>Ga0209655_10000100_pt1 | contig 30828 bp, 35 predicted proteins | sample BogFormECP03_OM2_FD_188236 | JGI IMG/M metagenome (GOLD analysis project Ga0209655, IMG submission 188236) | Bog forest soil microbial communities from Calvert Island, British Columbia, Canada - ECP03_OM2 (SPAdes) (version 2) | ecosystem: Environmental > Aquatic > Freshwater > Wetlands > Bog ...
CCTGTTCTCCGCCGTCCAGGCAGTCACGGATTCGCAGCGCATAAGGAGCACCGGAATGGGCATTGAATTTCAAGAATTATTCAACTGGATGCGCCGCCGTAAAATTTTCGCCACCCTCCTCGTCGTCTGCACCCTCGGCATCGGCATCCTCATCGGCACGCTAATTTCCGGCCACGCGCAGGCCACTCACGACCAGACCGCCACCGGCGCCTCGCTCCTCGCCGTGCCCGATCCCGTCGTGCTCTCGAACGCCTTCTCCACCATCTCCAAAAAACTTGGCCCCGCCGTCGTCAACATCTCCACCACGCAAGTAATCGAAAAGCCCAAAGGTGGCAAGAACCCCAAAAAATTCGGCGATCCCTTCCAGGATTTCTTCGATCGCTTCTTTGACCAGCCCGACAACAGCCCCGACGCCGAACGCAGCCTGGGCTCCGGCGTAATCGTGGATAAGAAAGGTTTCATCCTCACCAACGATCACGTAATTGACCAAGCTACAAAAATTCAAGTCACTCTCGACGGCGACGCCACCAAATACAACGCACGCGTAATCGGCTTCGACAAAGACACAGACCTCGCCGTAGTAAAAATTGACGCCGACCACGAACTTCCCGTCGCCAAGCTCGGCAATTCCGACGGCGTGCAAGTCGGCGACTGGGTTCTCGCCATCGGCAGCCCCTTCGGCCTGAATTCCACGGTTACCGCAGGAATCATCAGCGCGAAAGATCGTTCCAACGTAGGCCACCAATTCCAGCGCTTCATTCAAACCGACGCCGCCATCAACCCCGGCAATTCCGGCGGCCCGCTCGTCAACATGGCCGGCGAAGTGATTGGCATCAACACCGCCATCTACACAGGAAGCCGCGGATTCGAAGGTGTCGGCTTCGCGCTGCCGTCCACCACGGTCATCAACGTTTACAATCAGCTCATCACCAACGGTAAAGTCACCCGCGGCTCCATCGGCATCACTTTCCAGGAAGATCGCAGCAATAATCCCGTGCTCATGAAAGAACTCGGCGTGCCCTACGGCATCGTCGTCGAAGCCGTCGAGCCCGGTAGCCCCGCCGATAAAGCCGGTCTGAAACCCGGCGACGTCATCACCAATATCAACGGCCAGCCCGTGCACACCGGCGCCGACCTGGTAAATCCCATCGCGGAAACCGTCATCGGCCAATCCGTGCAAGTGCGTTACGTCCGCGATAAACAAACCAAGGAAGTCGCGCTCACCGTCGCCGACCGCTCCAAAATTTTCCCGCAGGTCGCGCAAGCCGCAGAAGACGAGCCTGACCAGTCCGACACGCCCGGCCAGCTCGGTCTGCACGTCGAGGAGTTGACGCCTGATCTTTCGCGCAAACTTGGCATGTCTAGAATCACCGGCGTAGTCGTCACCGAAGTCGAACCCGCCAGCTTCGCCGAAGACGTGGACTTCGCCCGCGGCGACGTAATCACCGAAATCAATCACGTCCCCATCAACGACCTGGCCGACTACAAAGCCGAAATGGCCAAGCTCCACCCCGGCCAAGACGTCCTGTTCAAAGTAGCCCGCCACGGCCCCGACAGCGACCGCACCTTAACGCTGTTCCTAGCCGGCGCGGTCCCAACAATCCTCGCGCAGTGACGTTCAGTCCTGCGCGGATCGGTTCTCGTGGCACAGCCACGCTTGGCTGTGCGTCGTCGCTGTTCGTGGCGCCGGCGTCTCGACGGCTCTTTGCGTCCGACGTTGCTGTTGGATTTGTAGCGGCCGGTTCAGTTTTATCGAACCGGGCAGCCGTTGCAGTTGCTTTCGGTACATCCTTGCAGAAATGCTAGTAAAAGAGAGAATTCATCTCGACTGTTTCCCTCACTGCGGCAACTTTTCCACCGGGACCCGTTGCAGGTTTGTAGCGCCATGTTTGGACGGCGGCGATCGCCTTCTCCGTCATTCCGTACGCCGCCGCTTTCTTGATTCTGATATGCCTCGCACGGCCGTCTTCGCCCACCGAAATTTCCAATACAACCGTGCCTTCGATCCTGCGGCCCAACGGGCGCCCCAGGTATTGCGGTTTCGGGCGGGAGACACAAATCGGCGAGGAATACCCATTCTTTCCACCCCTGGGCCAGTTAGCAAATTCACGGCCTGCGACTCGGCGAATAAGTAGTTTCAGATCGTCCGTCAGAGGCACGACCGTACCGAACTCTGCAATTTGCTGAGCGTCTCGCACGCGAATGGCCCGCACACGTACGTGCAATCCAGCGTCTTCGCTTGACACTGTTCCCAGGATCGCAGTATCCACATCCGATCCCGCAGGAACCACGCCGCCGTGTCCGCGTCACCTACGCTCGCGGACCAGGCGCCCGTTTTTCCGAGTATTTCCAGCAGCTGCGACAGATCTTCCACTCGAAAGCTGTGTGCCGACCTCACCAGCGCTTCATGAAAATCGCCTGCGATCTTTTGCCCCAGGCTTCCGTTTCATCCGGTCCAACGAAACTAAGAACCGCGACGTTCTTCTGTTTCGCCTGCTCGAGCGAGGCCGCCATCCACCGCGCCAAATCATCGAGCGGCGGTTGCTGCGCGAACGTTGCTAGACACGTAGCCACGACGATCAGAGCTGCCAGCGAACCGCGAATCTTGTTGCGTAGACCTGCTTGCACTCAAATCTCCTTGGTCGATGTTCCAGCTTCTTCAGGACCGAACGAACGTCGGGCCGCACTCCCCGGCAAAAGATCCGCAAACACAAATCCCTCCCGCTCCACAATTTCGCCAACCGTAACCGGCACATCCGCGCCAAACATCGGCCCCGCGCAAGCAAAAGTATGAAACTCCCCATTCTCCCCGCAAGGATCAACCGACGAAGGCAAATCCGCCAGCAACACCGCATCAAATCGCCGCCCCGCAAACCCGCGCTCCAACTTCCGCGGATCCACGCAAGTCAAATAAGCGCGAAGGCCTCCCGCAATCATCGTCTCCGCCAGCAAACGCGTCTCGATCTCCCACAAAGGAAACACAGGAGTCATCTCACACCGAGCCAATTGCTTCTCCCTATAAGCCCGCACATCCTGCAAAAAAAGATCCCCAAAAACTACATGCCGCACTCCTTCGTCCGCAGCCCGCGCCATCGCCACACGCATCGCGCGCTCATAAATCTCATTCGAGCACGGCGAGGGAATCGGCACCTTCACCAAAGGCAACCCCGCCGCCGCACTCTGCATTTCCAGCAAACTCTCCCGCACCGCATGCATCGCCACACGCCCGTGCGTGCGATTCACGGTAGTTAGCAACGCCACCACATCGAATGACCCAGCCTCGCGCACCGTATGCAAAGCCCAAGCACTATCCTTCCCGCTACTCCAAGCCAGCCAAGCCTTCGGCCGAGGAGCGCCATCACGCACCAGCAAATCGCTCACGATCGTATCCTCCCGTCGCCCACGCTAATCAAATCCGCACATGCAAGCTCAGCCCGCGATCCGCAATCAGCGAGCCGCATCCACTAACCGCCCAGAGGCGAACACAGATCGAACCACCCTGCCCATAAGTACAGTAACCCTTTGAAAAAATCGCCCGCCTTTCCCCTCTCCTGCGAACATGGTTGGCCTATTCTATACGTCCAGCCTCCAAGGGGAATTTATGGCGAACCCTTCAGCTGCCGGCAATTCATTCCGTGCGGCGCGCCGCAGCACACGTCGCGACGAAGCGGTGCTCGTCACCGTCTCGGGCGTGGACGCGCGCCGCGGACCTTACACCGAGAAGGTCTCGACTCTCACCATCAGCTGCCACGGCTGCAAATATCCCTCAAAGTATCAAGTCTTGCCGGACGCCATGGTCACCCTGGAGCTGCAACCGGAAAAAGAAAATTCCGCCAAGATCACCACGCGCGGCCGCGTCAAATGGATTCAGCGCGACTCCGAATCCGGCGGTCCTTTATACACCGCGGTCGAATTCGAAAATCCGCAAAATATCTGGAAGATCCCCTCGCCTCCCGAAGACTGGCTGCAGTTCGCCGCCGAACGCAAGCGCGGCCCCGAACCAGTGCAACCCAAGCCCGTCGCGGTTCTGCATCCGGAATTAGCGGTCACCACCACACCCAAACCCGAACGCGCCAAAATCACCTCAGCCGCTGACGCTCTGGCCGCACAATCGCGCGCTACCGCCGCGCAACGTTCCGTCGGCCACCTGATGGGCGATTTCCAGCAACAAATGGAAGAGATGATCGCAGACGCAGCGGTCGCAGCGGTTCGCGACAAAGCCGCGCTGCTCCTCAACGACGTTCGTTCCGGCCTGCGGGACGAAGCTAAGCGTGTCCTGATCGAAATCGCCGCCTCGCAAGCCGCGGACTGGGCCGAATCCTGCATCAAGGAAGTCCAGCGCGCGAGCCAGGAAAGCACGCAAGCCTTGCACGCCCGCTGGACTAAAAGGATCGAAGCCGAACTTGGCAGTTCCTTCCAGCGCATCGAAGACCGTCACCGCGAAGCCGAAGTGCTTTCCACCACGCTCGTCACCAACGCTCTCGACCGCCTGCACCAAACTCTGGAGACAATTCAGCAGGACGCCGTCGAACGCATCGTCACGCGCCTGAAAGACCGCCTCGCTCCCACCTTCCAGGATGCCCGCGAAGTCGCCGGCGGTCTCACCAAGCGCCAGGAAGAGATCGAAAAAACTTTAGCCGCTGCGGAGGAAAAATCCTCCGCCAAGATCGAACAAACCTGCGAGCGCCTGGAAAAACAATTCGAAGTCGTCATGCGCGCCCGCCTCGACGAGGCTCGCGAAGAACTCGAACGCACCGCCCGCGGCGCCACTGCTTCAGCCGCGCAAAATATTTCCGCCGCGATCGCGCGCAATGAAAAAGAAACACAAGCGCGCCTCCACGAACAGTCCGATCGCATCGCCGAAAAAGCCAAGAAATCCCTGGAACAAATGGCGGCAGCCACGTCGAACGAATTCGCCGCCGAACTGACGAATTACAGCCAAGGCCATCTCGAATTCGTAAGCAGCTCCATCTCCGACCTGGCCAAAGGCATAGGCAAGCGCCCCAAATCCTGAAAGGGCACTGGAATCAGTCGGAGCAACCGAAATGTTCTGTAGGTCGTGGCTTTGCACTGTCGGAATAACGAACGTGGGCCAAGTTTTTGACTTTGTAGCGGCCGGTTCAGCTTCATCGAACCGGGGAGCAGTTGATATTGTTTGAGTATCTTCGTAGGTCGTGGCTTTAGTTCATCCTGGGAGCCTGTCTGTGACAGTCTCGAAGGGCCACGACATAAACCCAGAACGTACAACGCGGCTTCAGCCGCTGAAGTACCGATTTCGCAGTTCTAACCGAGACTTACAAGCCGTAAACGCGAGCGCAACGATGCAACACGAAATCGCATCTTCGCCTGACCTACAGCTCCTCCACGAGCCCACTTGGTGCGCCGCCGCGTCCTGCAACGCCAGCGCCGCAATTGACTTCGCCGGCCGCTCTCTCTGCCTCGAGCATTTCCTTCCCGCATGTATCACCGAAATCGAATCGCGCAATGAGCGCCTAAGAAATCTCCCCTTCAACCCAGCCGCCACCGATGCGCTGAAATACTTCATCGCCACCTGCGCCCAGCAAGCCGAAACGCTAGCCGCAAACGCGCTCACGCAACAGGCCGAACAATCTGCAGCGGACTCGCGCTTCACACGAGCGCAAATGAAAACCACCGTCCTCGATTTTCTCCTGCGCCTCTCGCAACTCAGCCAGCGCATCCGCCGCAGCCCGCGCACCGCATCCTCCATCTCAGTCTGGCTGCGCCGCGAAGACCCGCACCAAACCTGGCACGAAGAAACCTGGACGGTAAGTGTAAGCCGCCACGGCGCCGCGCTCCTCTGCCGCCGCCCCGTAGAAAAAGGCGGCACGGTAGTCCTCTGTCGCAAAGACAAAGGTTCCCGCGCCGAGGCCCAAGTCGTTTACAGCCTCCGCGACGCCGAAGGCCGCAAACAAATCGGCGTCCAGTTCAACGACCCCATCAACTTTTGGGACCTCGACTAAACTCGACGCCGCCCATCCGCTGGGTTAATCGCGAAGGCCGCCGAAAATTCCTTCCGCTATCGCGCCGCTCCCGCAGCCAGTAGGTGAAACGATTCAACCGCGCCAGCCTCGTCCTTGTGAACGTCGAACACCTTGTGCAAGCTGGTTGCCTTCAGCAGTTCCTGTACTCTCGGATTGACGTTTACCATCTTCAGCTGGCCGCCTGCCTTCTGCAGCGTCGTGTGCGTCCTCACCAATTCGCCTAGCCCGGCGCTGTCCACGTATTCCACTCCCTGCAAGTTCAGCAGAATTCGCTTGTTCCCCTTGTCGACCAGTCCCGCCACGACCTCGCGAAGCATGATGTTGCCCTCGCCGACCGTGATCCTTCCCCGCACATCCACCACCGAAATATCGCCGATCTCTCGTGACGCAGCTTGCATTTTCATGCTCATGCGCCATCGTTCGCTAATTCCCATGCGATCCAGGATTCCGGCCGCCACTTTCGCAGTTGCTTGCGAATCGGTCCGCACCACGATAAGCGACCGCCCTTCCTGCAACACCTCTGCGAAGAACGTCAAATCTTGGCACGCCTTTTCGCCCGGAGTCGGTTGAGGAGTCTCCATCGCCACTTCCAGTGACAAGTTTGGTTTTGCTGAAAGCATTTTGCCCACTTCGGAACCAGCAAGCCCGAGCGCAGCCGTCGCGCCGATTCCTAACGCGAACACTTGCCCAATTCCAGGAATTGAAAACAGGGTTGCGGCCACCACTCCCGACATCAAGCCGGCCGCTCCGCCCACCAAACCTCCTGCGTACGCGCCGAGGCTTTTGCCTAGAGTCATTGCCTCACTTTCAGAACGAGTCAGAAAAACAATCGTGTCTTGCGGGACGTACCGATCGAGCAGTTCCTTCACCGCTTCTTCCGCGCGTTCCCGCGAAGCGAATACTCCAATTACCGTTTCCATTGCATTCTCCTTTGAAGATGACGGGAGGTCTCACGCATTACTTGAGCCTCCCGTCTGTTGTTCGGTTCAGGTTGAGTTCTACTTTCGTCAAATCACACCGCGTCAAGACGCAATAGAGTCCGCGCACTGGCGATCCTTATGGCTTGACGGTCAGCGGCAGAGAAACTACCGCCAGTTCATTTTCCGCGCTGGTGCGTGATATTTCTTTCTCGCGACGCGATTCCATGAGTTTCAATCCTTGACCGTTTCCGCTCCACATCTCGGACAGGAAGCACTCATTGCTGTAGCAGTGAAAGATCAGTCTTGATCCAGCATCCTTGTTCCTGCTCTCCGCCGGAATCGTAAGTACGAAGGTTGAGGCAGACGAATCCGCGCGTCGAATCTGCTGCACCTCCTTGGTCGAAGGCACCGCTCGTTCGATCTGATATTCGCCGGCCGGCATCATCTTGTCCCCGGCTTGAAACGCGAAAGGAACTTTGGCCTGCGTGACCTGCTGAGCGTGGCTTGTCGCCGGCACAAGAGCCGTAAAAGCCAGCGCTGCGGCAACCGTGATAATTTGCTTTTTCATTTGCTTTCTCCTTTTTCTCACGCTCGACAGCTACTGTGATTTGGTCACCGTCGAGTTACGCACACTTTGGCCCTGTGCCCGGAAAACAGCAATGCACCGGCGGCAACTTGCGAGTGAACTGCGGATGAACTGCTAAGCGGCGCTTATAAAACGACTTGGTGCCAAATAACTGCGTATGGTTCGGCTGCGGCTGCTTTGCAAAACTGGTGAGGCGTCCCGTGGTATATATGCTGAACGAGGAACTCATGCCGCAGCCAGCGCCCGGTGCAGCGATCCTACGATTCGACGTTTACGCTCTGGACCTGCGTGCGGGCGAGCTTTTCAAGAGTGGCCGCAAAATCAAACTCCAGGAACAACCCTTTCGCATCCTCGCCGTGTTGCTCGAACATCCCGGCGAGCTAGTGACCCGTGAAGAACTTCGCCGCAGGCTATGGTCCGAGGATACTTTTGTGGACTTTGAGCACAGCCTGAACACCGCAATCAAGAAGCTGCGGCATGCACTCTGTGACGAGGCCGACAAACCGCGCTTCGTCGAGACCCTTCCACGGCGCGGCTACCGATTTGTCGGTTCGCTCGTGGACCATCCGTCACTCTCGCTGCAACCATCAACTGAGCCGCCGAAGGGCTTGGTCGGCAAAACGTGCGTGCTTCGGGAGGTAACGGGCGGGGCTTTCGTCACTTTACCGATTGACGAAGAATCAATGATCGAGAAACAAAAACTCGAAGCGGCCGCCGACGATCTGGGGCTGTCGCTTCTGTTCGCTGCGGAAAAGATATTGGTCGTGCGAGCAGGTACGCAGGTGAAGGTGCTCGAAGCTCGTTCAGCTCAGTCCTGCTATGAAGTTCGCATCCTCGAGGGCGAACACATGGCCAAGACAGTCATTACTCCGGACACCTACCTCGTCTGACCGACCAGCAAATCGACGTTGCGGAGGATCGTGCTGTCACTCATTCCACCGCAGAACGCGTGCATGGTCCGCGGTGATCAGCACTCAAGACCGAGTCCCGCGGCTCGCCGGCGGCACAATTCCGTTCATCCGCAAATACTCCACCATCTGCGCGTAATGATCGTAGGCGTGCGTCACGCCAAAGGTCGCCAGATGCAGGCGGCTCGATTTGCTGTGCTCGGCGTCCTGCAACAGGTTCTCTGTAGTCAGCGTAGCCGCAGCCCTGTGCCCCAGGGCAAATGAATCCTTCAGAAACTTGATGATCTCAGCTTTGCTCTTCAAGTCCTCAGGGCCGTTCCCACCCATGTAGTTCTCCGGAAACTTTTCGCCGGTGAGCGGCGACCAAATGGCGTAGTTGGAAGCTGCCACATGCTTCAGCTGCAAGGCAAACGTGCGCACCCCCTTGTATTCGCTGCCGGGAATGTTCAGATTTTCCGGAGTGAAGTTGAATTTGTCTTCCGGCATAGCCTCCGCAACTTCCACAATTTGCTTCTCGATTCCGCTGATTTCGCGATCCACGGCTGCAGCGATGGTTGGCGCAGCCTGCTGAGACTGCTGCGCCTCCAGCGCGCGCGCGATTGCGGCGCTCTTTGCGGCGGGGGGGTGCAAAACGGCAACGGAAAAGATGAATGCTGCGAACAACATGAAGATCGATATTCGATTCATGTGACTGACTCTCCTTAATCGTGCGGAGGTTGCGTGTTCCACTCGCGGGTTTTTCATCTACCGCTCACTCGCTCCCTCCTCTTACTCGGGTGCGATGCCTTCGGCGATAAATAAGCGGCTGGTCGCTGCGCTTAGCCTGAGCGGCTTGATCGCTTGATAGGCTGGCGATTCGTACCACTCGCGGGCTTTCTCCGCGCTGTCGATAGCGATTATCACGATGAGCTTTGGCGGTGCGCCCTCGAGAGACTGGGTCTTGCCGCCGCGCACGACATAGTGGTGATTAAACGGCGCCAGCGTTTCCGGCACTTTCTCGCTATACTTCTGCACGATAGCGGGGTCCGTTACTTCCACTTCCGCGATGACGTAGCCAGGTGCCACCTTGACCTGCTGCGCATGAATCACCTTGGCGCAAACAGCCCCGATCGAGACACCAACCAGCGCGGCCAACACCAGCTTGAGATTCGCCTTCATGGGTTCAATCCCCTTCGCGTCTTATCGCGAACAAACGCTAGACCATTCAGTCCGCTTGTTGAGATCGGAATTCACCGCTCACGGCGAATATACTTTTCCGCATTCCGTCGGCTGATGACCATTCGCGGCATCAGATTTCTATGGTTATTCGTAACGCAGCGCGACCAGCGGATCCACGCGTATAGCGCGCCGCGCGGGAATGTAACAGGCAAGCAGGGCGACGCCGACGAGAAGGAGGGCGACACCCGCGAACGTCAAGGGATCTGTCGGTCGCACGCCGTAAAGCAGCCCGGCCATCAAGTGCGACACGATTAGCGCGCCCACAAGCCCGACCGCAGCGCCGGCAATGGCCAGGCCTAATCCTTGACGCAGCACCATTCTCAAAATGCCCCGGCTTTGCGCCCCCAGCGCCAGGCGAATCCCAATCTCGTGCGTGCGCTCGCTCACGATGTACGAAATCACGCCGTAAATTCCCATCCCCGCCAGCAGCAAAGCCGTCAGCGCGAACAACCCCACAATTTCCATCGAGAAGCGCCGCTCCGCAAGAGACGCGGACAGCACGTCCTTCAGCGTCTGCGCGCCGAAAACAGGAAGTTCCGGGTTGACGGACTGCACCTGCTGGCGCAATTCCACCGGGATCGCGGCAGTATCGAGCTGCCCGCGCAAGAATATGGCCCAATCTTTCGCCGTCCGCTGATACAAGCTCAGATACATTTGCGGAGCGCTGGCATCCGCCAGCGATTCGGTGCGCGCATCCCCGATCACGCCCACTACCGTGTTCCATGTAAGCGAAGAACGATCCCCTGCAGTCCGCAATTTGATCCGCTGCCCAACCGGATTTTCATTCGGCCAATACGTCCGCGCCAACGCCTCGTTGATCACCACGACTGGCGGCGCGCTCTCGTCGTCGGATTCGCCGAACAAACGGCCGCGCAGCAGCGTCATTCCCAGCAAGTGAAAATATCCCGGTGTAACAATCGCGCCGTCCATCAAAGGCGCCTCGCTGCTAGGCGTCTCGCGCCCTTCGACGATCAGCGGATACGGATTCAGATCGGTCCGCTCGTGACCTAATGGCAGGGCCGCCAGATCACCAACCGCGATTTCTTCCAGTCCGGGCAACGTCCTGCCGCGTCGCAATACTTCGCGCAAGAACGGCGCCTGCAGAGCAGCTGTTCGATAGATATCCGTCGCTGGATCATTCGGTATGGGCAACCACGTGCGCACCGCCATTACGTTCTGCGGGTTGTATCCCAGCCGCACCTGCAACAAGTCCCCAAAGCTACGCAGCAGAAGTCCCGCGGCAATCATCAGCACTAGCGACAGCGCAAATTCTGTTATCACCAGCGCACGCCGCGTGCGTGCTTGCTCTCCCGATGCAGATGAGCCGCGCCCTTCTTGCTTCAGCATGCGCGTCAAATCCGGCCGCGCGGCATGCCATGCCGGTGCTAGGCCAAAAATCGCGCCGGCCATCAGCGTCGCTAGCAGCGCAAAAAGCAATACCGGCCAGTTGATCGTCACTTCGTTCAGCCGCGGCAAACGCTCCGGCACAATTTGCAGCAGAAACCCCTTCGCGCAATACAGAATCACCAAGCCCACCACTCCGCCCACCAGCGAAAGTAGCAAGCCTTCAGTCAGCAGTTGCCACATCAATCTCTTGCGCTCCGCTCCCAGCGCCTGGCGAACCGCCATTTCCCGGCCTCGCGCGCTCGCACGCGCCAGCAGCAGACTCGCGACGTTCACGCAACCAATCAGCAGCACTAATCCGACGGCTCCGAGCAGCAATATTAATGACTGCCGTACATTACCCACCACGGTCTGCTTCAGTGGCACCAGGCGCACTCTCCATGCGCTCTGCGGCGGATAATCCTGCGGAAACTCCTTTTGCAACGATGCCACCAGCGCGTCCAGCCGGCTCTGTGCTTCGCTGATCGTCAACCCGGATTTGATTCGCGCAATCACCGGTGCAAGAAAATGCGACGCGCGCAACGGCTCAGGCGCAGGCGGCCCCGCAAAACCTGCCGCGGCCCACAATTGCGTGCTCCTCTGCGCGCTGGCTTGTCCCGGGTCGCGAAAGCTCGCCGGCATTACGCCCACGATCCGATACAAATCATTGTCTAGCCGTATATCTCGGCCCAAAATCCCTGGGTCGCCTCCGAATGCGCCTTTCCACAACGCGTTGCTGATCACTACTTCCAGCGTGAACCCCGGCGTCCGATCCTCAGGATCGAACGTGCGCCCCAATTCCGGCTGCACATCCAGCAGCGCAAAATAGTTCGGCCCCACTGTTTGGAAGAGGATCCGCGTAGGCTCTGACGAGCCCGTCACATTCACATCCCCGCCCCCGACCGGCGAAACAGATTCAAAAATTCCAGAGCGCGCGAAATCGTGCCATTCGGGAACGGACATGCCCACGTCCTGCGCGCCCACCCCGGGAAGATCGTCAATCACGCTTACGAGTTGCTCAGGCTTGGGGTAGGGAAGCGGGTGCAACAAAGTTGCGTCCACAACGCTGAAGATCGCGGTCGTCGCTCCGATTCCCAGTGCAATCGTCAGCACCGCAATGGTGGTGAAGCCCGGAGACTTGCGCAGCATGCGGGCGGCGTAACGAATGTCCTGCCAGAAGTGATCCCACCCCGGCCAGCGGCTGGATTCGTAAAAACGCTCCTGCAATCGCGTCACGTTTCCGAATCTCCGCCGCGCCTCCGTTCGCGCATCTTCATAGCTCAGGCCTTGTTCCTGCAAGCGTTCCGTCTCCAGCGCTATGTGCGCTTCAATTTCAGCGCCGAAGTCGCTCGCCTTCCGCGTGCGTCGGAACATAGCCTAGCCCTCCTCAGCCTCCAGAATGCGGCCTATCGCCGCCGTCAGTCGGTTCCATTTGGTGGTTTCCTTCGCGAGTTGTTTGCGGCCCGCCGCGGTCAGCGCATAGAACCGGGCCTTGCGGTTATTCGTGGAGATCCCCCATTTCGCCGAAATCCACCGGCGCTCCTCCAGTCGTTGCAGCGCCGGATAAAGCGCTCCGTGCTCCACCAGTAGCTCTTCGTCCGACGTCTGCTGGATGACGCGCGCGATGCCTTGGCCGTGCTGCGCCCCATAAATCAATGTGCGCAGAATCAGCAGATCCAGAGTGCCTTGCAGCAATTCCAATCGTTCTCTCGGGTCTTGGGTAGTCATATAACCCGAATAGTAGCGCGTTCGGGTAAGATGTCAACCTGAAAACGCGCCCGTTTGAAAATTCGCCGGGCGCTCCTCACACAAACCTTGCGCCGCCCGCCGCATCCAATCTAATTCCGTGCCGGTTGCTCGATACGCGCCGCAGCGCGCGTCCGGGCTTGAGACCACGCGGAAAATCATCATAATAAGAAGATGCACCCGCATCGGACGCAACGTCACGCCAGCCGTACCGCGCCCGGCAGGGAACTGCAGCGGAGAAAAATGATCAAGCTTCCGATCGCCGCGTCACTGGTCCTCACGCTAGCCGCAACCGTGTGTGTCACCACCACACGCGCCGCCATTGCGTCAGCCACCGCGTCGGCGCCGCAGCAAGCAACTTCCACCACCACCACCACCACCCCGAAAAAGAAATCCAGCAAAAAGCATCACGCATCCAAGCGCGAACCCACGCAAAAAGCCCCCACTCCCGAACGCATCTCAGAAATTCAGTCCGCTCTCGCTCGCGGCGGCTACTACCAAGGAAATCCCAATGGCAAATGGGACTCGAACACCATCGCCGCCATGCAAAAATTTCAATCCGACAACGGCCTGAGCAATAGCGGCAAAATCGACGCTCCCAGCCTGCAAAAATTAGGCTTGGGCTCAGGCACCGCCGGCGTGGACGCCCCCAAACCCGTCACCCCCAAGCCCGCCACTCCCTCAGGAACGTCCGCACCCACCGCTTCATCGGTCACGCCGGCCAGCACCACGACAACCTCCGCCTCCAGCGCCACCCCATCCCCCAATTCCTCGCCCACTCCCAAGCCTTAACGCTAAACGCCCACACCCCATTTAGAAAATTCCCAATCCATAAAATGAAGTGATTCTGCCACTTCGGGAAGAATTCCATTTCGGCAGCGAATAAAATAAAAACATTCTCCAGATATACTCTTACCAACTACTGAGTTCACTCGTAAATAAATATCGAAATTCTCTCGCCCTTCGCGCCAGCTGGTGATACCTTACCGTCACAAAAGGGGCGTCCACCCTCCTCGCAATCGCGAGGACGCCGTCTGTAGCAATTCCACATAAAGGAGAAACCATGGTTCCTAGAATCGGTCGGTTTCTGCTCGCCATCGCTGCGCTGTTGTCGCTGGTAACCTTAGCGGCAATCAATTCCCAAGCGCAGTCCCTGACCACTCGTCACGTCCGCGAAGTCACCCGCACCGGCACAGCCAAACTCATCGGCCAACTGCCCCCGGACCAAACCATGACCCTCGACGTAGTTCTCCCGTTGCGCGATCCTGCAGGACTAAATTCATCCCTGAAAGGACTCTACGATCCCTCCAGCTCCTCCTACCGGCAATTCCTCACCGTGCCGGAATTCACCGCAAGGTTTGGACCCACGCAGGAAGACTACGACGCCGTCGTCCGTTACCTGAAAACCTACGGCTTCGAAATCACCGGCGGCACGCGCGATGGCATGGACGTCCAAATCAAAGGCCCCGTCTCCGCCGTCGAGGCTGCATTCCATGTCAGCATGCGTACCTATCAACATCCCACCGAAGACCGCACTTTTTACGCGCCCGATCGCGAGCCAACCACGGGCCTGTCTTTCGCCCTATGGCACATCTCCGGTCTCGACAACTATTCCATCCCGCATCCCATGTACGTCAAAAAAAGTGATTACGCCAAAGCTCACGGCATCAATGCAGAAGACGTCGTTAACCACGCCACCACCGGTTCCGGTCCCTCCGCATCCTTCCTCGGCAGCGATATGCGCGCGGCCTACTACGGCGGCACAGCTCTCACCGGCGCAGGACAAGACCTCGGCCTGTTCGAATATCTAGGCACCGACCTCACCGACCTCAGCACCTATTTCAAAAATGTCGGCCAAACCAATAATGTCCCTATTACTCTGCTTTCCACCGACGGCACCAGCACCTCCTGCGTTGACACCCGCGCCGGCGACGATTGCGACGACACCGAACAAACCCTTGACATGACCCAAGCCATCGGCATGGCTCCGGGCCTCGCGAGCCTGGTGATGTACATTGGTTCCACCGACACCGCCATCATCAGCGCGATGACCACGCACAGTCCGCTCCCCACCACCATCGGCTGTTCCTGGGGCTGGACTCCTGCGGATGCGACGACACTCAACCCGTACTTCCAAAAGATGGCCGCCCAGGGACAGAACTTCTTCGCGGCGTCCGGCGATTCTTCCACCTGGTCCGCCAGCAACGAAGCCTGGCCCGCCGATAACGCCTACGTAGTCTCCGTCGGCGGCACAGATCTCGTCACCGCCAGCGCTGGCGGCGCCTGGAAATCAGAAACCGCCTGGACCGACAGCGGCGGCGGGATCTCGCCCGATTCCATACCAATCCCGTCGTGGCAACAGCTCTCCGGCGTAATCAATTCCACCAACAAAGGCTCCACCACGCTGCGCAACGGCCCAGACGTTGCCGCCAACGCAAACTTCACATTTTACGTTTGCGCCGACCAAACCACCTGCACCGCCAACGACTACGGCGGCACCAGCTTCGCCACGCCGATGTGGGCCGGCTACATCGCGCTGGTCAATCAGCAGCTAGCGAACAACGGCGACTCCACAATCGGCTTCATCAACCCAACAATCTACGCGCAAAATATAACGTCCAGTTACGCCACGGACTTCCACGACATCACCAGCGGCACATCAGGAAGTTATTCAGCTGAGGTAGGCTACGATCTGGTGACCGGCTGGGGCAGTCCAAACAGTACTGGCCTGATCAACGCGCTAGCTCCGACCAGCACGTCTCCCGCATTCGCAATCTCCGCTTCGCCCGCATCAGCCTCCGTAGTGCAGGGCGGCAGCGGCACATCCACAATCACCATCACAGTCTCCGGCGGCTTCGACTCCGCAATCGCCCTAACCACGAGCGGCCAACCGACCGGTGTCACGCTCACCCTCAGCAGCAGCACCATCGCGGCCCCCGGTTCCGGCAGCTCTACGTTAGCCATGGCCGTAGCCTCCACGACCGCAGCCGGTACTTATACGATCACCGTATCCGGCACCGGCGGTGGAATTACGCATACCGCGACGGTAGCACTAACCGTGACCGCGCCCACAACCGGCGCCTTCACCATCTCCGTCTCGCCAACGTCCGGATACCTGCGTCAAGGCCAGAGCGGCTACGCCGTAGTAACCACAGCAGTCTCCGGCGGCTTCGACTCAGCCATCGCCCTCTCCGCCACCGGCGCACCAACTGGCGTAACCATCAGCTTCTCGCCCAGTTCGATCGCCGCCCCGGGCTCAGGCACCTCCGATATGCTCGTAACCGTGTCCCGCACAGCCTCGACCGGCACCTACCCAATCACGATCACCGGCACAGGCGGCGGCATAACCCACACCACAACCCTAACCTTCGAGGTAGTCCGCCGCTAACACCGGCACTCGCAGGTGCACTTAGCCTCGGTGCCAAACGGGCCCGGACCACAAAGTCCGGGCCCCAGCAGCGCAGCCCGAGTGTATCCGTCACCTAAATTGTCGCTCTTAATCGCAGCTAGGTTTTATCTGCGTTAATCCGCGTTCATCTGTGGTGCCTTTTCGCCTCTGGCCCGACCACGTTTGTACATAATCCACAAATCCTCACCCGCGCGAGGCCCCTTCGATGGCCACTCCAAACTCCGCCGCATCCACCCCCTCCGCAAACTATGGACGCAAAGCCCAACTCACGTTCACGATCTTCGCGCTCGCCTACATCGCCGCAATGCTGCTCTGTCTTCGCCAGTGGCACTCGCCGCAGGCTTGGTCGCGCCTCGACCGCTTCTCCGGCGGTTACATCCTAAGCATCCTCTGGCTACTCGCCTCGCTGCGCTTCATGCGCATGGCCTCCAGCAATAAGGAAAGCGGCAGGGAACTAGCCGGGCAAACTTTCCACCCCGAGCTATTTCGCTGGATCAAAATTCTGGCTGTCTGCGATTTGCTGGCGTTCGTGGATTACGGCCACTGGCATCTTTGTCGCGCGGTCGAAAATCCCGCGCTGCAAACTCTGGGCCTGGTCATATCAGTGGGAGGCTGTCTCTGGCTGCTCTGGGCCGACTATTTTCTACTAGTGCATTTTTGCGCAGGGCTGACCAACCGTAAAATCATCGAAAGCGGCCCGTGCCGCGTAGTGCGCCACCCGCGTTATCTAGCGCTCACCATCTCGCGCGTCGCCTTCGCTCTCATCCTCGCTAGCATAATCGCATGGCTCCTCTTTGCATTCTGGATGTCAATCATCCTCCGCCGCATCCATCGTGAAGAGCCCCATCTCCGCAAAATCTTCGGCACACAATACGAAGCCTACGCCAAACGCACTCCCCGCCTAATCCCCGGCATCTACTGACGCCAAAAATTCGCGGCGCCCTTAATTCTTTTTGGGTTTATCATTTTTCACCTGCGTTCATCTGTGGTGCCTTTGCCCTCCGCAGATGAAACGACTAACCCGACTACCGGAACCACCCCGAATCCGCCCCAGCCTTCCGCCCTTCCTCCGCCAACGCGTCCAGCTGGTTCTGCAACTCCTCCTTCTGCTTCTCCACCTGCTTAATCTGCGCGTTGCGATCCTCAACAAAAATCACTCCCGCCTGCGCCCCGCTCATCGGGTCCACGGTCACCGCGCCATGCTTCGCGATCTCATCCTGAATTTCACTGATTTTCTGATCGCAAGCCGCCATTTGCTTTCGGATCTCATTCGCTCTTCCGCGCCAATACGCTTCCTGATTATTTCCCGCCGCGCTCGGTGGCACACCAGCATACGAATTCCCGCCATTCGACGCCCCGCCGCCTCCGCCACTCCCATCGCCCACCACAGAAACTCCGTGCCCCGACAAAGTCGTCACCGAATCATCCGTAAATACTTTCGGCTTAGTCGCGCCGGCCTTCTGCGCCCGCGCTCGCCGCGCCGCTTCGCCCAACGATTCCGCCGGAGGTGCCGACTGATCCTCCATCTTCGGCTCGTTCTGCGCCGCAGCGTCCGATTTCTGCGTCGCGTCCGACGACGTGCTCGCTGCCGCAGCAGGCTGCGCGCCCGCCTGCGGTTTCCCCGCAGAGTTCGCAGCAGACGAATTCTGCCCCTGCGCCGCCGCTCCCGCCTGCCCCTGGCCAATAGCCACAGGCGCAACAGCCGCCGCGCACAACGCCATCAGCAGCAAACCGCAAGCAACTCCAACTCCGGCGCTAGCCAATTTTCGCCCGCGCCACTGCGCACCGCCAGCTGCCGCACCAACTCGCAATCTTTCCTCAGGCAGGGATTTCGGCGGCACATTCATCTTGAGTAACTCGCTCACGGCATACCTCCGGCTAAACAGTGAACAGGCTCTTCACTCCACGGTATGCCGCCCCTCCGCAAGTGGTCAACGGTACGAATTGCAAAAATACCCTCCCGGTAACCTGTACGAAAGTCCAGTACCGCCCCGCGCGCAAAATCACCACGCGAGCGACCCACGACTCGTGAACCTATCAACCAACCTAAATTCACTGCGCGGGTGCCCCACACTTCGGTTTTAGAAGGGTGGGGTTTTTGACTTGCTAGCACGCTTAAGCAGTCGTCACGCAATCACGTCACAACCAACACTGTGCCAAACCGAACAGATATCCCCGCCAACCCACGTTACTCTCCCCCAGCCAGAAACAGCCGGCCTCTCACCCCCGCCATCCGCGCTGCTCATGGTTCAAAGGCGGCAGCATGAAACGTCCCATCGGCGTCACGGTCATCGCCATTCTGATGTTCCTCGTCGCCGCGCTTCTCGTCCTCGGCTCAATCGCCTGCTTCTTCGTCGGCGTGATGAACGTCACCGGCGCCGATTCCAGCGACTCCGTCACCGTAGCAATCGTAGGCATGGCGCTAGCCGCCGGATTTTCGCTCCTGCTACTAGCCGCCATCAACATCACACTCGGCATCGGCGTCCTGCAACTGCGCGAAACCGCCCGCCGCCTCTGCATGACGTCCATCTCTCTAGGTGTCGCCTTAACGCTCGCCGCCCTCTTCCTGCTCGTCTTGCACCCGCCCGCCGAAATGATCGCCGCGCAGCTGCTACTGCTAGCAGCCTACCTCGGCACCCTCGCCTACCTCGTCAGCGCCCGGGTCCGCCAAGCCTTCACCCCAGCACTCGTCACGCCGTAGTCAGCTCCTCGCGAATTAAACGCTGCAACTTGCGCCTTCATCCTCCGCAGCACCCTCCACTTCTTTGCGCTAAAATAGTCCCGGGCGTTGCCGCAGCTCGAACCAAAGAGGCACAAATGCAGCCAACACTCAAATCAATCCTAAAGCGCTTCGAGGCCCCTGACCAAATCCGCACCTTCGAAAAAGGAAAATTCGAACTCGTCCACCTCGGCCCCATAACCATCGGCCGCGCCACCTACCAACCCGGCTGGCAATGGTCCAAACACGTGGGACCCACCGTTGGTGCCTCCCGCTGCAATGTCCAACACGTCGGCCTGGTCCTCTCCGGCTGCGCCACCAGCGGCCATGGACGACGGCACCATTCACGAACTCCGGCCCCCCGACACCCTCTTCTACATTCCCCCCGGCCGTCTCGGCCACCATAGCTTGGTAATCGCCGACGAGCCCTACGTCTCCCTGCATTTCTCAGGAGCTGACGACTACGCCAGCAAATAAATCGCCCACAAATTGCGGACCATCATTGCCGAGCTCCGCCTTTGATTTTGTAGCGGCCGCCTGCTTTCTAGGCGGGCGCCGTTGACATTGACTCTGAGTTTGCCGGTGCTCTCGGACTCAACGTGCCCCTCTATTTCCCCCATACACCTTCCCAAAATTCCACGCCAACATCACCGCCATCACCAACCCTCCCACTCCCAACGACACCACTCCCGCCACATCCCGGATCAAAAAATCCCCCACGCGAAACACCAATAAATACCCAATCACCAAATTCAGCGCCCCCCACAACACATTCACCATCGGCGAAGACTCACCCTTTCCCGGGGGCGAAGCAAATGGCGAAGGAAATCGCCTCCCCATCACTCCGCTAACAAAATGCGGCACCGCGTTCACCAGAAAACATCCCCCAAAAAAGTAAGCCACATAATCATGCCAAGCCATTTTTCTCCTCCCGCTGCAACACCGAGCCAGCAAAACCGCCCCATCGCCGGAACAGTACCACGCGCCACGCGCCAATAATCGCCCCGAAACCCAAGCGAAACGCCAAATTGTACAAAATTGAACAGTCTCGCGTCACAGCTCCATCTAACATCGCAGCCTCCTGGACACGAACCGCCGCTCAGGCCAGGGCTAGGGGCAAACACAAAACATTCTTCACGTTGCTGCCATCCCGGGAAAAATGGCGATCCCAGCAACCCAACACACATCAAGGTGCGGAAAATAATGACGCATCTGGATCAGGTTCTCACTCACTTGAATCGCCAAATGACCAAGCTCCGCCAGGAATACGTCGACTTCAGCAATGGAGTCGTCCAGGCCATCATCGAAGAGGAAATGAAAATTCGCAGCTAAGAGATAGACGCGCGAGTCACGGCACCGAACCAGCGCACGGAATCGCGCGGAACATGACCGACGCGAGGTGGCTAACATGACTGAACAATCACGCACCAAGCGGGCTCCTTCTGACTTCCGGTTTCATCGCCAATCCACGGACAACCGCCGCTGCCAGGTCGTCGGCGAGCGCCAAATTCTCGAATTAATCTCCCTCGGCGCCCCGCTGCCGGGTATTCTGAACAAGCTCTGCATGATGATAGATGTCCGCATCGGCAACGTGGTCTCCGTCGTCTCCTTGCCGGACCAAGCCGAAAATCATTTCTGCTGCATGACCCACAGCGCTCTGCAAGTCGGCCTCGAGATTTTCTCCTCCAGCGCGATTCTCTCGCCGGATAAAGTTTTCCTCGGCATGCTCGAAATTTTCGGCTGCGATCCGCGCCGCCCCACTATGCTCGAATGCCGCCTGATCGATCGCGTCACTTATCTCGCGGCCCTCGCTCTGCAACGTCCCGAACCCCCTGGGGCGGACGACCGCGCCGAGGCACCAGTAATAAAGCCGAAGGGCAAGCTGGTCGGCCCTCTCGAAAAGCCGCCATACATTAATTGATGTATTTGATTTAACGACGCGCAGTGTTTGAATCCCAGGCGAATTCATTACCACCGGGCCGGGCGACCCCAACATGTACAACCAATTCTTTCGACTGCGCGAGAACCCCTTCAACGTCAACCCCGATCCTCGTTACCTGTTTCTCACTCGGCAGACCGCGGAAGCCTCGGACGGTCTGAAGCAAGGCATCCAGGCACGCAAAGGCCTTCTGCTCCTCACCGGCGAAGTCGGCACCGGCAAAACCACGCTGCTCAACCACCCGCTCGATTGGCTGCATCAACAGCGCGCGCCCACCGCCTTCATTTTCAATTCACATCTGGAAATCAGCCATCTCTTTGATTTTGTGCTGTCCGATTTTGCCGTGAAGTTCAACGCCAGCCTGAAAGACAACAGCCTGATGCGCCTCCACCAGTGGCTTTCGGAACGCTATCGCGCCGGCGACACTCCCGTCGTCATCGTGGACGAATCGCAAGGCCTCCCCAATCGCGTCCTCGAAGAAATTCGCATGCTTCTGAATCTGGGGACTTCGAACGAAAAGCTGCTACAGATCGTCCTCGCCGGTCAGCCCGAGATGGAAGCGCGTCTCCAACAGCCCGAACTGCGCCAGGTCAAACAACGCATCGCCCTGCGCTGCAAAACCGCCGCCCTTTCACTCGACGAAACCCACCAATACGTCCAGGCGCGCCTCCACATCGCCGGCGCCGACGGCCCGCAAATCTTCGCGTCCGATGCCATGGACGCCGTGCACTTTTATTCCCGCGGCATCCCCCGCGTCACAAACCTGCTCTGCGAACACGCCCTGATCAACGCCAGCGCCGCACAGCTCCAGCCGGTCCCCGCCCGCTTCATAGCCGAAGTCGCCAGCGAATTTCAGTTCGACGACAGCAGGCCGTTCGCTCGACCTTCCAGCTTTACTGAAGGCCCGCGCTCCACCGCGATCCCCGTGCAATCACGCTTCCTGAACGCCCTCGTCTCTCTATCTGCCACGAACGAACCCGATCCGCCCGCTCCTGAATGTCCAAGCTTGTCCCTCATCCCAGCCCCGTGCTGGCATGCCGCCCCCGACAATGCACTCACCCCGGTGCGAGAAACCGCCGCTCTGCTCTTGCACCGCGAAAATTTTCAGGACGATGATGCTGACGCCTCACTCTCCGCGAAACCCTCCGAACTTGCCCTCTCGTCGTGCTCCGAACACGCCATTGCGCCGCCCTTCGTGCAGAGCTTCGCTTCGCCCTTCGCACACGCCTGCGCAATCCGCTCCGAACCGGCCTTCGCGCCGAACCCCGAACGAGCCATCGCGCCGTCGTCCGAGCAAGCCTTAGAATCGCGATCCGAACCGGAGTTCGCCGCCAGCTCCGAACAGAACTTCGCGACGCGCTCCGAACGCGCGTTCGCGTCGAGCTCCGAACAAAGTTTCACAGCGCCCGCAGAACCTTTCAACGTCCAGCCTGCTGCGCTCGCCGCTTCTTGGCACAGACAACTAGAAGCGCGCCTCCTTGCCGACTGGACCTCTTTCTTTTCCGAAATTGGCAGCTCGCTAGCGTCGGACCCGGCAGCCGAGCTCACCCCGGAGCCCGCCGCGCCAACTCATCCGGCCCATTTGCATCTCGTCGAGCCCAAATCGGTGCGCACGGTTTCACCGGCCGCGCGCCGTCGCCCACTGCCCAACTTTCAAAATTCTGCGCGACTCGCATCCAAAGCTGACGCCAAGAAATCATCTGCTGCAACCTCCGCCGTCACGGAGCTCGTCGCCGTGCGCATCATTCTCGTCGCTTGGGTTATGCAACGGACCGCGCGATTCTCATCCCTCGTAAGCGCAGCTGCCCGCTCGCGAATCATCGCGCACCTGGCCCAACTACCCGCTCGCCTCTTGTCAGTGATGGCCGCAGCCAACCGCTCTAGCGCCATGGCGCACCTGACCCAACTAACCGCGGGTTGCCAAAGCTCCGCCAGATCGCTCTACTGGGAATCTCTTGCATGGATAGACCGCTGCCTGAATATCGCCGCTTCAATTGACTGGGAGCGACTGCAAAACAACGCATTGAGGTGGCTGCGGCAACCCTGCGATCCAACGCAGTGGCGCTTGCTGGATTCGCGCCGCTTTGAAGACATGTTCCGGATCAATGGCAAAAAAATGTAGTCTGCACAGCTCACCTGACTCGGTTAGCATCCTGGCCGACGAACGCCGGACCAACTTATAGGTCGTGGTTCCACAGTGCGCTTAACCGAAGAACTGCGCGTCATCCCGAACGGAGTCCCGCGCTTTTTCCTTCCCGTCCCGCGACTGCGGGACGGGCGCGGGACGCAGAGAGAGATCTGCTTTTCGAAGAACAGAGGTAATCGTGGCACAGCCACTCTTGGCTGTGCGCCAAGCATGTCGCGAATCCAGTCTCGCATTTGAATTTGTGCACCGCCCCCGCGAAGCGGAACCAGGCAGCCGTTGAAGTTGCTGGAAAATCTTTGTAGGTCGTGGCTTTAGCCACGACATGAACGCAGCAGAGGCAGTCCGGCTTCAGCCGCTGAAGTACCGGTTTGAGGGTGCAATATCTGTCGTGCGCGGCGTCCTCCACGTCGTCCACAACGCGACGCGCGCCGCGGCATCCAACTCACATCTCACCGCCGCCCTACCGCGAACTTCCCGTAGACGCCTGGATCGAATCCGTACCCGAAGCAAACCAATAAAACCGCCGGTCGCACTCCTCGCAACGAAATGGCCGTATCGGTATCAGGCTCAACACTGACAATTCGAATATGCCTCTACGCTTCGAGCGATGAATGTATTTGCTATTGCAATGCGGACATACCACCGCCACGGTACTTCTCCTCTCAGATCCATCCCAATCCGTGACCGAAAACTACGTCGTTGACCGTCGGGACCCATTGCGGAATCGCGCTCGCCCAATTCGGCCGGCCACCGCATCTCGTTTATCCCCACGTTCAAATTGTGGGAAGGCAAGGAAGAGAGAGAATACCCAGCCCCCAGCCCTGGTTGCAGGGTTCTCTCTCCCTTCTCTCGCCATTCGCGCGGGATTTTATCCTCGGTCCCAAACCGAAACTGTTCTCTTTTGCACACCACTGCAAATTGTGTCTGCGAATCGTCCGCGCTCAATTCGCACATTTAATGTCTGCCGCTCTGCTCAACGAAGGCCGCCGCTCCGGCCCCTTCGCCTCAGCTGCGCCGCGAAAACGAAGCAAGTCGGGAATGTGTGCTCATTTGAACCGAATTCATTCCTCGCGCCATTTACTATTTCGTATGAATGGAATCCCCGCCATTCACCCTTGGGAGAAAACACATGAAGTTCAGGTCAGCTTTACTGCCAGGCGGAGGTGCTCTGATAACGGCAATTCCGGTTTGCGCCGACAGCATCCTTTACTCTGCTTGCTCAAGCGAGCCTTCGAATCCCGAAAGCTCGGCGTCAACGATCCAGATCTCCCATACGAAATTCATCACGCTGGCGGCCGCGAGCGTCACTTTCGAACCTTTTTCAGCAGTCGCGCCGGGTTGGTCCATAGCCGAGCCTGACGCATTCGTCGCGGAAGATCCCGCGCAAAACGCAAACTCTGCCAACCACACTCGCACCTTCGCTCTCGCGCTCACCGATCCTCAAAATGCCGCGCGTCCATCCGATCCCGCTCCGGCCATGCTATCCGCCGGTGGCTTTCAGCTCGGCCGCGCTTGCGGTGCCAGCAGCTCACATACTTCCTTGGTTCTCGTCACGCTCGTCCCCAGCGCATCGAAACCAAGCGTGCATTCCGGCGATCCCGTTGAATTTATTTCCAACGACCCCGCTTCCTCTATGTTCAGCACCGAAGGATCGCGGTTCGGCTTTTTTGGCAACGATCCCGAGCACGATCGCGGCGGCAAAGGCAAAAATAAGAATAAGGACCAGGACGGCCCTCCAGTAAACGTGCCAGAGCCCGGAGCGCTTCCACTCTTAGCCCTCGGCCTGCTTGCCGTCGGAATCATCGCTCGCCGAAATCACAATTTCCCAACCAACGCATAATCGCGCGAACCCATCTCCACAAAATCACGCCGCGGCCCGCCGCAACGCAACACCGGGCCGCGGTTTTCATTTCCATCGCATCTCCCGCGCAACGCACTAAATCGTAAGATTAAATCTGAAAGTGTCCATAACAAGACAGTCTTCCGCTCCCACACCGATTATTCTCACAACCGTGCATAGTTATTCCACGGCGCCAGACCCATGCACAAATTTCGCAACAACCAACGCGCGGACCCTCTCGCGCCCGTGAGCAAGGAGATTAAAAAATGCTAGGGATAATCGCCGCAGTTCTGATCGTTCTTTGGCTGCTAAGCTTTTTCATGTTTCACGTAACCAGCGGCCTGATTCACATCGTTCTGGTAATCGGCCTGATCATGCTGCTGTTCCACTTTCTGCGCGGCAGCTCAGCCAACGCTTAATCACATCCCTCCGCCCGCGCGCGTCGATGAATCGCGCTACAGCGCGATTCATTCAGAGATCCTGCTGTGCGGGATCGAAGGGCGCTATCCCCGTCGCGCGTGACGCCGCCCAAGGAGTCGTCCATGGCTCTCGTCCTCCGCTTCGGCTTCGCCGCCCAAGTGATCGCCGCGTTCGTGATCTTTGTCCTCGGCTACGTCGGCCTTTTCGTAGCGCTGATGCTGATCATGCTCGCAGTCCGCGGCCTCTATGAATCTGTGAAATGGCTGCGCGCCTCCGCCCTTCGCTGCGCCACTTCCACCAGCCGCGCGTTCGAAAGACGCATCCCCATCCCCATCAGCTCGCCCGCGAACGAACCACAACTCGCCGAGCTCACATTTCACTCGGCTCTCAACCGTCGCCGCGTAGCAGCGAACTATTCGTCAAATCTCCCAGGAGGCACACCACGATGAAAGACAGCACCAAAGACGCAGCCACAGGCACATTCCACGAGGTAAAAGGCGCGATCAAGTCCAAAACCGGCAAACTAATCCGCGATCCCGACCTCGAAGCCGACGGCATCGTCGAAAACGTAACCGGCAAAATCCAAAACAAAATCGCCCAAGTAGAAAAACTCATCGAAAAACCATGAATCGCGCCACAGCGCGATTCATCCTGAGAACCGGCAGTGCCGGTTCGAAGGGTAACCCGCGCGCCGCACCGCCGCGCCGGCCAAAACCCACAACCACATTCAAATCCGAATCCGCATCAACCACTCACAAATTCTTGGGAGGCAAGTGATGAACCTGGCAGCTCTAAGCACCACGCAAATTATCATCATCATCGCAGTAGCAGCGGTGGTAGTCCTAGCAATCGTCGCCACCGCGCTCTCCATCCGCAAACGCCGCACCGAAAAACTTCGCACCCGCTTCGGCGGCGCTGAATACACTCGCGCCGTAACCGAAGGCGGCAACCAACAGAAAGCGGAAGCCGCACTGAACGCGCGCGCCGCACGCGTTGTCACGTTCTTAATGTCATCTATATTATGCTCCGAGTGGCAACTTCGGGGGTGGGTCGAAAAAATGGTGAGTTTTCTGAATCTGCGCGACGCCGCCACCGACGCACCAGCGCCGCCAATAAAAATCCACTACGCCCCCTGCGCCTCCGCGCCAAAAGCCCCCCGCCGCATTCCCATCCAACCCAGCAATGCGTACAATTCCACTCCGACGCCAGTAGAAATACGGATGCCTCTAATCAACTACTCGGCGATCAGAAATCACTGCAAGTATCTGAAAACAAACAACTGCCCCCTAATTCTAATCAACTATGTTTGACCGTTCTCACCCGACCCAACGATCCCGCCCCCAACCAACCTCCCCCACCCTCCGTAACAATCCCACGCACTCAGAAAAAAACGCGCAAATGCGGTATGCTCCCCAGCGCCACAAATCCGGAGCCAGAAATTGCATGTCACAACGCACGCGCCCATCAAAAGTTTTCAGAAATTTCAATGCGAAAAATTCAATCGAAGTATTTTCCGCGCGCTCGAACGCGGATCCTGGAAAGTGACGGCGGTGGCAGTCCGCGGCAGACGGCCCAAAAAAACTGAACGCCCAGCGCTTGTCCCCGGTCATGCGCTGGGCGTTCTATACAGTGGCTTGCACGGCACTGTGTGGCCCACCAGCCAAGTTCGAACGACAGGCGTTAACCCGCCATCCGGACTCACGCAAATAAGCCGACGGCATAGTCGCGCGAAGCGCTCACCGTGGCAAAGGGCATCACGGGACAAATCGGGACATTTGAGGTATTTGGGCCTGAAACATGAGGCTGAACGCGCCAAAACAAGCCCTGAATCTAGATTCGCAAAATGATACAACGCCCGACGGAGGCTCCGAGATGAGGACCAAAATCGCAATGTCGCTCGCACTCCTGCTACCGGCCGTCCATCCCGCCGCCGGCCAAACCAAGCATTCAGTGAACTGGGAAGAGCTGACCTCAGCCGATTTTCGCGACGCGATCACGCAAGCCCAGGGAACGTGCCTGCTGCCTTTCGGCATCCTCGAAAAACACGGCCCGCACCTGCCGCTGGGCACGGACCTGCTCGACGTGCGCTACGCCGCACTGCACGCCGCGGAGCAAAATTACGCAGTGGTGTTCCCCGAATATTATTTCGGCCAGATTTTCGAAGCCAAACACGAAGCCGGAACGATCGCCTACAGCGCTGACCTGCAATTGAAATTGTTGCAGGAGACAACGGACGAGATGGCGCGCAACGGCTGCAAGAAAATCATCATCGTAAACGGACACGGCGGCAACGAAAACCTGCTTCCGTATTTCGCGCAATGCCAGCTGGATAAGCCGCACGATTACGTAGTGTACGTGCAATGGGGCCGCGAAGAACCCAAGGCCGGCCCGCTAAGAGAAGATCACGCAGATATGCACGCTGGCGAGACCGAAACTTCCACGATGATGATCGCGCGCCCCGACGTGGTCCATCAGGACCGCGCCGCAAGTGAATCCGGCGCCGATCAGAAGCGCCTGAATTTGCCGGAAGACGTGTATACCGGAATCTGGTGGTACGCGCGATTCCCAAACCATTATTCGGGCGACGGCGCGCTGGCGACGAAAGAACTCGGCACATTCGAAATGGACGCATGGATTGCGGCAATTACCGAAGCGATCCGCGCCGTGAAAGCCGACGACCAAAGCCTCAAGCTGCAAACCGAGTTCTACGACAAGAGCAAACACCCACTGGACACGCGGCCGTAAGCGTCGAGTTTTCTTGCGCGACGCTGGGGCAATCGTGCTACGGTAAATTGTGAAGCGTTCGGAGATTTTAAGGTCCACTTCTACGATGATTCTGCCGCGTATGAGTCTTGCTAACTCCTTGCATTATTGCGTCCTCGCGTCGAATCGCGCCTGGATCGCGGAGCGGCAACCATGAAAATTCTCAGCGCCGCCGAAATGCGCGAAGTGGACCGGCTGACGACCGCGCGGTACGGGATCCCCGGTGTGACGCTGATGGAAAACGCGGGCGCGAGCGTGGCGGAATTCATCGCGCAGCGCTGGCCGAAATTCGCGGAGCGGCGCATCGCGGTTCTCTGCGGCAAAGGAAATAACGGCGGCGACGGCTTTGTAGCTGCGCGGCATTTACTGGATCTCGGCGCCAAACCGGAAGTGTATTTGTTCGCGGCTCCAGAGGAAATGCAAGGTGATGCCGCGACGAATTGCAAGCGCTGGCAAGAAGCTTCCGCCCATCTGCAAATAGTGCGCAATTCTGGCGATTTGCAGAACATCAGGCCCGCGTTGGATGCCGCGGACATTATCGTGGATGCGTTGCTCGGCACTGGCGCACGCGGCGCAGTGGAAGGGTTTTTGGCGGAAGCGATCGACGCAGTGAATAAGCGCCGCAGGACGGTGCGCTCGGGGCTAGTCGCGGTGGACATTCCATCCGGGCTCGTCGCAGATACCGGCGAAGCAATGGGCGCGTGCATCAACGCAACCCACACCGTCACGTTTACCGCGCCCAAGATCGGAATGATATTGGGAACGGCGAGCGACGCAGTAGGCGACCTAATTGTGCGCGACATCGGTTCGCCGCCGGAATCGATTGACGAACTGGGAAAGAGCAATGTTCGCTGGATTGATTGGCGCGAGGTAAGCATTTTCGCGCGTCCGCGCCGCGCGGATGGCAACAAGGGCAATTATGGTCACGCGCTGGTAGTGGCGGGATCGGCGGGGAAAAGCGGCGCGGCGGTGCTGGCGTCGTGGGCGGCGTTGCGGATGGGCGCGGGATTGGTGACGGTAGCAACGCCAGAGCCGGTGCTGCCGATCGTCGCCGCGCACACACCGGAAATTATGACGGAGCCGCTTCCGGCCACGGATGCGGGCACCATTTCGCTGCGCAGTTTCGAATACGAGCGGTTCGACAGATTGCTGAAAGGGAAGCGCGCGCTGGCGATCGGTCCGGGCCTTACTACGAATGTCGAAACGCTGCAGTTCGTGCGCGGCGTGGTGGCCAATCGCGACGTTCCGATCATTTTGGATGCCGACGGATTGAATGCATTCGCCGGCCGAGCGCAAGAACTGAATAACGGGAGCGGCGGCATCGCGTTGACGCCGCATCCGGGAGAGATGGCGCGTTTGCTGAGCTGCGGAATTCCAGATGTGCAGGCGCAGCGGCTGGAAGTGGCGCGAAAATCGGCGGCGGATTGGAACGCGATCGTAATCCTCAAGGGACATCAAACCATCGTTGCTGCGCCGGATGGACAGGTGTTCGTGAATTCCACCGGGAATCCGGGGATGGGAACGGGCGGCACGGGAGACGTGCTGACGGGAATACTGGCGGGCGCCACCGCACAGTTCGGAACCGCCGATTGGGTGCGAGTGCTGGCGTTCGGCGTGTATTTGCACGGCCTCGCAGGCGATATCGCGTACGCGGCGACCGGTGAAGCGCCGCTGCTGGCTTCGGATTTAATTCGCGAAATTCCGCGCGCGTATCAGCAATTTTATTTCGAGTGCGGCCGTGGGTAGGCGCGAGATCGAGACACATTCGTCGGAAGAAACCATCGCGCGCGGCAGGGAAATCGGCGCGGGGCTGCAGCCGCCAGTGCTAGTACTGCTTTCCGGAGATTTGGGAGCAGGGAAGACCACGCTGACGAAAGGAATCGCGGCAGGAGCGGGCGCGGCGCGAGAAGACGACGTCACCAGTCCTACATTTACGCTCGTTCACAAGTACGAGGGCGCGAAGCGGGTTTATCACGTGGACCTTTATCGCGTGGGGGATCTTCACGATTTGGAAACGCTCGGTCTGGAAGATATTTTCAGCGAGAACGCGATTGTGATTGTGGAGTGGCCGGACCGGTTGAAATTGCGCACGGATTGGCCGGTGCTGCGGATTGGGATCGAGCACATTTCAGAAGATGTGCGAAAAATCGTGATGGATGACGGCGGTAGATCAGCAAGCGAGAAGTAGCCCTCAGGGTTTTTCCTTCGGGTCTTGTGGTTCTTTCAGTTCTTTCGGCTTTTCGATGACCTGTTGGGTTTGCACGGAGAAGAGCTGGAAGTCCGAGAAGGTGTGTTCGATGATGGTGCGGCGTTTGCCGTAATCAGTATAGGCAACGGCGGATTTGGGCAGCCACAGTTCAAGATTGCGCGATGGAAAGGCGACCGGCGCGTAATCAATCGAAACCGCGTTGGCGCGCAATTCAATGATGGGAACCCCGCTCACCAGATTGGTTTCGAGGTGTATGATTTGGCCGGAGTCCGCGGCGATCCAGGCGTGACCCTTGAGGCTGACCGGGAAGGAACTCACTGCGGTGGTCATGGAAAGCGTACGCGGACGCGTCCCATTAACCTGGCGAAAATAAACAACCCAGGCGGGTTGGGTATTCCACAGCGCGGAACCTAGACAGCGCATATCGTAATCGCCTTGCAGGCCGGGATAAAAGATCAGCGCCAGGATGGGGAGTCCCTTATCCATAATTGAGCTGATGTTCTCGCCAGTGCTACCCGCAAGTGGCGTGCGTGTTTCCTGGACTTTCAGCGGGCCGGGCTGCGGGCCGAAATCAACCAGATAATCGAACTTCTCGGCGATGGCCATGGTGGGTATACCCA
>Ga0209655_10000101_pt1 | contig 30580 bp, 22 predicted proteins | sample BogFormECP03_OM2_FD_188236 | JGI IMG/M metagenome (GOLD analysis project Ga0209655, IMG submission 188236) | Bog forest soil microbial communities from Calvert Island, British Columbia, Canada - ECP03_OM2 (SPAdes) (version 2) | ecosystem: Environmental > Aquatic > Freshwater > Wetlands > Bog ...
GGGGAGAGTGAAGGCGGTGTAGTAGGCGCTGGTGGCGGCGTTGGCGCCGACTTGGTGGGCGACGGTCCAATCGCGGAAGAAGCCGAGGATGCGGCTGAGGAGGACGCTGGCCATGACGATGCCGGTGGCCGCAGCGATGCGGCGATGGAGGTGAGCGTTCGTCGTCACGGGGATTATGGTAGATGGATTGGGGAGGTTGGGGTAGAGAGTTCGCGGAGGGTGTTTCCGATTGGGAGAGGTGTGGGGCGGTTAATGGATTGGTGCGGCGAGGAACGGCGGAGCTTCAGGGGCTAAAGCCCGATTTTGCGGTTCGGCTTCATGGCGCGGCTGAAGCCGCGCCCCACAAACCGGGAAGCAGTCGGCGAACGGGTTGCGCGACGAGCGTCAAATTAGAGCCGACTCGGTGGGCGTCGGCAGCGGTGCCCGTGCTGATAGCGGCGAGGCAAGCCTCGCCTTGTAAAGGCGGAAGCAAGCTTCCGCACTCCAAGATGGGGGTGCGCCGCGGGGATTTATTCTTGGGTTTCGTCGTGCTCGGCTTTGGCGCAGGGGTCGTCGGAAACTTGGATTGCTTCGCGGGGAGGGGTGCGATCGGGGGCGGCGCGGAGATATTGGACTGGCCAGGTTACTGGGAAGCCTAGGTCGCGGGCTATCGCAAGGGGCCAATACGGCTGACGCAAGAATTCGCGGGCCAGGATTACTACGTCGGCTTTGCCTTGATCGAGGATGGCGTCGGCTTGGTTAGCGTTGGTAATCATGCCTACGGCGCCGGTAAGGATTCCGGTGCGCTGGCGGATTTGGTCGGCGAAAGGAACCTGGAAGCCGGGAGCGACGGGGATCTGCGCGTTGGGGACCATGCCGCCCGAGGAGCAGTCAATCAGATCAACGCCGAGGGGGCCGAGAAGTTCGGCGAGGGCCATGGATTGTTCGATATCCCAGCCACCGGGAACCCAATCGCTGGCGGAGATGCGGACGAATAGTGGGTAGCAAATGGGCCAGACGCGACGGACGGCGGTGACGACTTCGAGGAGGAGGCGGGTGCGATTTTCGAAGGAGCCGCCGTAGGAATCAGTGCGGTGATTGGCGAGCGGCGAGAGGAATTCGTGGAGGAGGTAGCCGTGCGCGGAATGGATTTCGATCACCTGAAAACCGGCTTGCGAGGCGCGAGTGGCGGCGGCGGTGAAATCTTGGATGATTTTCTGAATTCCGGCGGCATCGAGCGCGGCGGGTTGCGCGTAGGTGTCGGAAAAAGCGATGGCGCTGGGGGCGACGGGTTTCCAGCCGCCTGCGGATTCGGGGATGAAGCCTCCGGAGTGCCAAGGCGGAGGCGTACTGGCTTTCCGCCCGGCGTGGGCCAGCTGGATACCGGGGACGGTGCCCTGGCTCAAGAGAAATCGCGTGATGCGGGAGAGGAAGGCGATGTGATCGTCCTTCCAGATGCCGAGATCTTGCGGGCTGATGCGGCCTTCGGGAGAGACGGCGCAGGCTTCGGTGAAGATTAGTGAGGCGCCGCCTACGGCGCGACTGCCCAGATGGACAAGATGCCAGTCGCTGGCGAAGCCGTCGGTGCTGGAGTATTGGCACATGGGTGAGACGACGATGCGGTTGCGGAGGAGGATGTCGCGAATTTGCAATGGGTCGAATAGGTTCATGGGGCATTGGATGTTGGGGGCGGGGGAAAAGTAGCAGGATTAAGGCAACGGCAGAATTGCCACAGAGGCACAAGGCCAGAAAGGAAAACCGGAGAACAGAGAGAAAGACGGAGTTTACAGTTTACAGTTGAGAGTTAAATTCAAACGCCGAGAACAGGAATTCACCGCAGAGACGCAGAGGTCGCAGAGAAAACCGGCGCCGCGGAAATGTTGGTACCCTGGCAAGCTGGGGCGCAGTCGCCTGCGGGAGGCATGCCCTTCGATCGCGCGCTGCGGGATCTCAGGATGAATTGCGCTGCAGCGCAATTCACAAGCAGCGCCCCTACGGCCCAGTGCGGGCGCCGCGGCACTAAAAGCGGAAGACTACGCCCGCGTGGGCTGTGGGGCTGAATTGGTGGGTGTTGAAGTAGGTGGTGCACATGGCATCTGCGCCGAAACGCAGGGCCCAGCGGGGTTTGAAGGGCAGGTCCACTCCACCGCCCAGTTCGTAGGCGAAGGCGTGCTGATCACCGGCGGGAGTCTGCGGCGTGAAGTGCGAATATCCGACCAGGGCATGCGCCCAGAGTTCGACGCCTTTGCGCGCGGACCAGCGAAAGCGCGGTCCGCCGCCGCCGAACAGGAACCAAGAGCTGACGTTATCCTGAGTGGCGTGGGTCGCGGCGAATTCGCCGTCCAGCCCGAACCAATCCTTCCAGTAATAAACGACGCTGTAGTTGAAACCGTTCATGTTCGGGGTGATGCCGGGCAATTCATAGAAGCGCAGAAACGTGTAACCGCCGTAGAGCTGCCAGGCATAATTTTCGAAAACGCTGGTGACATCTTGCGGAGGCGCAGCGGGCGCAGGCATCAGTGAGAGTGATAGTGGCGTTGAGGGAGCCAAGGCGGCTGGCGGCGTATTTGCCAGGGCCGCGGAGAATGGAGTAAGCGAAATGGTAGGAGCGTTCACCGCGAGATCAGGCGTTGCGGGCACGGCAAAATAGGAGGCAGGCAACAAACCGGAATTGGAGGCGGCGCTTTGAGCGCCGGCGCTAAGGGATAGAAGCAGGACGAGTCCTAATAGGATAGAAAAATATCGCATGGCGAATTTCCCCCAGATGACAGAAAAGCGTCAAACGTACACCCATAATTTGACCGAGAAGGGGTGCTCGTGTCCACTCTAAATTGGAGAAAGGGGCGAAGATGTAAGGGGATGGAGGGGTATCATTTATGAGTTTTTTCTTAAGTTCAGGGGAGAGGCCGGACGGGTGGAGTTGGCGGAGCTGGGCGCGAGCAGGCCGGCGGGATTGATGCTATAAGAATTGACCGCGTGCGGAATTTTTTGGCATGGAGCTCGGACGACGGGGGATTTTTGTGGTGGTGAAAATTTTATTTTTGCTGGGATTTGCGCTGTGCGCGAGCGGATTGGTGTCTCCGGCGGCTGCGCTGGCGCTGGGGCTGATATTCGGGTTGGGATTTACGCATCCGTGGCAGACGGAATCGCGAGCGGCGACCAAATATTTGCTGCAAGCATCAGTGGTGGGGCTGGGATTCGGGATGAATCTGCACGAAGTGTTGCGCGCGGGGCGCAGCGGGTTCGTGTACACGGCGCTGAGCATCGCGTTCGCACTGACGACCGGATTGCTGGCGGGGCGACTGCTGGGGGTGAACAAGACGGCATCCATTTTGATCACGGTGGGGACGGCGATTTGCGGAGGGAGCGCGATCGCGGCGGTGGCGCCGATTATTCATGCGGATCAAGAGGAGACGGCGGTTTCGCTGGGCACGATTTTTATTTTGAATGCGATTGCGTTGCTGATTTTTCCGCCGCTAGGGTGGCTGCTGCATTTGTCGCAACAACAATTTGGATTGTGGGCGGCGCTGGCGATACATGACACGAGTTCGGTGGTGGGGGCGACGGCGCGTTATGGGGCGGTGGCTTTGGTGGTGGCGACGACAGTGAAATTGACGCGGGCTTTGTGGATCGTGCCGATATCGGTGGGAGCGGCGGTGATGAAGCGGTCAGAGAGCCGGATACAGTGGCCTTGGTTTATTTTGTTGTTTTGTTTGGCGGCGGTGGCGAATACGTATGTCCCGCGAGGTGCGGCGGCGTGGCATGTGTTGAGCGTGATGGGGAAATTGGGATTGACGGCGACGCTTTATTTGATTGGGACGGGGATTTCACGGGCTACGGTGCGGCAGGTGGGGGTGCGGCCGATGTTGCAGGGGGTGGCGCTTTGGATTTTGGTGGGGGTTACTTCGTTGTGGTTGATACATGCGGGGTGGATTGGGTTTTAGCGGCGGAGGCGAGGCTGGGGCGGGTCTGAGACCCGCCCGTACAGAACGATGGACGATTTAGCTAAAAATCTAGTCGCCGGTTTCGGGGGTTGGTGTTGGGGGTGTGGGGATGCGGTTTGGCAGGAACGTGGAGTAGAGGGCTACTACGGCGACGATAACATTGGCGACCATCACTGGTTTGGAGTTGATGAGGATGCCATAGGTTAGCCAGACGACGGCGCCAAGGGCCTGCATGATGCGGAGCGTCTTGTGATTGCGGAAGAAATAGGACGCGGTGACGAGGGCGGTGGCGAGCCAACCGATTGAGCTGATCATTGTTATAAACCATCTCCTGAGCTGGTTTCGACGGGCTCTGCAATCGCGGGGCGAAGAGTGAGCCAGTCGGTGCGGACCTTATCCCATTCCTGAATTAGAAAACCGTAGGATTCGAGGAAGGTGCGGATTTGCGCGCGGCTTTTGCCGACAATTCTTTCCAGGATGGGGACGAGGACGCCGAGCGCGCTGGTGCTGAGAATGGTGCGCTGGGCGATGTGCGAAACGTGTTTGGTTTCGGAGACGGCGATGGTGAAACCGTCGCGGGCATTGATGTGCAGCATGACGTGGATGTCGGAGCTGCCATCGCCCGCGTAGATGACATGATCGGGGCCAATTTTCATTTTGGCTTGCAGTTCGTCGAGGAAGGCGACTTTACCGTAGCCGGCGGTGGCCCGGACGATGGTGTCAATTTCTCCGGTGCTTTTGTATTTGAATTCCGTGCCGTGGATGCGATCGGGCGGCAGGATTCCTTCGAGCGCTGATTGGATTACTTCGACGGGGGCGGCGGAGAGAACGTAAAAATCGAAATGATAGCCCTGGATGCCGTGGTCGAGAATTTCGTTGAGCAGGCCGATATTGGCTTTGAGGCGGATTTCTTTTCCGACCTGAATTAGATGTTCTTTGCGGACGCGCGTGCGAAATTCGGGATCGTGGAGGAGGAGATAGGCTAGCTCGGCGCCCTGCTGGACGAGATTGAGTTTGGCCATGCCTTCGGCTTTGCGTTCGAATTCGGCGGTGGGGATTCCTACGATTTCGCTTAGGACGTAGCCGGAATCGTTGAACGTGAGAGTCTGGTCGAAATCGCTGACGAATAAATAGGATTTTAGTGCGGCATCACTCATGAAAGTAATTCACCTCCGACTGACTTTCGGCTGACTTTGCTGGTTGCTATTAGACTATTTTACATCAGTTTGATGCGGTGAAGGTCGTGGTGGGGGCACGGATGGAACACATCAATAAGATGAATTTGCATGTCGCTGCGGTTTTTTCCCGACGCTCAGTGGGTTACGCCAGCAGTGTTTAGCCGGAGAGACAATTTTTCAGTGTGGAATTTCGACTAGCAGCGCGATTCCCTGCCCTCCGCCGATGCAGGCTGAGGCGATGCCGTAGCGCAGATTGGAGCGGCGGAGTTCTCGTGAGAGCGTGACGGCGAGGCGGATGCCGGTGGCGGCCAGGGGATGGCCGATGGCGATGGCGCCGCCGTTGACGTTGAGCTTGTTGCGATCGAGATTTAGCTCGCGTTCGACGCCGATGATTTGTGCGCCGAAGGCTTCGTTGATCTCGAAGCGGTCGATGGCGTCAAGCGGGAGGCCGACGCCTTCGAGAAGCTTGCGAATGGCTGGAGCGGGGGCGATGCTCATGATTTCTGGAGGCACGCCCACTGTCGCGACAGCTGCGATGCGGGCTAGCGGCTGGATGTTGCGCGATTTTGCGTACGCGCCGGAGGCTACCAGGGCCGCGGCGGCGCCGTCCACGATAGCGGAACTGTTGCCGCCGGTTTGCACGCCGCCGAACGCTGGACGGATCTTGGAGAGGACTTCGTAGGACGAGGGGCGGATGTGCGTGTCAGTCGTGAGGGATTCAATTTTGCCGGAGAGTTGGATGCCGCGGGGGTTGTAGCCTTCGAGTTCGAACTTTTCGGTGATAAGCGGAACGATTTCGCCAGAGAGGAAGCAGGCTTTTTGCGCGGCTGCGGCACGAGAGAAACTTAGTTCGGCGAAGCGGTCTACTTCTTCACGGGTGATTTTGTATTTGATGGCTGTGTTTTCCGCAGTTTGCCCCATGGTGATTCCGGGCGCGGGATCCAGCAGCGCTTCCCAGAGGAAATCTTTGAATTCGACTTGGCCCATGCGGAAACCGCCGCGGTGCGTGTAGGCGGCGACGGGATTGCGGCTCATGGATTCGGCGCCTACGCAGAGACCGAGTTCGATTTTTTTCAGGGTGATGGCGTCGGCGGCCTGGCCGATGGCTTCGATGCCGGTGCCACAGACACGTTGGACGAGAAGCGCGGGGCGATCGAGGGGAACGCCGGAATAGAGGCCGATGTGACGGGGGAGGACGTAGGCGTCGAAGCTGGCTTGGGCTACGCTGCCGGCGATTACCGCGCCGACGTCTTGAGGTGGAATTTTAGTGCGAGCGAAAAGGGCGCGGGCGGATTTGATGCCAAGGTCCGTGGGTGAGACCAGGCCTAGGGCGGAGTTGTAGTCGATGAACGGGGTGCGGATACCGTCGAGGAGGTAGATGTCTTCGTAGGCGATGAAGAGGCCGCCGTTTGTGGTCGTGGGATTGGGCATGAGTTAGTTCTCCTTAATATTTTTGACGCGCAGAATGCGTGAGGATAATTGCGGCGCGTAGAGTTCTGCGACAATTGCGCTGCGACGATCGAGGACGGCGCGTTGATTCAGGGAGCCTTTGTCGGTGATTTCTCCGGCATCTAGCGATGGAGGCTCTTCCGCGATTATGGCGCGGGTGATGCGGTTGGAACTGCCGGTGGAACTTGCGGCGCACGTTTCGAGCAAATGTTGAAAATGTGCGCGGATTTGTGGATGCGAAAATATTTCCGCGATGGATGCGTTGCAGTCGAGCGTGGGGCAGAGCGCGCGGCAGGCGTCGGCGTCAGCGAAAATTAGCATGCCTACGTCGTCGCGGTCGTGGCCAGTGATTACTACGTCGCGGACGTATGGGGCGAAATGGCCGAGGATGCGCGAACGCAGCGGGCCGACGCTGGCCCATGTGCCGCTGGCCAGTTTGAAATCCTCGGAGAAGCGGCCGTCGAAGAGGAAACCTTTGTTGACGTCGGCGGGATCGACGAATTTTAGTGCATCGCCGAATTTGTAGAAGCCGTCTTCGTCGAAAGCTTGCGCGGTCAGTTCCGGTTGGCGCCAGTAGCCTGGGGTGATGTTAGGGCCGCGGACGCGGGCTTCTAGTTTGGCGCCGCGGGGGACGAGTTTGGCTTCAACGCCGGGAATTGGAATGCCGATCACGCCTGCTTGGTCCGTTTCCCACGTGGTTTGAATCGCCATGGGGGCGGTCTCCGTGGAACCGAGGCCGGTGACCATGATGATGCGCTCGCCGCAGGTTTGTAGCGCCAGGTCGCGATAGGCGTCCCAGACTGGTTGCGAGAGGCCGGCACCGGCGTAGAAGAGCAGGCGCAGGTGGCGGAAGAAATTTTCACGCAGCTGTTTGTCAGAGCGCAGGGCGGGCAGCAGGTCTTCGTAGCCTTTGGGTACGTTGAAATATACGGTGGGGGAAATTTCGCGAAGGTTGCGGATGGTTTCGGCGATTAGGGATGGGCCGGGTTTGCCATCATCTATATAGAAGCTGCCGCCGTTATAAAGAGCGATGCCGGTGTTGTGATTTCCACCGAAGGTGTGATTCCAGGGGAGCCAGTCGAGGAGGACGGGAGGCTCGTCCTGCAGGAAACAGAAAACTTGGGCGATCATTTGCTGATTGCAGCAGAGCATGCGGTGGGTGTTGATGACGCCTTTGGGCATGCCGGTGGAGCCGGACGTGAAGAGGATTTTCGCTACGGCGTCGGGCTCGATTTTTTTGTGTGCGGATTCGACGGCCGACGTTGGTTTCGTGGCTGCGAGCTCGGCGAAGAGCGTTGTTGGCCGGTTCCGCGGTGGCGCTGCGGTGACTGCGATTTCCGTGGCGTGCGGGACTACTTTTTCGAGTGCGTGGGCGTAGCGTTCGCCATTCGAGACGAAAACGAGGCCGGGAGTGAGGAGGCCGAGCGTGTGGCGCAACTTGCCGAAATCGCGGGAGACGAGGGAATAGACTGGCGAAATGTGGGCCGTGGGAACTCCTACGTGTTGACCGGCTAGCATGAGCAGAAAATGTTCGAGATCGTTTTCGGAGAGGATGGCTACGGGGCGGTCTTCGGAGAGGCCGCGATCGAGGAGGGCTTGACCGATGCTGTGGACCGCTTGCAGCACTTGCGCGTAGGTGAGCTTGCGCCATTCGCCGCCGGCTTCCCTTTTGGCTATGCAGATCTTGTCTGGCGATATTTCTGCCCAGTGGACGAGGCGATCGGTTAGGACTTGAGGGTAGGGGCCCAGTGGTTCGTCGGAGTGGACGAGGATCGAGCCGTCAGCGAGAGGATGCGCGGTTGCGCCGGAAGTGCGCAGGCGCACGGGGCGGACGCGATCGTTTAGTTGGGGCTTGGTGGTCATTTCACTTCACCGTATTTCGCTGCCTGAAACACGGAATACAAATTTCTAGCGCCTAACGACGGATTGCCTCTCCTACTTTTGCTAAGAGCTTGATGTCCGTTGTTGCAGGAACATCCCCTGCGGTTGTGACGAGCACGGGCCGCACCTCCATCATTATAGTATGAAGCGAATCCGCGAAGTTTTCTGCGTTGGACGCTGCGCCGGGCTGAAATGGCGTTGCTGGGAGGGCGATTCCGATATTCGCCTGGCCTGGTGGAGGATCGATTTCGGCTGCGCTGGAGGCGGAGGGATTGAGAGCCTGGCAGAGGATGCAGTCCCAATTGCGCGCATAGATTACTTCCCCGTTGGCGGCGAAGGAATTCTCGTCGCTGAACAGGAGGACGGGGAGCGCTTCGTAGAAGCGGATGATATTGAAGGCTGGGGCGAGGGATGCGGCCCACGCTTCGCAGTGTTCGGCGGAGAGGACGGGGAAAATATTTTCCTGGATGAAGATTACGTTGGCGCCGGCTTCGACAAATTTGGTGGCGATCTGGCTGATTGTGGCGGCGGCTAATTCGAGCGCGGCGTCGGAGAAATCTTCGCGAGGCGGGGCGTCTGCCGGGCGCAAATCGAGGAGATGCGCGGCGAGGGTGAATGGGCCGGTGACGCCGGCGCATAGCAGAGGTTCGTCGCGCATTAGTGATTTCAGGCGCTGGATTACTTCGACTGCGACACCGACGCGTGGGCTTTTCGCGGCGTCTTCGGGGGAGCGCAGATTTTCGGGGAGTTCACCTACTTCGGTGGGGTGCGGCCATTGGAGCGTTGAGGGCTGGTCTTCTGTCGCGTATTGCAGCGTGGCACCCAGCGCTTCGGCTTCGAGATAGGGATCGAAATAACAGGCTGCGCCGTCGGAGCGGAGGTGCGTGCGGATTTGGCGGAGTGAATTCGTAATTTTCGTGGCGTTGGTGAGAAATGCTGGCAGCTTCAGATTTTCTACTTTCGCGCCGAGGGAAAAAACGATGGGCAGGAACAGGGGGCGGGGCGGCGGGGTTCCCTGTAGCAGACCTTGGAGGATCTGGCGCGGATTGAGATTTACATTCATTGCGCGCTGTTTAGGGCCGGAAACATGGACCGGTAGATTTGGCGTCGGGCCAGGTGCCGTACCACTGCAAGATTTCTTTGGGTGGACTTAGCTTGCTCCAATTCTGCTGGAACTCGTCGTAGGACTTCCCGCGGGCGAGGCGGGCGCGGCGCTCTTCGTCGCGGAGTTGTTTGGTTTTTTCGGGATCGAGCTTACGGCGCACGGGATCGTAGGCGATGCGATAAATATTTTGCGCCGTGGCGTCTGAGATGATTTTTTTCTTAACGTCCTCGAGAATTTCGAGCGGGTCGCGTTCGAGGGGGTCGCCGTACCCGGGGCCGCCGCCGCTGAAGCCGAAGAGGACGTCGCCTTCGTCATAAACCTTAGGCGTGCGGGCGATTAATTCCATATTCCAATTTCCGTGAATGGTGTGGTCCTCGAGGATGGTGCGGAAATCCATAGTGAGCGCGGGATTGGCGTCGGCCATTTGCTTCAGCAGATCGGCTTTGCGAATGCTGATGCCGGGGATGGGCGAGGAGGCGTAGCCGCCGAAAAGCGGTTGGCCGAGCGGAACTTTGCTGCCGTTGCCCATGCACATGGAAACTAGTTCGGGGACTTTGTGAATCATCCAGTGTTGCACGCCGCCGGAACCACCGCGATGCAGCCCGGGACCGCTGGAATCTTTCCAGTGCTGCGATAGCGTGACGGTGACGGGGAGTTCGCTTTCAACTTGTTCGGAATCTGGCGCGCGGCCGAAGGCGCACCAGGCGAAACCGTAAGCGTCCATGCCATCTTGACCGGATCGGCCGCCTTGGCCTTGCGTATTCAGCGAAAACGAGAGGACGTCTGAGACGGCGAGATTCCACTGCGAGTGGCCGGCGCAGATTTGCGAGGTGTGCTGGCTGCCAGGCGCGGCAGTGACTTGTTTCCAGAGGGCGGCGCTGGAGAACATCATTTTGGCGAAGGCGTTGTGCGTGGCGTTGCGGCATTGCATGCCGATGAAGACGCAGCAGCTGGTGGCGGCCATTTTGTCGGGATTGAGGATGATGCCTTCGGGGAAATCGAAATCAATGGCGGCGAAGGTGGAACTGGCGATGGGCAGGTCGTGAAAAATATATTCGTACATAAAATTCGCGATGTGGCCGACGACGGCCTGGGGATGTACGTTGTAGGACGAGGGATTTTCGGGGGAGGTGCCGGCGAAATCGAAAATGATGCCGCCGTCTTTTTTGGTGAGGGTTAGGTTGCAGGCGCGGACCAGGGCCGGGGTCCAGCCGATGGCGTCGTTGAAGACTACGGCGCGGAATTTGCCGTCGGGGAGGGATTTGATTTTTTTTCTGGCGCCGGCTTCGGCGGTTTCGCACATTTTGCGCATGAGGCCGACTACGAAATCGGGGCCTCGTTTTTCGGCTAGTTCCAGGACGCGGACTCGCACGCGATCGGCGGTGGTGCAGCGAGCGCGCAGGTCGGAGATGAACATGGCGGGGGCGCGCAGGCCGTAGACGGTGTAAAACTCGAGAAAATCCTGGCGGATTTCAAAATTTTCGCCGATCTTAATTGGTGGAAGATTCAGGCCCTCCTCAAAACGTGATTTCGCGCTTACGGGCATGCCGCCGGGCTCGATAGCGCCGGTTTCGGTGGTGTGCAGGGCGGCGGAGCCCCAAGCCAGGAGTTGGCCTTTGTAGAAGATGGGCATTAGGGCGACTTGATCGGGATTGTGGATGCCGCCGTAGAGGGCGTCGTTGGTGTACCAGATGTCTCCATCGCGGATACCGGGATTTTTTTCGTAATACTTCAGAATAAATTTTATGACGATGGGTTGGATTATGGCGTGGAGGTAGGTGCCGCAGGAGGCGTTGATGAGATCGCCGCCCGCGGTGAAGAGCGCGACCATGGAATCTCCGGAGACGCCGAAATAGCTGCGCGAGGAGCGGATGAAGACTTCCATGGCTTCGTCGAGGATGTCGTTGGTTACTTGCACGCCGATTTCATAATCGCCTTGGGGGATTTTGGCGGCGGATTCTTTTTCGTATTGAGTGGCAGGGGCGGGTTTCAACCAGGCTAGTTTTTCGGCGAGTGTTGGGATGGGCATGGGTCTCCTTGATTCTTTCGGTGCGTTCAAAATTAATTCACAGATAACTGGCCATGGTCGAAAAGTATGGCTTCCTGAAATTCGTGGCCCCAGCGGCTAAGCCGCTCGCGCTTTGCGGCCGTTGCGGCACGGCTGAAGCCGTGCCCTGACGAAAACCGATCATTCCCCCACACTCCGAAGCCGCGCCCTTTCGGATTGGCGTTTTCTGCGAACTTGGAGAAAAGCAGATCCCTCTCTGCGTCCGCGCCCGTCCCGCAGCCACGGGACGGGAAAGAAAAAGCGCGGGACTGCGTTCGGGATGACACGCGCATTGGCGTTTCGGTGTGATAAACGCAAAGAGGTACTTCAGAGGCTGATGCCGCTCTGAATTTGCTGCGTTCATGTCGTGGCTAACGCCACGACCTACAAAGCCCCCCGAATTACAGCACTTGGTCATTTGCTCTCCAGGATACCTAGGCCGCGATTGTCGATTGTGAAATGTAGCGCTGGGGGGACTACCAGCGTGGTGTATTCACCTTCGACGATTGCGGGGCCTTCGATTACGTTTCCGGGGCGCAGGGATTCGTAGGTGTAGATTGGCGTGGGGCGAAAATCTTTTTCTGGTGGCCAGTACACCGGGCGTTCGCCTTTGCGGGCCGCTGCTGGGTTGGGGCCTTCTAGCGTGAGCTTCGGCAGCTCGATTTTTTTTGTGGGGACGATGGCTTTCAGGATGAAGCTTTCGATGAAGATGCCGCCTTCGGGATTTACGACGAAGGGGCTGAAGGCTTCGCTGAATTCTTTGTTGAAGGCGTCGCAGATGGCGCGGACGTCTTCTGTGGAGTGGACGGCCAGGAGCGGGGAGAGGGCGCGCTTCACGTGGAATTGGCCGCCGTAGAGCATGTCTAGTTCGAGGACGAAGGATGCGTCATTCAGATTGAGGCCATCGCCGGTGAGATCGCGGCGGGCTTGTACGATCAGGCTTTCGACGGTTTCGTTGAATATTGTGAATTCGTTAGTGATTTTTTGGGTGCGCGGCTCCATGAGCGTGAGTTTTTTGGAGACTTCGTAGACGTGCATGATGTCCATGGTGGAGGAGCCAAACGCGCAGAAGACGGGGGAGAAAGCGAAGGTGACGGCTTTGGGGATATCGGCTTTGTAGCCTTCGGCGTGGGTGGGGCCGGCGCCGCCGCCGACGAAGAGGATGAAATCTTCGGGGCTATGGCCGCGGAGATGAACTTCTTTCATGATGGCGGAAGCCATGTTGCCGTTGACGATTTTGCGGATGATTACGGCGGCTTCTTCGACGCCGATGTTGAGAGGTTTGGCGATTTTTTCGCGGACGGCTTGAATGGCGCGATTTTTATCGAGGCGCATTTTCCCGCCGAAATAATATTCGGGGTTCAGGTAGCCGAGGACGACGTCTGCGTCTGTCACTGTGGGTTCGGTGCCGCCTAGATTGAAACAGGCGGGGCCGGGGATGGAGCCGGCGCTGCGCGGGCCTACTTGCACGCGATTTTCCAGGAGCTTGTTCACGTAGGCGATGGAGCCGCCGCCGGCGCCGATGGAAAGAGTTTTGATCATGGTGATGCCGACCATCCAGCGGTCGATGATGGGGCGAAAATCGTAGCTGCGGACGCTGTCTTTGACGACGAGGCCGACGTCAAAGCTGGTACCGCCCATGTCCGTCATGACGACATTTTGGTAGCCGAGAATTTTGGCGACGTGATGCGCGCCCATGAGTCCCGAGACTGGGCCGCTGTTGAAGGTGCGGCTGGCAGCGGTGCGAAAGACTTCGGCGATGCCGCCGGAGCTTTGGATCATTAATAGGGGCTTGGAGTAGCCCTTTTCGCGGAGCTTGTCCCACATGGCGGAAAGTTCGATCTGCATGGAGCGTTGGAGGTAGGCGTCGAGAATGGCGGCCATGGTGCGTTCGTATTCGCCCAGTTTGCCGACCACTTGTCCGGCGAGGACTACGGGCAAGTAGCCGATGTGAAATTCTTTGTATTCGTCGCGGATGATTTCTTTTACGCGGCGTTCGTTCGCGGGATTCAGGAAGCCCCACAGGAGCGCGACGACGAAACCGCGGGCGCCGCGGCTGGTGAGGTAGCGAACTTTTTCGCGGACGTCGTTTTCATCAAGCGGGCGGATGATGCGGCCGCGGGAATCTACGCGCTCTTTTACGCCGACGATCATGTCGCGGGGAATCAGCGGGTCCGGTTTATTTTGGACTGCGAGGTTGCGGCGTTCGGAAACGCGCGTGCCGTCAATCCATTGGGCACCGCGGCCCAGCAGGACTACGTCTTCGTGGCCTTCGGTGGTGATTAGGCCCAGGCGGGGGCCTTTTTTTTCGATCAGGCGATTTAGGGCGATGGTGGTGCTGTAGCGGATCATTTCGATCGCGGGGAGCAGATCTTCGATCTTCATGCCGAGGGCGGCGGCGCCGTCTTCGATTACGCGGGTGAAGCAGACGGAGAGGTCGTAGGGAGTCGTCGGCGACTTTTTGATCAGAGCTTTGCCGTTGAAATTCAGGACGAGGTCGGTGAAGGTGCCGCCGACGTCTATGTCAATGGAGTTCATTCGGTGGCCTCGAGGCGGTGGTCGCGGATTACGAATTCACCTTTCTGCAAACGTTCTTTCAGGCGAGCTACGTCAATTTCGATGTCGTGGGTGATGGGGTGGCCGGGCGGGAGGTATTCGGTTTCTACCTGGGTGCCGCAGCCGGGGCAGTAGAATTCGACGATGCGGACCCAGAGGGGGTCGGGTGAAAAATTAAATGCGCCGGTGACTAGCGGCGGATGAATTTCGCGCGGGTCGCGGTCGTGGACGAGGCAGCCTTTTTTGTAATTTTCCTGGGCGGGGCCGAGGGGGCGGTTGCAGCGGTTGCAGGTCCATCGTTCGGCGTCGAGGTCGAGGTCGAGATATTCGGTGATGCGGAGGCGATTTTTATTTTGTCCTGGCGTGGTCATCGTTTCTCCGGTGCGCGGGTCAGGGCGGCGTTTCCATAGCGGTCCATGGTTAGCTGCCAGTTTTCTGGGATGAAGTAGGTGGTGTTCACGTCTTCCAGGATGGCGCAGCCGTCTATTTGATTGCCGGGTTGGAGGGCGTCGAAATTATAGATTAGGGCTTCGCCGGTGGTGCTGCCCCAGGTGACTTTGCGCGTGCCTTTGAGGGCGTGGGAGGAATCGGGAGATTGTAGCTTGCGTTCGACGAGGTGGGGCTTGAGCATCTGTTTTTTGACGGAGACGCGGAGTAGTTCGAGCGAAATTGGTCCCTCGTGTGTGGCGGCGGGACTGGCTAAAGCTTTCATGAGCGCGGCTTGTAGATCCTTTTCGCTGCGGAGGGACGATTCGGAGCAATGGACGGCGACGGAATTGTGGCCGTTGCGCGAGGCGTCAAGTTCGCAGGTGTAGGTGATGCCATCGGGGCGGATGCCTTCGCCGAGCAGGTCTTTGACACCTTCGGCTTTCATTTCTTCGAGCATTTGGCGGATGCGGGTGGCGCCGGCTTTGTTGAGGGCGACGCCGGCTAGCGAGCCTTCGTAGAGATGAGAGATATCGGAGACGGAGGAGCCGAAGGCGCTGAAGACGGAGCCCAGGGAGAATAATTGGACGCGATGGAGGCCGGCTTTTTCTGCTACGCCGCAGGCAAAGAGGCTGCCGTTGCCGCCGTAGGCGAATAGGATGGAGTTCGCGAGATCTTCGTGCAGAGATTTTTTCGCGGCGAGAATCATCGAGGCGACGGATTCGAAGGCGCGGCTAATGATGATGCGGCAGGCTTCTTCTACGGAGACGTTAAGCGGTTGCGCGACTGCGTCGGCGATCGTCTTGCGGGCTAGATCGAGGTCAATTGATTTTGTGCCGCCTAGAAAATATTCGGGGTTGATGAGACCGGCGGTGACGAAGGCGTCGGTGAGCGTGGGTTGATCGCCGCCCAGGCCGTAGCAGGCGGGGCCGGGATAGGAGCCCATGCTTTCGGGGCCTAGTTGAACGTCCGGTTTCGTGGAGTGCGCGAGGGGTTTGACGATGCTGCCGCCGCCTAGCGCGATGGAATGCAGGTCGGGGAGGGAGATCGCGACGGGGATGCCGAAAAAATCGGAGGGCTTGCGATAAATTGGTTCGCCGTTGCGCAGGACGCTGACTTTGGCGGTGGTGCCGCCGATGTCCATGGCGATGACGTCGTTGAAGCCGTAGGCTTTCGCGAGGTAGGCGCTGGCGTGGATGCCGAGGATGGGGCCGGACTCGATGGTGTCTATCGCTTTGGTCTTGGCGATTCCGGCTACGCCGCCATTGATGTGGCTGACGAGAAATGTTCCGGTATAGCCGGCGGTTTCGCGGAGCTCGTCTTCGGCTTTGAAGAGCGTGGCAGCAAGCGCGCCGTGAGTATAGGTATTGATGAGTGCGCAATAGGTGCGGGTGCGATCTTCGGCGGATTTGGAAATGTCGCTACCGGCTAGGACGGGTACGGAGCCGAGGAAATGATCGGGGTACTGCTGGTCAATGATGCGTTTGATCGCGATTTCGCGGCGGGGATCGCGGTGGGAATCCTGCAGGCTGACGCAGATGCGGCGGACGCCGCTTTCGAGGAGTTTGCGGGCCGCGTTCATGATTTCTAGCTCGTCGGCGGAGGGGCTGAGGCCGATGACGTCGTGCTGGGAGATGAGGCGATCGAGGACGCTGCTGCGGGGATCGGGGCCGTAGAGGTCGAGTTCGTGACCTTGGGAGACGAGCAGGCCGATGCGGGGGCCGCGGGATTCGGCTAAGACGTTAGAGGTGATGGTGGTGGACCAGCGGATTAGCTCGACGTGTTCTAGAAATTCTTTGTTGTCTGGGAAACTTAGTTTTGCGGCTGCTTGCGAGAGGCAGTCGAAGAGGCAGACGGTTAGGTCGTGCGGAGTGGTGTCCACTTTGACGCAGAAGGATTCGTCTGCGTTGGTGAAGAGGGCGTCTGTTAGGGTTCCGCCGACGTCTATATCTACAGTCCACACGTGAGCCTCACGCGGGTTGCAATTTCAAATTTTTCAGCAATTCACTCGATTGCATGGTCCATCCGAAAAACGATTCGACGTTGAACAGGGTGGCTTCTTGCTGCTTCCCGTCTCCAGCGGGCATGGCGCCGTCTGCTAGCAGAATCGGCCAATAATCCAGGAAGAAGGCGTCGCGGAGCGTGGATTCGACGCAGACGTTGGTGGCGATGCCGGTGAAGAAGAGGAATTTGATTCCGCGGATGCGGAGCAACGAGTCGAGATTGGTTCCGGCGAAGCCGCTGTAGCGCGTTTTGATAACGACTAGGTCGTGGTGTTGGGGAGCGAGTTCGTCCACGATAGCGAAATCCCAGGTGCCTTCGGTGAGGATTTTTCCTTTTAGTTCGGGGCGCGCGTGCATCAGGCACATGGCGAGTTCCTTGCGCGGATTGGGAGAGTCGGGGCCGCCGCTATTGCTGAGATCAGGTTTGTAACCCATCTGGAGATAGATAATGGGAATTTGCGCGGCGCGGGCGGCTTCGAGGACGGCGCGGATGGAATGGATGAGTTGTGGGGCGCCGGAAATGTCGAGGCCGGCGAGATCGAGCATGCCGCGCGGGCTGGCAAAGGCGTTCTGCATATCCACGACGAGGATGGCGGATTTGTGGAAGTCGATTTCGAGGGGATCCGGTTTGGCGAGGAGGGTCGGCATTGTGGGAGCGTATAACTTTCTAGCACGGACGGCCTCACGATTTTTTTTCGCCGCGGGGGGTGGGGATTCGCGGGTGGTGGAGACGATGCGCGAAGATGAACGTTGCCAAAAGTTCTCCTGAGGGACTGCGGGACGTAGAAAATCTGAAACTTTGATTCGCGCAGTGCGGCGAACTCTTACACGTGAGTGCAGGTTGCGTCAGCACCAACCGAAAAGCAGATCCCTCTCTGCGTCCCGCGCCCGCCAAAACGCGGCGGGAAAGAAAAAGCGCGGGACTCCGTTCGGGATGACACGGAGTACGTTTGCGCTAGCTGAAAACAGCGACCTACAAAGATTCTCGAACAGCTGCGTTTCCGGTCCGCGATTAGAACGAGAACTTGGCTGCGAATTGGAACTGGCGCGGATTCAGCATGGTTCTGGGACTGCCGAAGCTGGCGCTGGGCACCGGTGGAGCTGGTACGGGACCCAAATTGAGCGGGCAGGTCGGTGGTCCGGTGCCGGTGTCAAAGGCGATGGCCTGATTCTGAGTCGCCACGGTGCCAGCATCCCTGTAGCGCTGGGGAATCGGCCCGGTCCCGCAGAAGACGGCGGCGCCGTAGACGGAGGTGACTTCATCCACGTTGGGGCGGTTCAGGACGTTGAATGCGTCCACCATCAGGTCGAGACGGTAACGTTCTCTGAATTGGAAATAGCGGGAAACGCGCAGATCCCAGGCATAGAGATCGTCGCCATAGTAGCTATTGCGCGGCGCGGTGCCGACGCGGTCGGTTACCGGGTTGGTATCACCGTTGGCGTCGAAGCCGACGAAGAGAGTGAAGGGACGCGGCGTCTGCAGGGTGATGATGTTACTGAACGTGAAGTTACGCAGGAAACTGTCCTTCGGGCCTTCAATGCTGAAGTTGGTGACGAAGCGTTGGCGAACATCTTGGTTGGAATTGGCGTATTCCAGAGGGCGGTCGTAGAGATCCTGGGGTGTGCTGACGAAGGTGGTGAAAGTGCCGTCGTCGAAAGTGTGCGACCAAGTGTAATTGGCGTTGAGGGTGAAGATTCTGTTGAATCTTTCGTTCAACTGGAGAGTGAGTCCGTTGTAATTGGAATTGCCGGTATTGTCTGTGTAATAGAGCAGGCCGGCATTGCCGAATGCGGGCGAGCCGCCGGGATTCAATCCATTGTAGAAGAAAGCTTTTCCCGCCGGCCAGCCTGCGGGAGGCGCTTCGGCCGGCGGACAAGCCGGAGTGCCGGGAGTGACGCTGGGGACGGTGGTGCCGGCGGCGGCGCCGAAGGGTGGGCAGACGTTGAGGTTCTCGGCGCGCACGAGGTGGTGCGCCGAAACCCACAGGTAGCCGGCGCTGAATGTAAGGCCCTTGGCGATTTCACGGTCGATTTCCAGGTTGGCTTGTTCCGAGTATGGAATCTGGCTGTTGTGTTGCACCATGCCGGCGCCTGCGGTGCAGGAGGGCGGGCACGGTCCGGTGATGAACTGGTCTGGCACCTGGCCGGTGGTGATTAAGGTGGCGGCGGCGGCTGCCGGCAATGGTTGCCCTGCTGACGGCGGCTGAGGCGTCAATTGGTTCAGAACCCAAGTGGCGGTGTTGGCTCCCTGACGGATGCCGGGCAAGGTTTCGCCGGGGATGATCACGGGCCGCTGCGGCTGGGTGATGAAAAGGAAGGAGAGGTTGTAGCGGTCATCGAAGATGCCGAAGCCGGCGCGGACGACTGTTTTGTTGTTGGGGGACCAGGCCAGGCCGACGCGGGGCTGAATGCCGTTGTAGTGCCCATTGATTTGCTTGGAGAGGCCCGTTTCGAAATCGTAGCGCAGACCGTAGTTGAGGGTGAGGGTGGGAGTGATGCGCCATTGATCCTGCGCGTAGAAGCCGTAGTAGGAGTGATTCAAAGTTTCCGAAAAGTTTATGGTTTCACTGGGGATATAGGCGTTCGCCCAGTTCGTGGGAATCGGCGGCGGAGTGGGGAGCTGGCCATTGGGAGCCGGTTGTACGGTGCCTACAGGCGCGCCCCAGAAAGCGATGGGAACGCCGTTCAGAGGCTGGTCGTTGTTATTAGGCCCGAAGGGAGCGCCGGGCTGTGTGGGGAAGAATGGAGCCGTCGCCGTGGGGCACGGGCCATCGGCTGGGTTGGAAGGAATACCTGCGGTGGGGTTTACAAAGTTGGCGAAGTCCACCAGGCAGTTCAGGCCTGGCATGACGATGCGCATGGGAGTGAAGCCGGGCCAGATGACGAAGTTGTTGATGTAGTTGAAATCCACGCCGAATTTCGCGACGTGATTTCCTTTGACCCAGGACACGGCATCGGTGAGCTGAAAACGGCTTTCATAGATGGCATCGAGAACGCCGAAATTGTGGCCGAAGAGCAGAGTGTTGGGGATATCGAGGTTAGGCTGACCGGTAACGCCGGGGAAATTATAGTGACGGCGTGCATATTGCGCGAGGAAGGTGTTGACGAGGTCGGGCTTCAAGGTGGTCGCCACGTCGCCGACGAGCGATTGATCGCGAACGAAGAGATTGTGTCCGCTGCTGGGTGCGCCGATGCCGCCGCCATCGAGCGTGCTGCCGACCAGTTCGTTTAAGTCGCGGCCGTCTTCGATGTTGTAGCGCAGAGTCAAGTGATTATTGGCGTTCAGCTGGTAGTCAAGTTTGGCGATGCCGTAGTCATTGTCCTTGGTCTTCAAAACAGAATTTAGATATTGCAGAGGTGACAAGTTGCAAGTGGCTATAGGCGTGGTGCAACCTTCCGGTGCAATTCCCAAGGCTGCCTTGGCGGAGTCTACCAAGCCTATATTTTGGTAGAGCACTCCCGGGAAGGTGGGCGATTCGGCGCGGCGCTGGCCCTCGTAATTGGTGAAGAAGAAAATTTTGTCTTTTTTAATGGGGCCGCCGACCGCGCCGCCGAATTGATTTTGCCGCAGCACGTACGGATCGGGCGCGGGCTGAAGGAGAGAGCGCGCATCGGTAGCGTTGTTCTGGAGGTAGTCGTAAATCGAGCCGTGAAGTTCGTTGGTGCCGGATTTGGTGACGATGTTGACGATGCCGCCGAGAGCGCGGCCGTATTCGGCGCCAAAAGCGTTGTTGACTACGCGAAATTCCTGTACGGATTCCTGCGGCGGCGTCGCGCGCTGCGAGCCGGTGGCGGTGTTGACGTTGTCCGCGCCGTCTACTGTGATCATGTTGCTGAAGTCGCGCATGCCGGCAAAGGAGATGCGGGTGGTTTCAAATTCGGTGATGGTGGACTGCAAACTGCTGCGACCAGTGGCGACGCCGGCGGTCAGCAGCGCGAAATCGGTGAATTGGCGGCCGCTGATGGGGAGATCCTGAATTTGCTGGGTGTCAATTACCTGGCTGATTTCGGTCTTGGTGGGCTCGATGGGCGGAACTTGGGTGGTGACGACAACTTCTTCGTTTTGCGTGGCAACGTTGAGAGCGACGTCCACGGTGGCGGTCTGGCCGACGGTGAGAACGATACCTTTATCCACGGTGGTGGCGAATCCGGGGAAGGCGACGGTAAGTTCGTAGCTGTCGGGCGGCAAATTGGGAATGACGTAGAGACCGGAATCATTGGAGGTGGTGCGATAGACCGCCTCAGTGGCGGTGTTTCGCAGGGTGACGGTGGCGTTCTTTACAGCGCCGCCGCTGGAATCGTGCACGAAGCCGCTTAATTGGGCGACGGAGAGCTGCGAAAAAGCGGGGCCGGTGCAAGCGAAGAAAAGCGCGAAAACAAGGACCGCGAGCAGCGCTATGCGTGCGCCCATGGTTCCCCCCTTTAGCGGACAGGCATTGGTAAAGCGGATGGTCCGCGTGCACACCCTTTATGGGCAGGAGGTTTAACGCCATGGTGTTGGTTTGTCAAGCCTTTAATCGAGCGCTTGTGCGAATATCGCCCCGAGGGGCGGGAATGGTGCCTTGACTTGCATGGCGCAAAGCAGTATCGAAGCGACTGTGTGAGACCGCGCGGGGTGCGGGTAGGCATGCGGGATTTCAGATTTTCTGATTTTGCGCGATGGGGTTGAGCGGGAATTTGATCACGACGGTGGGGTGGCGTTCTTTTTTTTGTGAGAAAAACATTGAGAAACGAAAAACATTCGTTGCGGCGCGGAGTTTTTGGTCGGCTGGCGATTGCTTCGTGCGTCGTCGTGGCGTTTTGCACGGGTTGCGGCAAGCGCGGCACGCGGGATGACAATTCCGGAGCGGGCGCGAAGGGGGCGTTGGGCGAAGCGCGCTTGCTGCGCGCGGATCGCGAGCCGGGGAATTGGATGCTGCACGGGCGAACTTACAACGAGCAGCGCTTCAGCCCGTTGAAACAGGTGAACGATAAAAACATCGCGCAGTTGGGGTTGACATGGTTCTACGATCTGGACACGCGGAGGGGGCAGGAGGCGACGCCGATCGTCGTGGACGGGGTGATGTATTTCACGACAGCGTGGAGCAAAGTATTTGCGTTGAATGCCGCGACGGGCGCGCCGCTGTGGTCTTACGATCCGAAAGTGATTCCGGAGTGGGCGGTGAATGCTTGTTGCGACGTGGTGAATCGCGGCGTGGCGGTGTGGGGCGGTAAAGTGTTTTTCGGGACACTGGATGGGCGGTTGATCGCGCTGGATGCAGTGACGGGACGGCGGGTGTGGGAGAAGCTAACGATTGACCGCGAGTTTCGCTACACGATTACCGGAGCGCCGCGGGTAGTGAAAGGCAAAGTGATCATCGGGAACGGCGGCGCGGAGCTGGGTGTGCGCGGGTACGTTTCTGCTTACGACGCAGAAACGGGGGAGATGGCGTGGCGGTTTTATACGGTGCCGGGGAATCCTGCCAAACCTTTTGAGAACCCGATTTTGGCGAGAGCCGCGAAGACATGGACCGGAGAGTGGTGGAAATACGGCGGCGGCGGAACGGTGTGGGATTCGATTGTGTACGATCCGGAGCTGGATCTGCTTTTTATTGGAGTAGGCAACGGCGGGCCGTGGAACCCGCGCATTCGCAGCCCGCGCGGCGGCGATAATTTATTTACTTGCTCGATTGTGGCGCTGCGGCCGGAAACAGGCGAATACGTGTGGCATTACCAGGAAAATCCGGCCGAGGCTTGGGACTACGATTCCGACGAGCAAATGATTTTGGCGGATTTGACGATTGCGGGGGAGGCGCGGAAAGTTTTACTGCACGCGCCGAAGAATGGGATTTTTTACGTACTGGATCGCGCGACGGGGGCGCTGATTTCGGCTGCGCCTTATACGCGCATTACGTGGGCGAGCGGGGTGGACCTGAGAACCGGGCGGCCTATGGAGACGGCGTTGGCGCGCTATCCCGGGCGGAATACCGAATTGGTGATTCCCGGACCGTTGGGCGCGCATAGCTGGCACCCGATGTCTTATAGCCCGGTGACTGGGTTGGTTTACATTCCAATTCAGGATGTGGGATTCCCGTACAAGTCGGACGCGGATTTTCACGCGAAAAATTTGGGTTTCGATACAGGGACTGACTTCGCGGCCGCAGGGATGCCGCAAAATCCGGAAATTAAAAAAGCGATCATGAACAGCGTGCGCGGGCGGTTGGTGGCTTGGGACCCGATTCGGCAGAGGCAGGCGTGGGACGTGGATCGTCCTGAGGCGTGGAATGGCGGAGTGGTTTCTACGGCGGGCAATTTGGTGTTCGAGGGGACGGCGAAGGGAAATTTTGAAGCGTACCGGGCGGATACGGGCACGAGGGTGTGGTCTTACGCGATACAGACTGGCGCGATTGCGGGGCCGATTAGTTACACGGTGAATGGCGAACAGTATGTTGCGATTTTGGCGGGGTGGGGTGGCGTGTTTCCGTTGGCTGTGGGTGAACCGGCTTTGAAATCGGGGCGCGTGCGGAATGTGTCGCGCATGTTGGCGTTCAAACTCGGAGGAAAGGCGGTTTTGCCTGAGCCGCCGGAGATGGAGCCGGAGGTTTTGCATCCGCCCGCGGCTGTGGCTGACGCGGGCAGCGTGCGCAGAGGCGAGCAGCTGTATCAGAGATTCTGTGGGAACTGTCATGGGGATGTGGCGGTGAGCGGAGGAGTGCTGCCCGATCTGCGTTATTCGAGCACTTTGACGAATGATCAGTGGTTCAGCGTCGTGCTTGGTGGGTTGCTGCGGGAGAGCGGGATGGTTTCGTTTGCGAAAGAGATTTCGCGTGCGGATGCGGCGGCGATTCGGGGTTATGTGATCTTTCGGGCGAATGAGAGTTTGAAGAACGGCGAAGGCGGCGGGCCGGGCAGCGGCGAAGATTCGAAACGTTGAGTTTGGCTCAACGGATCGGGGTGACGACGAGTTACGCAGAGGCAACGCCAACGCGCAAGGCAAATTCAAAAACGCCCGCCTAAAAAAGCAGGCGGCCGCTACAAATTCAAAAGCAACTTCGAGTGCAGAGTCAACAATTCCGGGACCTGTTAGTGGACTGCGCGGTCCGTGGCGGACCAGTAGGGTTTGCGGAGCTGTTTGCGATCGATTTTGCCTGCGGGAGTTTTGGCGATTTCGGCGACGAACTCGACCGATTTTGGGGATTTCACGCCGCCTAATTTTATTTTGCAATGGTCGAGGATTTCCTCTGCTGTAAGCGATTGGCCTGCGCGCAAAACTACCAGGGCTTTCACGGCTTCGCCCCATTTGGAGTGCGGAACGCCTATCACGGCACACTCGTGCACCGGCGGAAGAGACATGATTGCCGCTTCCACTTCGGCGGAATAGACGTTGAAGCCACCGGAAATGATCATGTCCTTCTTGCGGTCAACGATATAGAAAAATCCATCTTCGTCGCGGTAGCCGATATCGCCGGTGTGATGCCAGCCGTGGGCGCGAATTTCGGCGGTAGCTTCAGGCATTTCATAATATCCGGGGCTGATAAGCGAACCGCGCGCGACGATCTCGCCGGGCTGTCCGGGCGGCAGGAGCTGGCCGTGATCGTCCATGATCGCGAGGCGCACGGCGGAGGTGGGCTTTCCGCAACTGCGCAGGCGTTCGGGATGATCTCCCGCGGCGGCGGCGGCTACGGTTTTTTGATCGAGGAAGGTGAGGAGCATGGGAGCTTCGGTCTGGCCGTAACTTTGGCAGAGGCAAGGGCCGAAGATTTCGACGCCCTCTTTGAGCTTATCGGGCGAAACGGGAGAGGCAGCGAGCAGAAAAACGTGCAGGCTGGAGTAATCGAATTTGCGGACGTCGGGATGCGCGAGCAGGCCGTAGAACGCGGTGGGCGGCAGAAATAAATGCGTGACGTGGAAGCGTTCGATATTGCGGAGGACTTCGAGCGCGTCGAAACCGGGCATGACTACGTTCGTGGCGCCGAGAGTGAACATGGTGAAGGCGACCACTCCGGCGGCGTGCGAAAGCGGGGCGACGCTGAGGCAGACGGGATCACGGGAGTCGCTGCGCCAGTAGTGGGAAGCCATTTCCGTCATGGTGCCCCAGGAGAGGCTGGTGACGCGGACGCCTTTGGCTGGTCCGGTGGTGCCGCCGGTGGGAACGAGGCCGACGAGACGATCGGGATTGCCGCGAGCGTCAGCCCATTCGATATCTTGCGAGGTGGGGGCTTTGGCATCGGCGCCGCCTTGCATGAATTTTTCGAGCGAGGGATTTTCTCCGCCTTCGGCGTCAATGCAGATCAGGTGAGTGAGCGTGGGGACGCGAGCTTGCAGTTCGGGAACGCGGTCGCGATAGCTACTGTGATAGAAGAGCCAGGAAGTTTTCACGTAATTGAGATATTCGACGTTGGCGTCGGGCGCGTTGCGGTAATTGATGGGGACCCAAACGGCTCCGGCGCGCATGAGGCCGAGCATGCAGAGGAGAACGCGCGCGTCGTTGATGGAATAGATAGCGACGGGCTGTTCGCCGCGCAGGCCGGCGCCCCACATGCCGCGGGCGATTTGCTGGCTGGCTCTGCGCAAGTCGGCGTAGGAGTAACGCGCGCTGCCGTCGATGATGGCGATGCGATCGGGGAGTGCTTCGGCTTGCTTGTCGAAATAATCTATGGCTCTCATGGCTGCGTTTCGCTAGTGGAGCGGTTCGGCGACGGGTTGCGGCTGCGCGGAGCCGTGTCTGACGTTGGCGGTCTCTTTCAGGAACAGCGCGACCAGAAATAGAAGGCCGGCTCCTCCTGCGGACATGAGCAGCGTGATTCCCAGGCCGTGTTTTTCTGCCAGCGCGCCGCCTAGAGTGGGTGCGATTGTGGCTCCGAAAACTTCGCCGACGAGCGTGGCGAGGCCGATGGAGGTGGCGGCGAATTGCGGCGGCACGCTTTCGGTGGGAATCAGCACCATCGTTAGAGTGGGCATGCCCTGTCCCGCGTTGGTGAGAAATAGAATCGCGGCGAGGAGCCACGGGTACGCGTAGAGCGGCTGGATCAAGAGCACAAGCGGGACGAGCGCAGACATTGCGGCCATGGCGAGGAGTACGGGCTTGCGTCCGAGGCGATCGGACAGCGCGGGCAGGAGGAAGCCGAGGATGAAACTGCCGAGGCCCGAGGCGCCGAGGAGAAATCCGGCAGTGGTGGGTTTCTGATGCGCGACTTCGGTGATGTAGAGCGGCGCGAAGACGTTCGATAAAAAAAGCCAGGAGATGAAACCTGCGGCGCCGATGCAGCAGAGCCACACGTTGCGATAGCGCAAAATGGTGAAGTAATCGCGGAATCTGGGTTGGTGGAGGCGCTCGCCGTCTGCACCGGACTTCTTTGGCGGCTCCTTCACAAATTTCCACATCAGCAGGCCCATTACAATTCCCGGCACACCACAAACGAAGAAGGCCCAGCGCCAGCCGAAGCGCGCGGCGACTTGCGTGGTGAGAATTGGCGCGACGGCGAGGCCGACGAGTGCGCCGGCGCTGACCACGATCCCGATGTTGCGTCCGCGACGGGTGGGAGTGGAAGATTCCTCGATCAGAGCGGTCATGATGGACCAGCAGGGGCCTTCGGCGATGCCCATCAGCGCGCGCACGAGGAGCAGTTGATGAAAGGTGTGCGCGATGCCGGAGACCCAGGACAAAAGTGAAAACGCGAAGACTGCGGGGATGAGAATTCTGCGGCGGCCGAAGCGGTCGGAGAGCGCGCCGAAAAATAAAGTGGAAACGGCCCAAGTGATGGCAAGGACCGAGGCGAGCATGCCGACTTGTTCGTGCGTGAGATGGAATTCGGGAGCGATATAAGGGGCGAGGTAGAGCTGCGACATACGGTCCAGGAAGACCGTGCCCCAGGAGAAGAACAGGATGGCTACGAGGGTGGTTTCGTAGCGCTTCGAATAGTCTTTAGTATCCAAGTTCATTTTTTGGCCTGTTGCAATCATTGTCGTGAACATTGTTGCGCGTGTCAGCGCAGCAGCATGCAAAGTTCCTGTGCTGCGGCGCGCAGGTGCGGCAGAAAATTGTTGAGCATCTCCTGATTGGAGACGCGCTGAGCATGAGCGCCGACATTGACTGCCGCTACCACCTGGCCGCTAGGACTTTGAATGGGCACGGCCATGGAGCGGAGGCCGAGTTCGAGTTCCTGATCCACGATGGCGTAACCGTTGCGCAGAACGGTGCGCAGGACTGGGCGCAGTTTGTCCGCGGTGACGATGGTGCGATCGGTGTACCGCGTGAACTGAATGCGCGCAAGACAAGATTCGAGTTCGTCGGGCGATAAATTCGCCAGCAGCACGCGACCCATGGAGGTGCAGAAAGCCGGCAAGCGACTGCCGACACCAAGGTCAATGGCCATGATGTGCGTGACGTTGGCGCGCGCGACGTAAACGATCTCGAGACCGTCGAGAGTGGCAATGGAACACGATTCGTGCATCATGCGGCTGAAGCGTTCGAGGATGGGGTGCGCTGCCGTGGCGAGCGGCATGGAAGAGATGTAGGAATGGCCGAGCGCGAGGACGCGCGGCTGCAGAAAAAAATGGCGATTGTCGTCGGAGCCAGCGAAACCGAGTTTCGATAGGGTGTAGAGGCAGCGGCGGACGGCGGCGCGGGAGAAGCCGGTTTTATTGCTGACTTGCGAAATGGTGAGCTGGCGTTTTTTCTGGGAAAAGGCCTGGATGACGGCGAGGCCGCGAGCGAGCGACGTCATGAAATCGGGATCGCCGGTAAGCGCGTCAATTTGCGCCGAGGGAGTGGGAAGCACCGCGGGGGAAACCGTTGGTAATTGCAATTGCGGCGTTGCGGCGTGAATGGCGCCTTTGGCTGATTTTGAACGTTTAGAAGATTTGTGATTAATAGGGCGAGGCATCGAAGCTCTCCTGCACTCTGGCCTGGAAACGGCGCAGGATACACGAATTGGGCGATAGGCGCACGCTATTTCGATAATCGGCCTTGACAAGAAAAGGCTGCCCGCCTAGATTCGCCAAGCCGAGCGCGGGTGGTGGCGTCGCGGGCGCGGAGTGAACGGCCCGCTTCTTTCGCGCGCGATGTATAGTTGTGGTGAGGGAAATTGTATGACCAAACTGGCCGGCTACCGGCGCGTGGTTGCTGGAACGCAGCCGGAATATTTGCACCCCACCTATAAGTCGTCGCTAAAGCGGGCGCCTTCGCAGCCGCTGGTTTATTTACCGCACACGCTTTCGGAAATTACAGGGCCGGTGTTCGCGCCGGAAACGGTGAACGTGAAGGCTTGCGATCTGACGCGGCAACATTCAGGCGAGCCGCTGGGAGAGCGGATCATCGTGAGCGGGCGCGTGATGGATGAGGATGGAAAGCCGGTGCGAAAAACGCTGGTGGAAGTGTGGCAGGCGAACGCGGCGGGGCGTTACCGGCACAAAGTGGACCAGCATCAGGCTCCGCTGGACCCGAATTTCAGCGGGCAGGGCTATGCGATGACGGACGGCGAGGGGCGCTATCGTTTTATAACCGTGCGGCCCGGAGAATATCCGTGGGGCAATCATCACAACGCGTGGCGGCCGGCGCACATTCATTTTTCGGTGTTTGGTCCGGCGTTTGCGACACGTTTGGTGACGCAGATGTATTTCCCCGGGGATCCATTGCTGCCATTTGATCCGATTTACAACTGCACGGCGGATGAAGCGGCGCGGCAGCGATTGATTGCTGCTTTCGATTGGGAGAGCACGATTCCGGGGCACGCGCTAGGGTATAAATTTGACATTATTTTGAACGGCCGCGACGCGACTCCGATGGAGAAATAGGATGACGCTCCGCGCGACTACTTCACAGACTGTCGGGCCGTTCTTCAGCATCGGCATGGAGCGGCTGAATTGTATGGAGCTTGCTGTGCCCGGCATTGCGGGCGAGCGCGTAACGATCGAGGGGCGCGTGCTGGATGCGGATGGCGTGGGAGTGCCGGACGCGATCATTGAATTGTGGCAAGCGAATGCTCAGGGAAAATATGCGCATCCGGAAGATACGCAGAACAAGGCCGTGGAGGCTGGGTTTCAGGGTTACGGACGAATTCCGACGGATGAGGATGGGAAATTTCGTTTTACTACGATTAAGCCGGGGGCGGTGCCGGGGCCGGATGGAAGATTGCAGGCCCCGCATATTGTAGCGTCTGTTTTTATGCGCGGTTTGATGCGGCGGGTGGTGACGCGGATTTATTTTCCGGATGAGGCGGAGAACGCGGGGGATTTTGTTTTGGGTTTGGTGGAGGCTGGACGGCGCGGGACTTTGATCGCGCGTAGGGTGCCGGGCGTCGATGGATTGCTGAGGTGGGATGTGATCATGCAGGGACCGGGAGAGACGGTTTTTTTTGATTGTTGAGGGCGAACGATGCTCTGCGTTTGGAGCGGAAGCTTTCTGACAGACAATCGGTCTATAGCGCAACGCGGACTCGCAATACTGCAGCGGTCCCGACCTACCGTCGATGGCGCACTGAAGTGCGCCGCTACAAATGCAAAACCGGCGGCGCTGAGGGATGCGCTTAGAACGGATAGTGGCGGCGGCCCATTTGGATCGTTACCCACTTCACTTCGGTCATTTCCTCTACTGACCAGCGACCGCCTTCGCGACCGCTGCCTGAATCTTTCACGCCGCCGAATGGGACTGTGGGCTCGTCGTGCACGGTGGGGCCGTTGAGATGCACCATGCCGGCTTCGAGTTCGAGAGCAAAACGCATGGCTAGCTGCAGATCGTTGGTGAGCACGGCCGAGGACAGGCCGTAGGAAGAATTGTTGGCGAGCGCGAGAGCGTGATCAGCATTGTCCGCGCGGCTGACGGCTGCGACTGGGCCGAAGAGTTCGTCGCGGAAGGCGGCCATGTTCGGAGTAACGTCCGCTACTACCGTGGGCTGATAAAAATTTCCTTCGTAGGTGCCGCCCGAGAGGACGCGCGCGCCGGCGGCGACGGCTTCCTTGATTTTGCGGTCAATCATCTGGCATTGCGACGTGCGGATCAGCGGGCCGATTACCGTGTGCGGGTCGCGTGGATCGCCTACTTGCAGAGTTTTGGCTTTGGCGGCGAAGCGCTGCAGAAAACTTTCGTAGATGGGCGCTTCGACAATGATGCGGGAGCCGGCCATGCAGATTTGTCCCTGGTGAATGAAGATGCCGAAGCATGCGGTATCCACGGCGTAATCGACGTCCGCATCTTTCAAGACGATGAGCGGGCTTTTGCCGCCCATTTCCAGAATCACGCGCTTACCTGTTTTGGCGCACTCGACGGCGATGCGGCGGCCAACGGCCGTGGAGCCGGTGAAGGAAATAAGTTTCACGCGGGGATCGTCGAAGAGCACGCGGGCAAGCGTCGGACCATCTCCTGGAACAACGTTGAGGACTCCGGGAGGCAGGCCCGCCTTTTCGAAAATTTCGGCGAGCTTCAGGCCTACGAGCGAAGTTTCTTCGGATGGCTTCAGGACGAAGGTGTTGCCGGTGGCGAGTGCGAACGCCACTTTTTTCAGCGCGAGCACGACGGGAAAATTGAATGGGGATATGCCGGCGACGACTCCTAGCGGGCGGCGGATCGCGAGGGAGAGGAGGCCGGAAACGTCGGAGGGAAAAACGTCGCCTTGCACGCGGCGCGCTTCGCCAGCAATGGAGCGCAGCATATTGGCGGCGAACGGAATTTCGAAGTGGGCTTTGCCAAATGTGGAGCCGCCTTCGCCGATCAGCAGGTCCACGATTTCGCTGGTGGCGGCTTCAAGTTCGTCGGCGGCGCGATGGAGGATTTTTTCGCGCAGAGCGGCGGGTGAATTGCTCCAGGTGGTTCTGGCCGCGTAGGCGGCGTCAATCGCGGCGCGCATGTGCTGTTCTTGGCCCATGAAAATTCTGGCAAATGGCTTTTGATCGGCTGGGTTAAAGACGTCGGACATCGCGGAGGGCGAAACTTCGACGGCCTTGCCGTCAATGTAGGGAGTGGAGAGCATGGTGTACCTTCCTCGCCGGGCGCGGACGCAGTTTTGGTGCGGTGGTCCTTGTGCGGGCGCACAGCG
>Ga0209655_10000104_pt1 | contig 30432 bp, 30 predicted proteins | sample BogFormECP03_OM2_FD_188236 | JGI IMG/M metagenome (GOLD analysis project Ga0209655, IMG submission 188236) | Bog forest soil microbial communities from Calvert Island, British Columbia, Canada - ECP03_OM2 (SPAdes) (version 2) | ecosystem: Environmental > Aquatic > Freshwater > Wetlands > Bog ...
TTGTCGCCGTCGATGAAAGTGATGCGGCTGGTGCAAGATGCCGTGTTCGTGAACGCGGGATCGTAGCTGATCATCCCGAAATCGCCGTCCTTCACCTTGATTTGGCGAAGGTCCATGGCGCGGATGGTGTCGTTCTTGATCGGCAGCTCGAATTTCTTGCCGGTGCGATTGTCTGTGACGCTGAGGGAATTGCGCGCCGCCGAAGGAGCTTCCTCCGGCGCGGTGGCCGCTGCTGGCTTGATTGGATTCACGGAGAACCCTCCGGCAATTCTCCCCGGGCGCACCCACCGGGCGAGATGGGAAGTATCAATCTACACTAAATGATGCAGATAACGGGAGTGCTTTTGCCTGGACAGGTAGGAACTTGCGTTGAACCGGTTATCCCCTGACCCGAAGTGCAGGCTGCGCACTCGCTGCTGGTTGCCTGCTGCGCGCTGCAAGAAATTGCGGGGCCTGCGTTCAGAGTGTCGAAAGGGCTTTCTTCTTACTTCGAAGTCTGCACGGAGGATTCCTATGAGACTGGGCAAAGGATTCGATTGGGCGGTGGCAGGTTTGGCAGCGGTCGGATTGATGAGCGCTCCGGTAGCGCCGGCGCGATTCGATGGCGGCGCCTCGGGAGGCAATGGCAGTGGCGCCGGCGAAAAACATGGCGGGCCGGATGGCTGGCGTTTGGGTGAGCCGGTGCGCTACGAAAATTTGACGATTTTCCCGGTGCTCTCGAAATCGAATGCCGATACCGGCGAATTTGAGACGCTTGATGAAGGATTGGCTTCGGGCGATGTGCTGGTGACCGAGCATGGCGCCAGCGATTATCTGCGCCGCTCGCGCGAGGTGCTCCCGGCTCCGCAAGCGGGCGGCGGGGCGGAAGTGAATCGTCTGGTGCTGATCAATCGCGGGAAGAAGCCGGTGATTTTGCTGGCGGGAGAAATTGTTTCCGGCGGGAAGCAGGATCGCATTGTCGGCAAGGATCGCATCGTGCCCGTCGGCGGCGCGCCGTTGCCGCTCGATGTATTTTGCGTCGAGCAAGGCCGCTGGACTGGCGGCTCGGCGAAATTCGCCGCGGCAAATACCATGGTGCATCCGAGTGTGCGCGAGAAGGCAGCGGTGGACGCGGATCAGACGAAAGTGTGGGCCGCGGTGCGCTCCGGCACGGTCGCCACCGGGAGGAATCCTGCAGCGGCCACCGGAACTGCCGGCGCCGCAGCAGGCGGGACCTCCACGCAGACAGTTGAGGTGCAAGCCGCGCCCGCGCCGCGCATTTCTGCCGGCGCCGTCAACGGCGTGATTTCGCGCGAAGCGCCCAGCCAGTCCTATCGCAAAATTTATCAATCGCCGCAAATTGGCCGCGACGTGGACACCTTTGCCGATGAGCTCGAGCGCCGATTCGCCAGCGCTACCGCCGGATTGAAAGATGAATCCGTGATCGGCGTCGTCGTAGCCTACGGCGGAGAAGTGGCCTGGAGCGACGTGTTCGCCTCGCAGGAACTTTTTCGCGCTTACTGGCCAAAGCTTTTGCGTAGCTACATCGTGGAAGCGTTGGCGCGGCCCGGTACGGTCGAGAAAGCCTCACTAGAGGATGGCCGCACGTTCCTGGAACGGCTGAAGGGACACATTCGCGAGGATTCCGAGCCCGGCGTTTACACTTGGCGCGAAATCGCGCAAGGACACTACGCGCAAATCGAGCTGGAAGCTCTGGCGCCCACGACGCTGACGCTGCACTGGATGAAGGTGCTGCGGAATAGTTGAATAATCGCGAATAGTTAATTTTCACTAAGGGCGAGCTTTACGTACCGCCGGCGTCCCTGCCGGCTCTTACGAGCGCCATTTCGCCAAGGGCGATCGTCACCGGCGGACTTACTAAGGCCGAATAAAACAACGTATCGAATTCGGCGCGCCGTCCGTGATTGGAGCCCTAATTTTATTCGAAGTCGTAAGAGCCGGCGGGACGCCAGCGGTACGAGGGACAAGCCGTCCTACGAAGTTGGTGCGCGCAGCTCGCGGACTTCACTTTGATCGGGACACTGTACGAGGAGTTCTGCGATGGTGCGACGCAGAACCGGATGGCTTGCTTGTGGCGCGATCTCTGCGAGCGGGACCAGCACGAAACGCCGCTCAGCCATTTTCGGATGAGGGATCGTGAGCTGTGGAGTGTTCACGATCGTGTCGCCTTGCAGGAGAATGTCGAGATCGATTGTGCGCGGGCCGTACTTGATTTCGCGGCGGCGGCCCAACAGTAATTCGATATCCAGCAGCGCGTTCATGAATTCTTGCGGCGGCAAATCCGTTTCCACTTCGATAGCGCAGTTCAGGAACCAGCCTTGCTCCCGAATTTCTACCGGCTCCGTTTCGTAGATTGACGAGCGGCGCAGAATTCTCACGCCCCGCTCTTCAAGCTCCTCCAGCGCGCGCGCAAGATTTTTTTCGCGCTCGCCTAGATTTGAACCGAGCGAGAGATAAAATTTATTCATGGCGTGAAGTTGCGGCGCGCTGCATAGCGCGCTGCGATGATACCGTAGGAGTTTGGCGCTGGCGAAGAGCGATCAGGGGCGATGCGCTTGAATTGGACTGGATGGATTGTCGTACTGTGCGCCGCGGCTGTGGCAACTGCGCTCTGGTTGCGCTATCTCGCTGCGCGGTGGAATGCGCGAACGCTCGCGGCATTGCGCGCCGCCGGCCGCACGGTGAAAACCCGCCGCGGTGAAATGGAATATGCCACCACGCCCACCGGCTCGCCCGTTCTGATTTCCCACGGCACGCTGGGCGGCTTCGATCAAGGAATGGTGGCCGCCGAACTGCTTTTAACGTCGCAGTTCCGTCCGCTTGCAGTCTCGCGCCCCGGCTATTTGCGCACAGCGCTTGCCGTGGGCGCTACGCCGGAAGAGCAGGCGGACGCGTTTGCCGCGCTGCTCGATTCGCTGGCCATCGATCGCGTTCCAATCATCGGTATTTCCGGAGGCGGCCCGCCCGCGCTGCAGTTTGCGTTGCGTCATCCGCAGCGCTGCACGGCGATCGTGCTGATTTGCGCGGTCACGCGACGGCTCGTGCTTCCGCGGCGCGCCATGTTCGCCGCGCGGTTCCCGCGCGTAGCCACGTCGAATACCGCGAACTGGTTCGTGTCGCTGCTCTATCGCCGGTTTCCCGCCCCGATTTCGCAACAAGCTTTCACGCTCTATGAGCGCTCGGCTGCCGTCACCGAGGCGCAACGCCGCGATGCGCTGCGGTTGATGGGAACTTCAGTGCCGGTGAAGCCGCGATTCGAGGGCGTGATGAATGACGCTACTTATTTATCGACGCTAGAGTTGTACCCGCTCGAGCGCATTACGCAGCCGACGCTCATTATTCACGGCGATTCAGATGAAGTGGTTCCGTTTGCACATGCACAGTTTGCCGCCGGTAAAATTCCCGGGGCGCACCTGATTGCGCAGGAACATGGCAGCCATTTCGCTTCGTTTGTGCGAGCACGCGACACCCGCGCCGCAATCCAGGAATTTCTAAATCGCGAAAAGGCTAAGAGCAGCGCGAGCGAGGTCTCGTAGCGGCGGGCTTCAGCCTGGCATCTTGCGACTACAAGAAACACAGAGACCGTGATGTTGGCCGGCGCGCCGCACTCGATACATCGCAGTGCTGGGCCTCGTAGTCCGCGGATGGCCATCGCCCGTGGTGAAAATCGCGCTCGCAAGATGCCAGGCTGAAGCCCGCCGCTACGAAAGCCGGTTCACCGCGTCGTTCGTTGGCTAGTACACCGGAGATTGGCGGAGGGGTTCTCTTGCGCCAAAGTTCGCCGCTAGAACATTGCGGCTTGCCGGCGGGGTTCGTCCATTCCGAAGTATTTGTAGGCCAGGGCTGTGGCTACTCGGCCGCGCTGCGTGCGATCGAGCAGGCCCAACTGCATCAGATAAGGCTCGTAAATTTCTTCGATGGCATCTTCTTCTTCGCTCAACGATGCTGCGATGGTATTCAGGCCCACAGGGCCGCCGGAATATTTATTGATGATGGTGAGCAGCAAGTTGCGGTCCACTTCATCCAGGCCTTGGTCGTCGATGCCTAACATCGCGAGCGCTTCCTTTGCCACATCGCGATTGATATGTCCCGCAGCGCGCACTTCTGCGAAATCGCGGACGCGGCGCAACAATCGATTCGCGATGCGCGGCGTTCCGCGGCTGCGCCGCGCGATTTCTTCAGCGCCCGCATCGTCGGTTTGAATTCCCAGAATCTTTGCCGAGCGCTTCACGATCAGGAACAAATCTTCGGGCGTGTAAAAATCCAGGCGATGGACGATTCCGAAGCGCGAGCGCAGCGGCGCCATAAGCAAGCCCGCGCGTGTGGTTGCGCCGACGAGCGTGAAGCGATTTAGCTCGTACGGATGAATGCGCGCGCCAGGGCCCTGGCCGATTACCAGATCGATTCGAAAGTCCTCCATCGCAGGATAGAGAATTTCTTCGAGCGAAGGCTGCAGGCGGTGGATTTCGTCGAGAAAAAAGAAATCGCCTTTGTCGAGCGATGTGAGCACCGCGGTGAGATCGCCTTTTTTCTCCAGCAGCGGACCGGAGCTCACTTTGATCGCCACTCCCATTTCATTGGCGAGAATTTGCGCCAGCGTGGTTTTCCCGAGGCCAGGCGGGCCATAGAGAAGAACGTGATCGAGCGCTTCCTTGCGGCTGCGCGCCGCTTCCACGGCGATCGAGAGATTTTCCTTCACCCGAGTCTGCCCAATGTAATCGTCGAGCCGCTTCGGGCGCACGCTGGCTTCGACGCGCGCGTCTTCATCGAAAGCGCGTCCCGATACCAGCCGATGGCGAGTGTCGCTCAGTTCCATTTGCTGCTTACTTTACCTCGAAATCGCCGAGACGCGCCTCGCGCTCGGTAAATTCTTCGCAGGCGCTGCCTGCTCACTCCGAAGTTCCAGCGTGCGCGCCTCTTTGCATCTTGGCGCCGCCGAGTTGTTGCAAAGCCGCGCGAAGAAGCGCGTTGAAATCATTTTCAGCCGCGCTGGTTTTGCGGATCTGCTCCAGCGTTCGCTCCACCGAGCGCGCTTCGTAGCCCAGATTCAGCAGCGCCGAAGCCACATCCGATTCCAACGGCGAGCGCGCTGCGGGTTTTCCCGCTTCCGGCGGTTCGAGCGCGGCAGCTTTGTCGCGCAGTTCGACCACGATTCGTTCCGCAGTCTTTCGCCCGATGCCGGGAATTCGTTCGAGTAATGCTAGGTCGCTGTTGCGAATCGCCGGCAGCAGCTCGCTGATTCTCATTCCCGATAGAATTTTCAGCGCCAGCGACGGGCCGACTCCACTGACAGTGAGCAGCAGCTCGAAGATCTGTTTTTCGCGCGCGGTCAGAAATCCATAGAGCGTGAACTGATCCTCGCGCACGTGCGTGTGGATCAGAAGGGTCACGTCGGAACCTAGGGCCGCGAGCACTGAAAAAGTGGAGAGCGGAATCTGCACCAGGTAGCCGACGCCCGCGACATCCAGCATCACCTGGTTCGGCCGCCGCTCGGTTAGTTTTCCGCGAAGCTGTCCAATCATCTCGCAGCGATTATTGAATAGCGATGCGGAGGTGTCAACGCGCCGCGTCAAAACGGGAATGGCGATGCTTTGTCAGGGCATGATTTTTTACCCTGAGCGGAGTCGAAGGGCAGTCGTGCCGCCGGTGACGGCAAATCGGGATGGCTTTAGCCGCTGAGGGTCTGTTTCTCGTCCAATGTTCTCAAATTGGAACACTGCCCATTTTTGGTGCAATCGTTTTCACGCAACTTTCACGAAACATTTCCGCGCTCATTCGCGTATTTGAAAGTGACGCGCCATTCAGCACACCGGGCGATTTCTCGATTGTCCGCTTGCGGAACGGGTGTGTCCGGATTCGCAAAATGCTTACACATGAATTAACAAAAATCTTCCGGCAAGAAAACATCCGTTGCTTTCCTGCCGTCGGACCAATCGTCTAACAGGGTGACTGGGGCTAAACCAAAGGAGAAATGAAGATGTCACAACGACGTATTGCGCAGTTCGCCGCGGTAGCAGTAATCGTGGCGATGCTCCTTCCAGTCCTTGCGGTACCTGCAGGGGCCAAGGATTTAAAGGCAACTCTTAAAGCCCAGATCTCCGTGGTTAACGCGGTGACGCTCGGCGGAAAACAATTGAAGGCCGGCAGCTACATGTTCATTGCCGACGAATCGAAAGTCCAAGTTTTGTCCGACGGCGGCAAACTTGTTGCGGAAGTTCCCGTCCAGTGGCAAGACGCGAAACAGAAATACGATTCCAGCGCGCTGGTAATTGAAGGCAGCGTGGTAAAGGAAATTCGTTTCGGCGGGAAGTCCCGCACAGCGATCGTCCAGGAGTAACCCGAAGCACCCACGGGACGACGGCGAGCGGCGCATCCCACGCCGCTCGCTGTATTTTTCTAAACTGTCAAAGAATTGAATCGCGTCAGCGAGGTGGGTCGTTTAATTCGACCGCGTCGATGATGCCGACGACGGCGGAATCGATGGGAGAATTCGGGCGGCCGACTGCGGTCATGGCCGAATAGCCTTCGGTCGAGAGCAGCACGCGATCGCCTGCGCCAGCGTCCACAGCATCCAGCGCGAGCACTGCTTCGCCGCGATCCGAGCCATCCAGATTCAGCGGCTGTACCACGAGAATTTTGCGTCCGACGTGCGATGCAGCTTTCTGCGTCGCCACCACGTCGCCGATTACCCGCGCGATCAGCATCAGCCCTGCTCTTTCGCGGCGCTCACCGGATCCGCGATGTTCACTTCATCCACGATGCCCACAATCGTCGCCTCGGTCGGAACTTCGACCGGCAGAAACGGAAAGCTAGCCTCGCGCCCGCGGCACCAATAAACCGTTTCGCCGACTCCCGCGCCAACAGAATCCAGCGCGACCACGGCGCGCCCCGTCGCACGCCCGTCGCGCCCAATCGGCTGGACAACGAGCAACGTGATTCCGTTCAGCGAGGGATCTTTAGCTGAAGAAACCACAGTACCGATGACACGTCCCAGGATCATTTATTTATTTTTCGACGCGGCCAGCTCGCCTTCGTGCGCTTCGTCGAGTTTCACCGTGTCTACGATGCCGATGATCGCTGCGTCCACTGGGCGTTCTTTACATTCCGCGGCCATGCGCGCTGAGCTGCCCGACACCACCAGCACCGTTTCGCGATAGCCGGCGCCCACCGCGTCCACCGCGATCAGATAACCTGCTTCATCTTGGCCCTCGGGCGAAATCGGCTTCACGATCAGCAGCGTTTTTCCTTCCAGGCGAGGATCTTTGCGAGTGGAAACTACGGTGCCGACGATGCGGGCCAGAATCATCTTGTTTGAGGAATTGCCTTTGCTGCTAAACGAAGAAACTTCGCCGCCGCAGTTCGTTCCGTTCGCGCGGCATCGTTCGCGGCGCCGCTCGAGCTACTACTTTGCTGCCGCCATCGCGCTTTTGCCGATCGGCAACGCGTCTTCGAGCGACTGGTGCGGCCGCGGAATCACGTGCACGGCGATCAACTCGCCCACGCGCCGCGCCGCCGCCGCGCCGGCATCCGTCGCGGCTTTCACCGCCGCCACGTCGCCGCGCACCATCGCCGTCACGTAGCCCGAGCCGATCTTTTCCCATCCCACCAGCGTGACTTTCGCCGCCTTCACCATCGCGTCGGACGCTTCGATCATGGCAATGAGTCCGCGTGTCTCGATCATTCCGAGTGCTTCACCCATTCTTCATCCTCCGCAGAGACGCCTCGAAAAATTCATCGCCGGGTCCGGTCTTTGCGCACCGCGTCTTCCACCAGCGCTTCGAGTTCGCGCCGGCTCAGCGTGATGCGATCGGTCACGGCCGCCTCGTCTGCCTCTGCGGTCACGGGGCGGCTGGCGCCGGCCGGCGCGCCTTGAATGCCATAACGCGCCCGCGCCGCGAGCAATTTTTCCACATCTTCGCTGGAAAGCAAGACTTGTTTGCCGAGCAGCACGGTCACAAGAGAAACGCGCGCGAAGTGTTCCGCCGTCTCCATGCGGAAAAACGCGGTGAGCAAATCCTGCCCGTAAGTGACCACGCCGTGATTCGCCAGCAGAATCGCATCGTAACGCTGGATCAACGGCTCGATCGCGTCGGTAAGCTCCGAGGTGCCCGGCGTTCCATAACGCGCTACAGGAATCGAGCCGAGCGCAATGACACATTCGCTAAGCAGCGCGCGATCCAGCGCCACGCCCGCCGCCGCATAACCCGTCGCCACCGGCGGATGCGCATGGCACACCGCGGACACATCGGGACGCCGCCGGTAAATCAGCAAGTGCATCGGCAATTCCGAGGATGGATTCCGCCGCCCGCTAAGTTTTTTCCCTTCGAGATCGGTGATGACCAGATCGTCAGGCGTCATCATGCCCTTGCTGATGGCGGTTGGCGAAGTAAGAATGCGCCGCGAATCAAGGCGCACGGAAATATTGCCGTCAGTCGAAGGCACGTAGCCGCGCTCCCGCATCCAGCGGCCCGCCAAGCAAACGTCGGCGCGGTGCTCGTCTTCGGTTTTTACGGCGCCGGGATTGAGAGATTCAGATTGCATAACGCGCAGATACCATCGATCCCCGATTGCAGCCCCGAGCAAGTGGAGCGCCATGATACACCAGCGCGCTAGCCCCTTCGCGCGGAATATGCAGCGCAGCCGTAACGATCGCGATCCTAATACGCAGCGATGCGATTGTTCACGCGGTGACTCGGTGTAGCGCACAATATCATCAAAGCTGCGCTCCATCGCATCCCGCGGCGGACGACTAATTTCGCTTCTCGCGGTAACTGGGTCAGGGGAAAGTGTACAATCTAATTCGTCCCCCGCCCGGCGCCAGTCTGCGGCGCACAAATATCATATATATCCAGCCTTGCGTCCGTCTGTTCGGCAAAGCGACATCCGTTTGGAGATATGCTGAGTGCGGAGACCTGCTTAGCCGTCGGTCCGGTTGGATATTGTCGCAAGTCGCCGGATTTTCCGTCGATAAGGACGATTTTCCGATTCTTGGCTGTCGGAAACGTTTCCCGCCATTCACCCCCACCGCCCAAAATGTACGTGCTCGACAGGACCAGGCCGCAATCTTGGCAGCCAATTACATCCCCCGCGAATTCCTTATCGAACCGGTGTTGGTAAAGCACGGCGCCAGATGCCTTTATGAGCGTCAGGGCGTGGCAACTTCCGCTCAACCCCAGAGTATCTTCATCTAGAAACGAGATGTTTTCGCAGCCGGGACTGGACGTAGCGAATATCCGCTTCGGTTCTCGCATCGACGTTTCGTCACCGCTGAGGTCAACAATGAACACGTCGATCCGAGGCGGATACGGCGGCGGTGAGCTTTGGCGAGTGAATGCAAAATACTCTTCCGAGCCGGCACCGTGCAAGAATCCGGGAACGAAGTCGAGCCATCCCAACTGGCTCAGATCGCGGGTCGTGATACGTCGCACACGAACTCCCCGCCCGAGAGTGAGCGCGAATAGCATTTCGCCGCTTGGCGACTGATGAATCGAAACCGCGCGCGGGAAGTCCTTCGGATCTAGGGCGAGCGTTTTCAGCATGGTCCCATCCGCGGCGTACGAGCTCAGGTCCAGATCGTGCCAGACGACGAACCCGCCGCCCGGAGCAGGGAAAAGTCCAGCACCTCTTCCAGCATTCGACCACGTCTGTTTTCGTAGGGGCTTTCCGCTCTTCGCGTCGAAGAACGCTGTCTCAAACAAGTATTGCCCACCAAAAACCTTCTCCCGAACCGACATTTCCGGACTCGGATTGGACACAAATAACGAAACAGCGAGAATGTCGTTATCGATGAAGGCTAGTTTATTTGTGAGTATTCTGTAGCCGATTCGGGCTGAAGGAAGTCCGGGGAATTCATAACCGACCGATCGCAAATCAAGCGTCAGGGTAGGCCGTAGTTCGCGTTGAGGTAGGGTGGGGCTTTGAGCTCCCGCCAAGAACGCGATAGCAATTGCTGCAGCGCGCCAGGATTCACGCATCGCCGGTTGCCTAGTACGTTCAGCGCCGAAGACGCCCACCCGTCAACTCCACAATTTTTTGTAGCGAATGATCAGTGTGCTCAGACTCGTTTTCCGACGCGAGCAGCTGTGGTTCGCCTAGCCAGCTCCCTATGCGTAGAGGCCGCGGAGTTTTAGCGCGAAGGCTACCCTGTCGATGGCCACCATGTAGGCGGCGATGCGATTGTTTACGCTGTGAGATTCGGCGTAGCGCACGATTTCATCGAAGCTGCGCTCCATCACGTCCTTTAGGCGCTCGTTTACTTCGCTTTCGCGCCAGAAGAAACCCTGGCGATCTTGCACCCATTCGAAATAGCTCACCGTCACGCCGCCGGCGTTCGCGAGAATGTCCGGCAGGACGAAGACATCCTTCTGTCGCAGGGTTTCATCGGCGGGCGGAGTGGTCGGCCCGTTCGCGCCCTCGCAGAGGATGCGGGTTTGCACGCGATGCGCATTGGCGCTGGTGATTTGATTTTCAATCGCCGCGGGAATCAAAATTTCGCATGGTTGGAACAGCAAATCCTGCCCGCTCATTTGCGCGCCACCGCCCGGAAACTCCGGCAGCGGTTTGCGCTTCACGTGCACCCAATCAATCAGGGCCGGAACGTCGAATCCCTTTTCATTAAATAGCGCGCCGTGAATATCGGAGACGCCGGTAATCTTATATCCAGCCTCGGCCAGCAGCATCGCCGCCATCGACCCCACATTGCCGAATCCTTGAATTACCACGCGACACTCTTCGCGCTTCATCCTCAATTTCTCAATCGCTTTGTCGCAGACGAAATGAACGCCGCGTCCGGTAGCTTCTTTGCGTCCGCGCGATCCGCCCAGATCGAGCGGCTTGCCGGTGACCACCGCGGTCACCGTATGCCGCATGTGCATCGAGTACGTATCCATCACCCAGGCCATTACCTTTTCATTTGTTCCGAGATCCGGTGCGGGCACATCTCTCTCCGGCCCAATCCAGTCCGTCAGCTCGGCCGTATAACGCCGCGTCATGCGCTCGAGTTCTTTCTGCGACATTTTATTGGGATCGCAGATGATTCCACCCTTCGCCCCGCCGAACGGAATGTTCACCACCGCGCATTTCCAGGTCATCCACGAAGCCAGCGCCCGCACTTCATCCAGCGAAACATCGGGCGCGTAACGGATTCCGCCTTTGCCGGGCCCGCGCACCAGCGAATGTTGCACGCGATAGCCCGTAAACACCTGCAAGCGCCCGTTATCCATCGTTACGGGAATATAAATCGTGATTTCCTTATTGGGATACTTCAGAAAATTATAGAGATCCTCTTCCAGCCCCAGCTTGGCCGCCGCCGCTTCGAAGCGCGCTTCCGCGCATTCGTAAACGTTCAGTTCATTCTTGACGAGAGTCGGCATGCAAGCCTCCAAGAAGGGATCTTAAGGAATGAGTCTCCGAGTCGCGATTCAACAGCGCGCGACAGTATACGAGCGCCCGAATTTCGGCGCAAGGAACGCGTGTCTCTTCAGTGACCCTGGGAAACATTCCCGCTGCGAATTACTTATCTGCGGCCCGAGCGTTTCACAAATTCGTCGAGGATCAATCGCGTCAGCCGATTTTGGTCGTGGCGCACGATGCTGCCTTCCTGCAGCAAATCGCCATAAACGCAGCCCAATCCCATCTCATGCAATTCTTTCAAAGCACCGCGGACCGGCTCGGCGCCTTTGAGCGCATAGCGCCGGCGCAGCCGCGCGGGAATCGGCGTGCGATTCACCACCGCCCAATCGAATAATCCCGGGCGCGTGTGGTTGTAAATTGCACGCACATGGTCGGCCACTGAAAAATGATCGGTCTCGCCGGGCTGCGTCATTAAATTCGCGATGTAAACCCGCGTAGCCTTGGAATGTGCCAGCACTTCCGTCACTTGTTTCAGCAACAAGTTCGGAATCAGGCTGGTGTAGAGCGAGCCCGGCCCAACCAAAATCAAATTCGCCTCGCGCAACGCCTGCAACACTTCCGGCAGCGGACGCGCATTTGCCGGCACGAGCCGGATTCGATCGATCGCCCGCGTCGAATGCGAAATCTTGGTTTCGCCGCGCACCAGGGTGCCGTCTTCCAACTCCGCTTCGAGCGTGACGTTCTGCGCCGTGGACGGAAAAATCCGTCCACGAATGGCCAGCACTTGTCCCGACAGCCGCACTGCTTCGGGAAAATCTCCGGTCACGTGCGTCAGCGCAGTAAGAAAAATATTGCCAAAGCTGTGGCCGCCGAGCCCTTTCCCACCACTGAAGCGGTATTGAAAAAGTTGGCTAAGCAGCGCTTCATCCTTCGAAAGCGCCACCATGCAATTACGGATATCGCCGGGAGGCAGCACGCGCTGCTCGCGCCGCAGACGTCCGCTGCTCCCGCCGTCATCGGTGACGGTGACAATCGCCGCCAAATCCGAAATCGGCAAGCGCCGCCGCTCGGCACGACGCCGCGCGACATATTCTTTCAGTCCGCGCAGCAGCGTGGACAGACCTGTGCCTCCGCCGAGGGCAACCACTCGCACGGCCCGCGCGCGATTCTGACGGTGATTTTTCACGGTGAAGAACTACCCTGCGGAACCCTCACGCTCGGGATAAAGCAGCTCGGTAAATCGGGGATCTTCTTGCAGAAACGCAAAATCTTCGTCGTTGCGCGCGTGATAGCGATTCTCGGGGCGCAGTTGAATCGCGAATTTCAGACGCTCCATCGCGGATTCAGCTTCGCCGGTGAGACAATCGAGCGCGGCCATGGCGTAAACAATGTGATCGGCTTTCGGCGCGACTTTCAAGGCGCGGTCTAGGTGTTCTCGCGCATCGTCCCAGCGCCCCAGATTCATCATCGCCACACCCTGCGTGTAATGATCATCGGCAGTCTTCGGCGAAGGAGGTGGCACACGACTAAGCCGCTGTTCGACGCCACGGAGATGCACACGGGCACGATCGGCCAGCTCAGTACTAGGCCCCGCCAACACTTTTTCCAGAGATTGCTTAGCTTTGGCGAACTTCTGTTCTTGCACCAACTTAAGCCCTTCTTCATAAAGCTTAAGCTGCAGCAAAGTGGCCGGATCCGGCGCGTGTACCGCCGCCGAACGAGCCCGCGCGGACTTCTGCAAAGCCTTTTCTTTCAATGCTTTGGAGCCTTTATGCGAGGCGCTTCGGGACCGTGAGGACGACTTTCTAGCGGATTTTCCACGTGCTGCCATCTCAACTCAAGATAACAGGATTCTAAACCTCCGTCAATCCGCCTGTTACGGGGCCAATTTTCGGCTTAAATTCTCTCGAAAGGCACCCCAACTGAACAGCTTATAGCAGAGGAAAAACAAACCGAAAGCGAGGGCCGCACACACAACGGCAACCAGCCCAGACTCCCAAATGTCTCTAGATGAGCACTGCCGACAACCGAGCACCGTGTCCAGGTTATAGAGGAAGTTTACAATCGCCAACAGACCGAAAAGCGATGACGCGATACACAGCAGACTGAGGGCAAGTTTTTTCACTTCCTCCCCCAAGTTCAATTCACAAGGGCATTGAAAGCGTTTCCGGACCTAGTTTTTCTGCCCTTCGGCCATTACTTTTTCGATTTCTACTGGGTCGCGTGGCAGGCGCTTGGTCAACAGCTCGTAGCCGTCTTTTGTCACCAGCACATCATCTTCAATGCGCACGCCGAGATTTTCTTCCGGAATGTAAATTCCCGGCTCGATGGTGATCACCATTCCCGGTTCAAGCGGGCGAGTCACGCTGCCCGGATCGTGGACATCGAGACCAAGATGATGGCTCAATCCATGAACGTAATATTTTCCGAGCGGTTCGCCGTGCAGATCTTTTCCGTGCGTGTTGATGTACTCCCGCGAGATCACGTTCAAATCGATCGCGCCGCCGTGAATTGCCGCGCCGGGTTTCAACGCAGCCATCGCTGCATTCTGCGCGCCCAACACGATCTCGTAGATTTCCCGTTGTCGCGCCGTATATTTTCCATTTGCGGGAAGCGTGCGCGTAATATCGGCCGCGTAGCCGCCGTACTCTCCGCCGACGTCGAGCACTACGATGTCGCCATCTTTGATCTGCTGATCCAGCGCGCTGTAATGCAGCACCGTAGAATAAAAGCCCGTGCCCACGATTGGCGCATAGGCCTCGCGCGAGCATCCCTCGAATTCGTGAATCTCCTTCATGCGCGCGCCGACTTGATATTCGAATAGGCCCGGCTTCAGGCGTTTCATCGCGTCCAGCTGTGCGTCGATCGACGCATCGATGGCCTTTTGCATCAGCGCCAATTCGCCCGCTGATTTCACCTGGCGCATCGCGCTGATCGCACCGGTAATGTCGCGCACATTGGCCGACGGAACGGCCCGCTTCAGCCATTCGCTCCAAATTTGCAAGTGCGGATAGCCTTCCTCCAGCTGGCCGGGCATCAGCGTATAGAAATTGGAATAAACTTTGGCCAGCTCCTCGAGCTTGCCGCGCAAAGTCGCGAAGGCTTCCACGTTGGCGAATCCGGTTTTCTCGCGAATGCCGGGATCGTCCGGGCCCATCTTCGGCCCCTCCCATTTTTCCTGCGCATAATCGCGCGCCGGCAAATAAAGAATTTCGCGCGGGCCATCAAGTTTCTTGTCGGCGGGCGGATCGGGAATCAGCAGAACAGCCCCGCCAGGTTCGTCGTCGCCGGTAAGGTAATAGAAATTTTTCTCCTGAAAAAAGAGCGCAAATTCCGAGAGGTCCTCGTGGCCGGTGTAGCCGAAGACGACTACCGGGCCATCCACTTGCGCAACGAGCTTCGAGCGCCGCGCGGCATATTCCTCGTTTGCCTGCCGGAACCGGGCGGTGGCTACGCCTGTGCTCAGCAGCGCCACGATTGCAGCGATCATTCCCACGGCCCATCGCTTGCGCATGCGCACCCGCTGAGCTCTCGTAACTTTCATCGATCCTCCTGGCACCAACGGCTCTCTCGCGGAGCACACCGCTCTGCGTGAATGGCAAAGTCTAATGGAATTTGACGAGTGAAACCAGAATTCAGCGTGCGCGATTGAACTGAATTTTTTCGGAATGATCGCGCGTCGTTACCGGCTGGGAACTTGAAATCGAATCCGATTCGACGCAACCGTGCCCTGCCAGAAGGGCATCACTGACAATCCCTTCATGTCTAGATTGGCGTCGTCATAGCTAATGCCTTTGCCTGTGAGCTGCGCTTCGATCGAATAAGTCCCGCGCTCGAGCTTGATTTCGAATTCTTCTGTCACCGGCGCCCAGTAATTCCTCAAGTCCACGCGGATCGCGAAGCGCGCCCCGACGGGGATCGGCAGCACCAGCTGATCCACGCGGCCGGCAACGCCCGCAGGCCCGCGAAGTTCGAGCCGCCGCGATTTTCCCTGCGAGTCTGTCAGCGTCAAAACCACAGCGCTCGGATATTGCGATTTTCCGTTGGCAAGCATCGAGCCTAGATTCAGAACGATGTCTCTCTCGCCAGCATTGCGGAGCTCGACGGTGAACTTCGGCGTTCTAGATTGAGCCCCTCTCGTGCGATCCAGATGAATCGCCATTTGTATTCCGTTGACCGGCACGCCCCATTCTGGCGCTCTAGGTTGCTGCGCGGCTGATGAAGCGCCAAGTGACAAAAAGTTCGCGATAAATATGCCGCAGAGCGTTATGGCAATTCTCGTTGTCGCCAGTTTCACGAAAACCTCGTGGCGCAATGGGCGGGTGGGATTTGGGAATGTGAAGAGCGCCACCACAATATTTTGACGCCGCAACTCAACTCGAAGTGACCGATGGCAATCTAAAAGCCGGGTGCGCCCGTCGAGGCAGGCCGGACTTCCCCCGCCTCGACTCCGAACCGCAGCTTCTCAAAATAAACCTGCGCGAGCGACATGAATCCCGTGTAGAGGTAGCCCCAGACGAAGAGGAGCAGGAAAGGGATCGTGGCGTAATTTTCATTCTGAATCGCATAGAACACCGCCGCCGCGAAATAAATTCCCAGGAAAACTTCGGCAAACGGCATCCACCCCGCGCTCTTGCGATAATTTTTCCGCAGCCAGGTGCCCTTTCGCTGCGCTTCGATTTTGTATTTCGGCGTGCGCACAAATTCCGTCTTGATCCCTAAAATCGCCTCGAGCACCCCGACCGCATTGCGAATCGAAAGCCCAATCCCAACGGCCATCACAAAAGGCAAATAAGGAATCGCGCGCTTCCAAGTTTTCGGATACAGCACGCGCTGCGCCGCCAAATAGAAACTGGAAATCGAACATGTGGAAGCTATAAACAGCGGCAAATCGATCACCAACACCTGAAACCAACCTTGATAAAAACGCACAATCATCGCCGGCAGCAAAATAATCGAAAGAAAAACCATCAAGGGATAGCTGATATTCGCGGTGAGGTGAAAAACCGCTTCCGATTTCACATAAGAAGGCTCATTCGATCGCAGCACCCGCGGCAAAATTTTGATCGCCGTCTGCATCAAGCCCTTGGCCCAGCGCGCTTGCTGCGATTTAAAGCCGTTCATTTCCACCGGCAATTCCGAAGGGCACTCGATTTCCGGCAAATAAAGAAATTGCCAGCCGCGCAGCTGCGCGCGATAGGAAAGATCGGTGTCCTCGGTCAGCGTGTCGTGCTCCCAGCCGCCGGCATCCTCAATCGCCGCTCGCCGCCAAACTCCCGCAGTGCCATTGAAATTGAAAAAGTTGCCGCGCCGGTAACGCGATGTGTGCTCGATCACAAAATGCCCATCGAGCAAAATCGCCTCGATTTCGGTCAGCGCCGAATAATGGCGGTTGATGTAACTCCAGCGCGTCTGCACCATGCCAAGTTTCGGCTCGGCAAAATACGGCACGGTACGGCGCAAGAAATCCGCGGGCGGCAGAAAATCCGCATCGAAAATCGCGATCAATTCGCCGGTAGCGGACTGCATGCCTTCCTGCAGCGCGCCGGCCTTGTAGCCCTCGCGATTGGTGCGGTGCAAATAAGAAATCGGCAGGCCCAGCCGTTGATGCCGCTCGACGCAATTCCGCGCCACTTCCTGCGTCTCGTCCGTGGAATCGTCAAGCACCTGAATCTCGAAACGGTCGCGCGGATAATCGAATTGCGCGATGCAATCCACCAGCCGCTCGATCACGTAGCGCTCATTGAAGATGGGAAGCTGTATGGTAACCTTTGGCCACTCGGCAACGGCAGGCGGCGGCCCGGGCAGGCGATCGCGATATTTATAGAAGTTGTAAACCAGGGTATAGCGATGAATTCCGTACGCCGCGAGCACCACCAGCACCGCGAAATACGGCAGCATCACCGCCAGATCGAAAGTATTCACTTGATACTGCCCGACGAAAGTGCGATCGGTGAGCCGGTGCCAATAGTTGGCGAAAGTCGATCCGGGACTAAACGCCGCCAACAGATTAAGCCGCCAATTCAATTCTCAATCGCCTCCTGATGCAATCGCTCAGAAATCTTTTCAGCCGCTCGCCGCACGCGCAAACCGCAATCCTTCTCGCCGGCTTCCTGGCGCTCGAGGCAATGTTCGCCTGGCTCCATCACCTGCGCAATCTGGAATTTTTTGTGGTAGAAACCATCGCCGTAGGCCTACTCGGCGGCGTCGTTTATCTCCTCGTAATCTTCGGCCTAGAGCATACACCGGAATCGCGCAATTCCGTCTGGCTGCTGCTAGTCGTAGGGATCATTTTCCGCGTCACGCTCTGGCCGCTCGTCCCGACGCTTTCAAACGATCTCTACCGCTACCGCTGGGACGGAAACGCCCAACTTCACGGCCTGAATCCTTACTTGGCGCAACCCGAAGATCCGGCTCTGGCGCCGCTCTGGAATACCAGCGATCCCTACGAATCGCGCATGCCCGCCACCGACATGCCCACGATTTACCCTCCGCTAGCCGAGCAAGTTTTCAAGTACTCGGCGCGCTATCTGCCCGCAACCGTAGCATTCAAGTTACCAATGGAATTGTGCGACATAGTTGTGATGATTTTGCTCGCCGTTTGGCTTCGCGCCGAAGGCGGTCGCGCGTATCAGCTAGCGATTTACGCCTGGAGTCCGTTAGTGATAGTGGAATTTGCCGCAAGCGGACATAGCGACGCCCTGGCGTTGGCCGCGCTAGTCGCCGCATTCGTAATCATAAAATCGCGTCGCACGGTTTCGACTCTATTGCTAGCGGCCGCGACGCTTCTGAAGTCATTTCCAATTCTACTTTTTCCCTTGTGGCTACGCCGCAATGGATGGCCGCGCTCCGCGCGCGCCTGGTTCGAAGGCGCAGCCGCCGCTGCATTCGCGTTAATCTGCGCGTGGCCCTATCGCGCCGCCCTGCATCAGATTCCGATCACCATGGCCACATTCGAAGCAAACTGGCAGGACAATAACGCCAGCCTGTACACGCTGCTGAAGATATTCAGCGACTCGCATGAATTTGCCGCGGGCATCGGCGTAGGCGTCACGGTCGGCCTAGCGATCTGGACCGCGCTTCGCAAAATCGAGCCCACCCGCGCAGCATTTTTGATTCTCGGCGCAGTCTTAATTTTCTCGCCGAACGCCTACCCGTGGTATTTCACCTGGATAATTCCATTTCTGTGTTTCAATTTCAATCCTGCGTGGCTGCTGCTTACAATTCTGCAATTTCTTTCCTACAGAGTGCTGATCGAATATCAAGACTACGGCATCTTCAATTTCGATCCGCGCTATTTGGCCCTGACTTACATTCCGTTTTACGCAGTCCTTGTGTGGCAAGTTGCACGCAGGAAGCCCGCGGTCTCCACACATCCCGTATTATCCTGATTCGGTATTCGGAACGCATCTTGTCCTCAGGGCCTGTAGTGTGGAAGGGCGTCACGGCAATTCGCGCGACTGTTAGCCGGTGATTTTCTTAAGTCCGAGCGATAGCGCGATCGCCACCGCCGCAATGACGGCACCGGCGATGTAGCGGCGGCGTGGCGTTAATGGGCTCAGTAATAAGTAAATCGGCGCCGGGGAGGATGACAGAATCCCGAGGGCCCAGAATACGAAAGCCACTCGAGGAATTTCGCGTCTAGAGATGGCATGATTTCCAATATTGTCTCCGATTACCGATAGAGTAAGAGAAGCAACGCCAAGTTGCCAGGCGACGAGTTTAAAACGGCCTGCGCCAAACATCAGCAGGGGCACGACCACCGCGCAGCAAAGAACATAAAAATAGGCACCAAGACCGAATACTAATCCCATTGCATACCCAGCTACTAGAAACGCCGGGCCGACAACAGCCTCCCCTGCGAGACTTATCCATAGCAGCGCACGATCGCTTGGCGGACGTATGTTCACTTCACCAGCATTATACTAAGCTGGGCATCCAGCAAGCTCGCGCGTGAGGCGGTGTTCCAATTTCTATATTTCGCTGACTCCGAAGATCAGATCTCAAGTCTTTTGGGAATATTGCGGAGGAATAGGGCAAAATCTTGCGGATGTTCTCTTCTGTCCCGTCAAGTACCCACCGTCCCTTGCCGCTCCCTTCGAGGCCGTGGATCATGCGGCAGAAATGGCACGATCTGCTCTTCATGCATTGGCGCATTCCGCCAGCGACACTTCGCCCAATGATTCCAGCTTCACTCGAGCTTGATGAGTTTGAGGGCAGCGCTTGGCTCGGCATCGTCCCGTTTCGAATGACGGGCGTACGCCTGCGTGGGACTCCCGGAATCCCGGGCCTTTCGGCGTTTCCGGAATTAAATGTCCGCACATACGTGATCACCGGTGGCAAACCCGGCGTCTGGTTTTTCAGCCTCGACGCCGCCAGTTCCATCGCAGTAGCAGCCGCGCGCGCCTGGTTTCATTTGCCGTATTTTCGCTCACGGATGTCGCTGGAGATCGCCGGAGGCGAGGTTCGTTACCAGAGCCACCGGACGCATCGCGACGCGCCGCCGGCCGATCTGCGCGTCAACTACGAGCCAACCGGCAGAATCTCTCACGCTAGCCCAGACTCTCTCGAATATTTCCTGACCGAGCGCTACTGCCTTTACGCTGCAGCCGGAGAAAAAATTTACCGCGGCGAAATTCATCATCCGCCGTGGCCATTGCAGCCAGCGCGCGCGGCGATCACGCTGAACACAATGGCAACAGCGCACGGGCTCGATTTGCCGCCCGCGCCGCCCCTACTGCATTTCGCGCGCTTCCAGGATGTATGGATCTGGCCGCTTGCGGCAATCCATTTGTAACTTGCGCGTTTCTTTTCCGAATCGTAGCGGAAGGGCGGCGAGGCCTGTTTCCGTCCGCGCGTAAATTCCCTACTGAACTATATGCTCAGTGAGTTATACTCCGCCCAATGCAAACGCTCGGTCTGTCCAACTCCAACCCAGCATCCGACAATCGCCTCAAGAGCCTTTTCTGGCCCTCCATTCAGACGGCGTCGGACGTCGATTATCTGGGAGCCCAGGGTTATTGGATCTGCGCCCTGGTGGCGGTCTTTTCCGCAATTTTCAATGCGGTCACCGGTCACGCGATCATTGGGGCCTTCATCTTTGTCTTTTACTTTCTCAGCGGCGTCGGCGTTCGGGAGCATAGCCGTTACGCAGCCGCGGTCGTCTTGATAATGTTCGTCTCGGATATGGCCGTCACGGGGCCAAGCGTACTGCGCGTAATCCTGGCAGCCGTTCTGCTCTCAAACCTCAGAGCTACTTGGATTGCCGCGAACTGGCAGCCCGATTCGAGCGAGGCTAGCCTTCCGCCCCGGCTGAGCGAGACGTGGGGCGACAAGTTTGTGGACAAGTTGCCGATGCTGCTATGGCCCAAAGTGCGCGTTCTCTACTACGTGCTCTCCGCGTGCCTCTTGGCATTATCCGCAGTTGGGCTTATCGCCATCGCTCTCCATCGCGGCAGATAAAATATTATTGCGGCATAACTCGCACGGGGACGGACGTCTCATTCCTGTTTGACGTCGTGGCAAGCCGCCGCCACCTCCGCTGCGTCCGGATTAGGGGCCGCGAGCTTCTTACTGGCGTCGAGCGCGGCGCACGCTGCTGCTAGATTTTTTCGCAGGGTTCGCCAGTCCTCCCACATTTTGCCGGCCACTCGCAGGGCTTCCGCTCGATCGGCTTTGGCTTCGGCCTGCCCTTGAGCGGCTGCGGCCAGCTGGCCTTCGAGCGTCTGTACTTTTTGGTTTGCGGTGATTAACGCCGTATTTCCCTGCGAAATCTGTAGATTTTCTTCCACCAGCTCCCGTCGCAGACTTGCCACTTCATGACGGCTAGCATCGAGATCGAAGCTGGCCGTATCGCCTGCGTCGCTCGCGGCGGTACCGCTGAGACCTGGAGCCGATGCGAACACGACGCCGGGCTTTGCGTCTGCTGGCGGAAACTTGCTTCTGCTCGCGCCGTCGGCATCCCCATAACCGATCTCCCAGATGACGCCGAGAAGAATCACTCCTACGGCAAAAAGCGGCACGATCAGCGTCTTCCAATATATTGTGTGCGAATTGCCGGAACGTCTGCGCCAACCATAGTGCATGGTTTGACCCCTTCCAATGTGATTGCTCCGAGTGGGCGCGTCGCGATGCTGGCCTGGAGGGGGCGAGAGGGCTGGGCGCGGCGAACGATCTTGGAGTTGAGGGAGCGAAATTTACGCGCATGCCGCGAAAGCGTCAATTCGGACAAATACGGGTGCGCGAGCGTATTGATACGAGCGCAGTAGTACGTAGCCTTTTATGGGACGCAATTTCTAGAACGCGTATAGGAAATCGAAAGTGTTCTGGGATTCGAGGCGTTATTGCAGATTCGCGGTGAGGCTGGATTGCGGGACGAAATTACTCTCGGGCTTGCGCGGGGCGCGCATCGGCGGGAGCAGCGAGCGATCCACTTTGCGATAGCAAGTATCGCGCTCGACGGGCACCCGGCCCGCAGCGCGGATCAAGCGCTCGAGATCGCCATGCGTCATTCCCTGCGGCGTGCTGGCGCCGGCATCGTGATAAATTTTTTCTTCCACCACCGTGCCATCAATATCGTTCGCGCCAAATCGCAGCGCCACTTGCGCCACTCGCGGCGTCATCATGATCCAGTAAGCCTTAATGTGATCGAAATTATCGAGCAGCAAGCGCGAGACGGCGATAGCTTTCAAATCGTCGAAAGCCGTCGGCTTGGGAATATGGCTCAGCGCCGTATTTTCCGGATGAAACGCCAGCGGAATAAAAGTGACGAAGCCGTGCGTTTCATCTTGCAGCCCGCGCAGCCGCAACAGATGATCCACGCGCTCTTCCGGCGTTTCTATATGTCCATAAAGCATCGTAGCATTCGAGCGCAAGCCCACTTGATGCGCAGTGCGCGCAATGTTCAGCCACATCTGCCCGCTCACTTTGTGATCGCAGATCACTTTGCGCACGCGCGCCGCGAAAATTTCCGCCCCGCCGCCGGGCAACGAGTCCACGCCCGCTTCCTTCATGGCCATCAAAGTTTCGCGAATCGAAAGCTTGGCAATCCGCGCGTAGTAGCCCACTTCCACCATCGTGAAAGCTTTCAGATGCACCTGCGGAAAGCGCTGCTTCAATCCGCGAATCAAATCGAGATACCACTCGAATGGCAAATCCGGATGCAGACCGCCGACGATGTGAAATTCCGTGGCGCCCTCAGCAACTCCGTCCGCCGCCCGCGCCCAAATTTCATCCTGGCTAAATGAATAAGCGCCCGGTGCAGCGGCGTCGCGGCCAAACGCGCAAAGTCGGCAGTGCGCGACGCAAACGTTCGTAGGATTGATGTGCCGATTGACGTTGTAATAGCAGATATCGCCGTGCTTCTTTTCGCGCACCCAGTTAGCCAGCCAACCCACAGCCATCAGATCGTGCGATTCATAAAGCCGCAGCCCGTCGTCAGCATCCAGGCGCGCCCCCGCCAACACTTTTTCGGCGATGGGTTTCAGCCGCGGATCGACGATTTGTAGCTCGGAAGTCATCTGAATCTGCAGTCCTTATCTAAGGGTGCGCCACCAACGTCGCCGCGCCCCAGAAAAGAAGGAACAACAAACTAATATAGCCGTTTACCGCGAAAAACGCAGCATTCATCTTGGAGAGGTCATCGGGCTTCACCAGCGAATGTTCATAGGCCAAAAGCGCCGCAACGACCACGATTCCGGCCCATGCAGGCCAAGCAAGATGAAAGCTCCAGGCCAGCCAAGCAAGCAGCGCCACGACTCCCAGATGCATCACGCGAGCGATCATCAGCGCACCGGCGATTCCGAATTTTTTCGGAATGGAATAGAGGCCCGCGGTTTTGTCGAATTCCACATCCTGGCAAGCGTAAAGGACATCGAAGCCGCCGACCCACAACGTCACCGCAGCGCAGAGAATCAACATGCGCGCATCGAGCGAGCCGCGAATCGCGATCCACGCGGCGGCCGGCGACATCCCCAGGCAGAATCCCAGAACGAAGTGCGACCACGAAGTAAATCGTTTCGTGTAAGAATAAAGGAACAGCACCGCCAGTGCCACAGGCGAGAGTTCGAGCGCCAAGCGATTCAACCGCCAAGCCGCCAGCACCAACACCGCCGCCGCAGCGATCGTAAATCCCCAAGCAAAACCAAGCGAAAGCTCCCCCGTAGCGAGCGCCCGATTTTTCGTCCGCGGATTGCGCCGGTCATATTCGATATCCGCGATGCGGTTCATGGTCATAGCCGCCGAGCGCGCCCCCACCATCGCCACGATGATCCAAGCCAATTGCGACCAAGAGGGCCACGCGCCCGCCGAGCGCGCCGCCAACAACGCGCCCACTAACGCAAACGGCAGCGCAAATACCGAGTGCTCGATCTTGATCATTTCCAGCACAGTGCGAATGCGGCTAGCGCTCATTTCTTTTTCCCACCGCCCGTCCAATGATATTGCGCGTCCTGCGGCAATCCCATTTGCGCCAGCACTCGATACACGAATTGCTCCACCACGTCGTCAAGCGTCTTCGGCCCAAAATAAAATGCCGGCATCGCAGGCATAATCAACGCCCCGGCATCGTTCGCCCGCAGCATATTTTCGATATGAATGCGATTCAGCGGCGTTTCCCGCAAGCAGAGGACAAGCTGCCGCCGTTCTTTCAAGCAGACATCTGCGGCGCGCGCGAGTAGATCGTCGGCCAGACCCGCGGCGATCGATGCCAGCGCGCCCGCGGAGCACGGTAGCACGACCATCGCGTCCACAGTAGCGCTGCCCGAGGCAATCGTCGCGCCCACATCTTTATTCGGCATGTATTCGATCTTCGACGCGGAAGTGCCAGTCAGCAGCGACGCCAGCTTTTTCGGATCGGCTGCTACGATGCCGAGTTCGGTCGCGATCAAGCGCAAGCCAGTCTCGGTAATCACCAGCGCCACGCGCCCCACGCGCTTGTCCGCGTCCAGCAGACGCAGCAGCGTCTGCGCGTAAATCGCCCCGCTCGCGCCGGTAACGCCGACGGTGATGACTTTGCCGCTGATATTTTTAGCTGGCATGTCGCAAGAATCCAACTAATTGACCGTAGCACGGATTCGACGAAATTTCATTGTGCAGGAGTCTCGCCGCAACCGAAAGGCGCGGCCACAATGCTACAATTCGCACCGTGATGAAACCATGAACGAAAGCGACGCCAAAAAATTTCTACGCGATGTGCGCGCGGGCAAAATTTCGCCGGAAGCCGGCCTCGAACACCTGCGGCGCCTGCCCTACGAAGATCTGGGATTCGCAAAGATCGATCATCACCGCAGCCTGCGCCAGGGCTATCCGGAAGTGATCTTCGCGCGCGGCAAAACTACAGCGCAAACTGTGGCGATCGTCCGCGGGATGCTGCGCGCCAAAGCCTCGCACAATATATTGATCACCCGCGCCAGCAAGGAAACCTTTCGCGCCGTGCGTCGTCTCGCACGCGGCGCGAATTTTCACCAGCTATCAGGCGCAATCACCATCCAGCGAGGAAAAGAAATTCACGGCAAGGGCTTGGTCCTAGTGGTAACCGCAGGGACCAGCGATATTCCCGTGGCCGAGGAGGCGTTGATCACCGCGCAAATGATGGGCAATCGCGCCGAAGCAATTTACGACGTAGGCGTAGCCGGCCTACACCGCCTGATGGAGCATCGTGGCAAACTCAGCGAAGCCCGCGTAATCATCTGCGTAGCAGGAATGGAAGGCGCGTTGCCCAGCGTAGTAGCAGGTATGGTCGGAGTGCCGGTGGTAGCGGTTCCCACGAGCGTAGGCTACGGCGCCAGCTTCGGCGGGGTCGCCGCGCTGCTAGGCATGCTAAATAGCTGCGCCTCAAATGTGAGCGTAGTGAACATCGACAACGGCTTCGGCGCCGGCTGCGTAGCCTCAGTGATCAACAGATTGTGAAATCTACGGACGATCGCAAAGCGATCCCGTAGCGCAGGCAGCCTTCCGGCGTTTTTGACTGTCCGCGGCAATCCTGCGCGCTACCATCTCAGCCCCGATCACCGCGCATTTCACGTTTTCGATTTTGTGTTGTCTGCGACGTCGCGCCGACCGGTTCAAAACATCAATGCAAACGCACTATGGTTTGAAATCGCGCCGAGTCGTGAGGTCTGAGTTGCTGCTTCACAAAAACGCTGGCAGGCTGCCTGCGTTACGAGCAGATCGCGGCGCTGATCGCCGCCAACAAATCGGATTCTTCGTCGGCGTGGACTGTGCGGAGGTCGATAATCAGCCGATTTCGTTCCACCCTGGCAATCACCGGCGTCCCTGATTTTTGCTGACGCAGCCGCGACTCGATCTCGGCGGCCGAGTGGCGGCGGCTAGTGATAGCAATCACAAATGTCGGCAGCGATTGATCGGGCGTCGAGCCGCCGCCGATGACGGAATTGCCTTTGATGATTTCGGCGACGGCATCCGATGGCAGCGACGCACCCATTTGCGCCACGAACGCCCGGGCGCGCCGCTCGATTTCGGCGGCAGGGGTGCGAATCATGCGCAACGTCGGGATTTCGTCCAGCGCGCCGCGTTGATACGCCAGCAGAGTAGCTTCGAGAGCCGCAATCGTCAGCTTGTCCACGCGCAGCGCGCGAAAGAGCGGATTGCGCCTCACTCGCTCGATTAAATCTTTTTTGCCTGCAACGATCCCCGCCTGAGGTCCGCCCAGCAATTTGTCTCCGCTAAAAGTGATGATGCCCGCGCCAGCCTTGAAGCTCGCGCGCGCTAACGGCTCGTCCACGCCGCTCGCGGATAAATCGGTAAGGTTGCCGGAACCCAAATCCTCGCATACCGCAATTCTGTGCTTTTTGCCCAGCGCCATCAGTTCCTCAAGGGTAGGGCGCGCGGTAAATCCTGTGATCCGGAAATTCGAAGGATGGACTCGCAGCAGCAGCCGGGTATTTTTATTGATGGCCCGGGCATAGTCACTGATGCGCGTGCGATTCGTGGTGCCCACTTCGCGCAACACCGCCCCGCTTTCCGCCAAAATATCGGGAATGCGAAAGCCATCGCCAATTTCGATAAGTTCGCCCCGCGACACGATCACTTCCGCGCCTTTTGCAAATGTATTCAACACCAGAAAGATCGCCGCAGCATTGTTGTTGACCACGATCGCCGCTTGCGCCCCGGCAATTTCTGCGAGCAACCGCGCAGTGTGCACGTCCCGTTTGCCGCGCTTGCCCGACGCAACGTCGTATTCCAGATTCGTGTAATGCCCGGCCGTAGCAAGAATGTGCCGCGTCGCAAATTCCGCAAGCGGCGCCCGGCCCAGATTGGTATGCAGGATCACGCCCGTAGCGTTGATCACCGCGCGAAGCAAAGGCGTCAACGCCCGTTCCACGGCAGCGTGGATTTCGTTTTCGAGCGCCGCAGGATCGATGGGCTCGGTGGAAGAGCGTTCGTTCGATTTTTGTGTGAGCTCCCTACGCACTTCGGCCAGCACTTTGCGGGTGACGGCAGTTACCAGCGTCCGGCCGGATTTTGCGGCTAGAGATTCAATGCCAGGCCGAGCCAGCAGCGCATCCACTGATGGGATTTGGCGCATAGCAGCGCGGTTCGGCTTGGCAGATTTGGCCGGCATCGATCCGACATTGGAACACAGCCAAGAGCAGCCGTGCAATTAGCACCGTAAGCCCTGTCAGGGCACGACTTTTCACCCTGAGCGAGATCGAAGGGCGGTCGTGCCGCAAGCGCCGCAGAATGCCCCAGCTTCAGCCGCTGAAGTTCGTCTATTCTTCCGATTCCGGCACAATCTCCGGCAGCCGCCGCCACTCTAGGATTGCGGTTTGCGGCACTCCCCCGCCACGCCGACATTGATTCTCAGCTCCGGCGACTTTACGCTCGTAACACGGACCACTATGGCACTGCCCGCACACAATACCGTTGACGACGAACTAGCCCAGATCGAAAAGGACATTCGTCAGCTAAAAATCGAGTATGAAATGTACTTCGCCGGTGGCCGCAAACGCCCCCCGGCAGACACGCAGTGGCGCGTGGACACCATGATCAAGCGCTACAACGACCGCAGCGCCGAAATGAATTCCGGCCAGCGCTTCCATCTGACCAATCTGACTTCGACCTATGCCAAATATCAGGAAATGTGGCGCAAGAAATTAATCTCAAAAGAAACCGGCTCGACACAGCGCCATTACGGCTCGGCAGCACGCGCCATTGCCGCGGAGCGCTCTCGCGTGCAAAACGAAGTGCAGCGCAATGTCCGCGAGCGGGAAGCGCTACGCAATCCCCGCGCGTCCCAGCCGGCCCCAGAACCGGAAATCGAGATTGACGGCGCAACTCCCGCCTCCCCCGCCGCCGCCGCCGAAGCCCGCGCCGCCGAGCTGCGCGCCCAGCGCCGCGCCCTGAATCTCACCGATCCGGTCAAGGATGTAGGAAAAATCCGCGAGCTCTACGACGTCCTGGTTGAAACGCGTATCCGCAATGGCGAAGGCACAAATAATCCAAGCCTCGCCGACTTCGAGCGCTTCGTAAAAAAGAAGACCGAAGAGCTACAGAAAAAGGGCGGCAAAGAAATCGAATATTCAGTAGGCATCGAAAACGGCAAAGTAAAATTAAAAGCGCGAATGAAGTAGCCCCGTAGCGCCGGCTGCTAGCCGGCGTTTTTGACTGTCCGCGGTCCTACGCCCTCGCCGCTCCACGCACGCGGATCAACGCCCACCGCTCACTTCGCGTGCTAGCCCCACTTCAACATCCCTTGCATCGCCGCACAAAAACGCCGGCAGGCTGCCTGCGCTACGAAAACCGCTCCGCCCCCGCGCTTGCCCCTACGCTGACCTCGCGCTTAGACTATCGTCCTTCCGCAGGAGGAATATTCGTGCCAATAGAGCGCGCGTTAGTAAGCGTCTTCGACAAAACCGGGCTTGTAGATTTCGCACGCCGTCTCGCCGCGGCAAAAATCGAAATTGTCTCCACTGGCGGCACCGCCCGCCTGCTCCGCGAAAACGGCCTGACCGTCCGCGACGTCTCCGAACTGACCGGCTGGCCAGAAATGCTAGGCGGCCGAGTAAAGACCCTCCATCCCAAAGTACACGGCGGCATTCTCTTCCAGCGAGGCAAAGAAAGCGATCGCGCCGAAGCCGCCGGACAGGGTGTCGTCCCCATCGATCTAGTGGTGGTCAATCTCTATCCGTTCTCAGCCACCGCCCGCAAGCCAGGCGTCACCCCCGAAGAACTAATCGAGAACATAGATATAGGCGGCCCGGCAATGGTCCGCTCCGCAGCAAAAAACTTCGAAAGCGTAGCAGTAATCACCGATCCCACGGATTACGAAGCAATCGCAAAAGAAATCGAATCCACGAACGAAGTAAGTCTGTCAACCCGCCTAGCCCTAGCCCGCAAAGCCTACGCCCGCACCGCGCGTTATGACGGCGAAATCGCCACAGAACTTGAGCGCCTGGCAGCAGACGACCGCGTATCAATGCAGGATGCCCAGGCCCTACCGCAGCGCCTAAGCTTCACTCTCGAGCGCCGCCAATCCATGCGTTACGGCGAAAATCCCCATCAATCCGCCGCGCTCTACGTCCCAGCCGGACGCGAACCCAGCGGTCTAGCCGGCGCCAAGCAACTCCAAGGCAAGGAACTCTCCTACAACAATCTAGTAGATCTAGACGCAGCCTGGGCGCTCGCAAAAGAATTCCCGCGCCCAGCCGTAGCAATCATCAAACACAACAACCCGTGCGGCGCAGCCGAGCAAGATCGCCAAGTGGACGCCTACTTAAAAGCCCTAGCCTGCGATCCAGTATCAGCCTTCGGCGGAGTCCTAGCCTTCAATCGCAAACTCGATGCCGCCACCGCCGAAGAAGTAGCCAAGCTATTCGTCGAATGTATCGTAGCTCCCGCATACGAGCCCGCAGCCCTAGAAAAATTAGCGGCCAAGAAAAATGCCCGCCTGCTGGAAATCACAAAAGAAGACGACACGCGCGACCTGGAGTTAAAACGCATTTCAGGCGGCGTGTTAGTGCAGGACGCCGATCGCCACGCGCTAAGCGAAAGCGAGCTAAAGAGCGTAGCCGAGCGCCCGCCCACACCAGAAGAAACGCGAGCATTACTCTTCGCCTGGAAAGTCTGCAAACACGTAAAATCCAACGCCATAGTCTTCGCCCGCGAAGGCGAAACCATCGGCATAGGTGCAGGCCAAATGAGCCGCGTAGATTCCGTGAAAATCGCAGTAATGAAAGCCCAGTCCCCGCTAAAAGGCACAGTAGTAGCCAGCGATGCCTTCTTCCCATTCCCCGACGGCGTAGAAGAAGCCGGCAAAGCAGGCGCCACAGCAGTAATCCAACCAGGTGGCTCAGTTCGAGATAACGAAGTAATAGCCGCAGCAAACAAACTAGGCATAGCCATGCTCTTCACCAACATCCGCCATTTCCGCCACTAAACGTACGGCCGGCGTCTCTGCCGGCATCCGACGATCTCACAAGAAACGAAAAGGCAACCAACAGACGACGGCGCGGCATGCAACTATGTTTGCAAGTCCGGTTTCGTAGCGGTGCGGCTTCAGCCCAGCATCTGCCGATCTCACAGGAAACCAAAAGGCAACCCACAAACGACGGCGCGTGATGCAGCGTAGTTTAGATTGCGGCGCTCCAACGTCTGCCAATTTTGGGCTGGAGTCCGACGTCGAGATAGCAAGTAGTTGAACTTCGCGCTCGCCGGATGCCGGCAGGGACACCAGCGGTACGTAAGACCTCGCAACTCAGCAACTTCCGCCCCGAAACACCCCCGCAAGATTTCTGATACGATTTCGCCACGCCATACGTCCAACACAATGTCCAAATTTTCCGGACCGCGCCAAATTAAAACGCCGCCAATCGGGCACCTAAACGTACGCCGCCCGCATCTTTTGAAACGAGGGCTAGAGGACTTCGATAGCGACGGAGTTGTTATACGGAACGATTCCCGTGGAATACTTTGACGCCTGCCCGAGGGTAAACGATAATGAAGGTTTCCGGTACACCGATGACCAGACTCCGTATAACCATCGCCGCAGCCGCGCTAGCCCTACTAGCCACCAATTCCTACGCCCAGACTCCCACCGCACCCCCCGATAATCCCGCCCCC
>Ga0209655_10000107_pt1 | contig 30300 bp, 25 predicted proteins | sample BogFormECP03_OM2_FD_188236 | JGI IMG/M metagenome (GOLD analysis project Ga0209655, IMG submission 188236) | Bog forest soil microbial communities from Calvert Island, British Columbia, Canada - ECP03_OM2 (SPAdes) (version 2) | ecosystem: Environmental > Aquatic > Freshwater > Wetlands > Bog ...
CCCTGCTTGCCCTGCGGCGTGCACATGTACCTGGGCAATGGCAAGGTGCTCGAAACGCATCACTCGCCGATGTTTGGCCAGCACGCTTGACGCTCCAGGCTTTCGCGTAGAAGCGGGTGGTGGTGACGGAAACAGGCAGGCTTGGGCGCAATGGGATAGTCTGCCGCAGCCGCCCGCTTCGAATTAACTTTGAAGGAGCATATGCCGCCTGACAAAGATCTCCAGAAACGAATGCAGCGGATTGGCGAAATAGTCGAGCAACTTGAGGCGACCGCCGACCCGAACGTGCGCGCCATGGCCAAGGAACTCCTCGAATCGCTAATGGCGCTGCACGGAGTTGCGCTCGAACAAATCCTGAACATTACTCACGAGACTGGCGAAGCCGGAGAGTCGCTCATCCGGAAATTTGGTGGCGATCAATTGATCAGCAGCCTGCTCCTGTTGTATGGCCTGCATCCTTCGGATATGCGAACTCGCGTAACTGCGGCACTCGAGAAATCGCGCGGCTTCCTCGATTCGCACTCCGCTAAGGCCGAGCTGATTTCAATTAGCGAAGACGGCGCGGTGACTCTGCGCCTGCAACTCAAGCCCGGCGGCTGTGGTTCCACGGGGGCCACAGTGAAATCCACGCTGGAATCAACCATACAAGACGCCGCGCCGGACGCGACTTCGATCCTGGTGCAAGAAGCCGATAACGGCGCGCCGCGCTCCGGGTTCATTTCCGTCGCGCAACTGGTGAACAGCCAGCGCATGGCCACGTTGTCCGTAGCGCCCGCCCAGCGGAGCGGTGACTAATATGGCGCCCGCGCTTCCACCGCTGCAGGAAAGCGCGTTCACAACACTTCGCCAGTTTGCACGCAAGCGCACGCCCGTCGAGCGCTGCGAAATGTGTGGTCGCGAACTTTTTCGCGAGCACGAGCACCTCGTCGAGCCCGCCAGCCGCAAGTTGCTTTGCGCCTGTGAGGCCTGCTTGATTCTGTTCGATGGACAAAGCGGCCCCAGATACAAACGAGTGCCGCGCGCAGTGAAGTTCCTCGCGAATTTTCAGCTTAGTGACGCCCAGTGGGACGGATTGACGGTTCCCATTGAAATGGCGTTCTTCTTCAAGAGCACGCCACATGGAAAAGTGATCGCGCTCTATCCCAGTCCCGCGGGGCCGACGGAATCGTTGCTGTCTCTAGAAACTTGGGTGGATATCGAGCAGGCCAATCCCATCCTGCAGACGATGCACCCCGACGTAACCGCGCTGCTCGTAAACCGTGTCGGACACAACCGCGGTTCTGGATCCGCGGAATATTTTTTGGTCCCGATAGATGAATGTTACAAGCTCGTCGGACTGATCCGCACCCACTGGCGCGGGCTTTCCGGCGGCACCGAGGTGTGGCGCGAAATCGGTGCGTTCTTCAACGCGCTGAAGCGCCGCGCCGGAGTCGGTCGCGAGGGCGAGCATGCCTGAACTCGTCCTCACGATCGAAGGCGCCGAAGTGGTCCAGTATGCGGCCGCGCCGTTGCTCGCGTTCAAGCTGCGCATCGCCAGCAATCCCAGCGACCAGATTATTCACACGGTCGCGCTGCGTGCGCAAATTCAGATCGAGGCAAACCGCAGAAAATACGATTCGAACGAACAAGCGCGCCTCGCGGATCTTTTCGGCGAACCCGACCGCTGGGGCCAGACGTTGCGCAGCATGCTCTGGACGCACGCCAGCGTGGTGGTCCCGCGTTTCGCAGCCAGCGCAGTTGCGGATATCTCCGTGCCGTGCACGTTTGATTTCAATGTCGCGGCCACAAAATATTTTCACGGCGTCACCAGCGGTGATTTGCCACTCTGTTTCCAATTCAGCGGCACGGTCTTCTATCAGGGCGAAGACGAAACCCTGCAAGTCGCGCCCATTTCCTGGGACAAAGAGGCCAAGTACCGGCTGCCTGTAAAAGTGTGGAAGGATTTGATGGACGCGTACTACCCAAACTCCACCTGGCTCGCCCTGCACAAAGACGCATTCGAAAAGCTCTATCAATTCAAAGTGCGCGAAGGCATTCCCACCTGGGAAGAAGCGCTGGAACGGGCGCTCAACGCTCTTCCGGAAACGGTGCGCTCATGAACGCCGCGCTCGTGGACGGAATCGTGAAGGCCGTGCTCTACGAAGGTTACATGCTGTATCCCTACCGTCCATCGGCGGTGAAAAATCGCCAGCGATTCAACTTTGGCGTGGTTTATCCGCGCGCCTACAGCGAAGCACAAGGCGGCAACAGCACGGACGCGTGGACCATGCAAACCGAATGCCTCGTGCTGGGCGATGCGCAAACTCAATGCACAGTTCGCGTCCGATTTTTGCGCATGGTGACGCGTTCGATTGGGAAACTGCGCGCCCCTGCGAACGACTTGACATCAGTCGCCGGCGCAGCGATCGAAAATGTCGATAGATTGGAAGCGAACGGCAAGACGCACCGGCAATGGCAAGAGGCCGTCGAAGAAGTGATCGAAGTGACGGAGTTCAATCTCTCCCCCCTTTGCGTACAGCAGATGCAGTGGCCATTCCGCTTGTCGCCCGAACAAGAACAAGAAGCGATTCGCGACGAGTACGGTTTGATCGTTGGAATCATTCGGCGAGAAAAGGCCAGCGTCGCAGGAATGGTCGACCTGGCGGTTCACCGACTGCACGATGGCGTGTTCAAACTCACCGCACGCATAGCAAACGTCTCGCGCTTCGCATCCGCGAGCCCGGGGACCCGTGAAGAAGCGCTCGCACGCTCCCTCGTTTCGGCCCACACGATCATGGAAGTTCGCGCCGGAGACTTCGTCTCTCTGATTGATCCTCCGGATGAATACCGGAAATTTGTGGAGACATGCCAGAACATCGGCACCTGGCCAGTCCTCGTAGGAGAAGAAGGCCAGCGCGACACCATTCTCTCTTCACCGATTATTTTGTACGACTATCCACAGATTGCCCCGGAAAGCCCCGGCGACTTGTTCGACGGCGCGGAGATTGACGAAATATTGTCGCTGCGCATAATGACCCTCACGGACGAAGAAAAACGCGAAATGCGCGAATCCGATGATCGCGCGCGCAAAATTCTGGAGCGCACCGAAACTCTGCCGGAAGCGCAATTGATGAAACTGCACGGCGCGTTGCGCGGCCTGCGCGCCGCAAAAAGCGAGGCGCCGTGAACGAATGGGAATTTCAAGCGCTGGAAGATAAGACGACAGTTGAATCGCTCGACGTTCAGGGCATTCAGGTCCGGCGCGGCGAACGCGTCAGGCTGCGGCCGCGCGCCGGCGGCGATGTTTTCGATCTCGCGCTCGAAGGCAAAATCGCAACTATCGAATCCATCGAACAGGATTATGAAGGCCAGCTCCACGTTTGCGTCGTGGTGGATGAAGATCCCGGCAGAGACATCGGCCTGATGCGCCAACCCGGCCACCGTTTTTTCTTCGCTCCGACCGAAGTGGAGCTTCTCGCCAAAGAAGCGCAGACTATGCCCGCCGTTGAGACGAAGAGGATCCTGATCGCCGGAATTGGCAATATTTTTCTCGGCGACGATGGCTTCGGCGTCGAAGTCGCAAGCATACTCGGCCGTCGCACGTTCCCGTACGGTGTTCGTGTGGTGGACTTCGGCATCCGCGGTTTTGATCTCGCCTATGCCCTCATGGAAGGTTACGAGACAACAATTCTGGTAGACGCATATCCCGGTGAAGGCCAGCCCGGCACTCTCTTCGTTGTCGAACCGGATTTGCAAAATGTGATTTCCACCGGAACCCAGCCGGGTGTCGTAGATCCGCACGGAATGAATCCGCTGAGTGTGCTGCGCATGGCCGTGAACATGGGTGCGCAGCTGAAGCGCATCCTGCTGGTGGGCTGCGTGCCGGCGACGCTTGGCCCGGAAGAAGGACAAATGGGCCTCAGCGAGCCCATCGCTGCCGCGGTTGACGAAGCCGTGCAGTTGGTAGATTCGCTTGTGACTCGAATTCTCGCGAAAGAATGGCCCGCAAAAAAATAAAACGTATTCCCATCGCGCAAAGGAGAAAACCATGGCGGTCGAATTAATGGATCAGGCGGCAGAATCAAACGGAACCGACAAGGACACACTCTACATGCTCGGCGGCGTGGCCCTGGTTATCTTCGGCGCCGGGCTGGTGCTTTCCAATCCCACAGTGCGCCGTTATCTGGGTCAGATTGGCGTGGGAAATCTGACCTCCGCCGCGATACCGGACATCGAACGATATTTTCGCCTGCGCTCGATGTAAAGGTATGTCCGTAGCGCAACGGGCCCGCGTGACGACACTGCATTTCGCGCGCGCCGCGAAGATTGCGAAATCAGGAATGATGTCGTGCAAACAGCAACGAAAAGAGGCCTCGTGCCAGTGAAATTTGCGCTCGATACCAACGCCAGCCGGTTCACCGTGCAAGCGTTCGCCACTGGCATGCTCTCCACGTTTGGGCACAATCCGAAAATTGCCATTCGCGACTACGACGGCGAAATCCAGTTCGCGCCGGACAGCTATGAAAAGGCCGTCGTGCGCGTGACGGTGCGCACCGGCACCATGGAAGTTCAAGACGAAATGAGCAACGACGATCGCAAGAAACTCGAACAAACCATGTACGACGCTCTGGAAGTGCAGCGCTTCCCAACCGCGATCTACGAAACCAAACAAATAACGGTGCAGAAACAATCCGAAGATATGCTTCTCGCGCAGGCCACCGGCACGCTCGCTTTTCACGGCGTTACGCAAACTCAATCCGTCGGCGCGCGCGTCACGCGCTTGGGCACGATGCTGCGACTTTCCGGCGACTTCTCGCTGCGCCAATCGGATTACGGAATCAAGCCGGTCTCTTTCGCGGGCGGAGCATTGCGCTTGAAAGACGAACTGAAGTTTGCTTTTGAACTCGTAGCCCGCATGCAAGAAGAAGCGAGCGCATAGTCGCAACAGAACATCGGCAAAGGGAGCTGCACAGTGTGCCTGGCAATACCCGGAAAAATTATTGCGATTGATTCGCAGAACACGCATCTCGCGACAGTTGACGTCGTCGGAGTACGCCGCAAAGTGGATTTGGGCCTGTTGCAAGATGCACCACCCGTCCCCGGCGATTGGGTGCTGATTCACGTCGGCTTCGCCATGAGCAAGATCAGCGAAGCCGATGCTGCGGAACAGATGGAAACGCTCACGATGCTTGGCGAAGCGGCGGCGGCGATGGAGGAAGTGCGCGGCTACGGTCTCGAGAACGAGATTCCGGACTATCCGCCGCAAAGGTGGAAACAATGAAATTCGTAGATGAATTTCGCGCCCCTGAACTCATCGCCAAAGCCGGCGAAGAAATTCGCAAGCTTGCCGATCCGCGCCGCCACTATCGCATCATGGAAGTTTGCGGCGGCCACACTCACGCGATTTATCGCTTCGGCCTGAAGGATTTGCTCCCGGCCAATGTCGAGCTGATTCACGGCCCCGGCTGCCCGGTTTGCGTTCTACCCATGGGCCGGATTGACGATGGTTTGTCACTCGCAGCGCAACCTGATTTTATTTTCGCTGCTTTTGGCGACATGATGCGCGTTCCGGGCACGCACGGCAGCCCATTGGAATATAAAGCGCGCGGAATGGACGTGCGCATCGTCTATTCGCCGGCCGACGCGCTCAAACTTGCGCGCAACAATCCGGAAAAGCACGTAATGTTCTTCGCCATTGGATTCGAAACCACGGCGCCATCCACCGCTCTAACCTTGGTTCGTGCGAAAGTCGAAGGCCTGAACAATTTTTCCGTCTTTTGCAATCACGTCACCATTATCCCCGCCATCCGCGCGATTCTGGATTCGCCGGACATGCGCCTCGATGGCTTCGTGGGCCCCGGCCACGTTTCCACGGTGATTGGCTGCAGGCCCTACGACTGGATCGCCAAGGACGAAGGCAAGCCGGTAGTCGTGTCAGGCTTCGAGCCGCTGGACATTCTGCAATCAATCGTGATGTTGCTGTGCCAGCTTCGCAATGGCGAGGCCAAAGTCGAAAATCAGTACAAGCGCGTCGTACCTTGGGAAGGGAATCGCGCCGCATTGCGCGCCATGGCAGAGGTATTTGAACTTCGGCCCTACTTCGAGTGGCGCGGCCTGGGATTTATTTCGCAATCGGCGCTGAAAATCCGCGAGAGTTATGGAACCTGGGACGCCGAGCAGCGATTCACTGTTCCCGGCATCCGCGTCACTGACCCCAAGGCCGCGCAGTGCGGCGAAGTGCTCAAAGGCGTCCTCAAGCCCGCGCAATGCAAACTTTTCGGACGCGAGTGCACGCCCGAACAGCCCGTCGGCGCGCTGATGGTTTCGTCCGAAGGCTCGTGTGCGGCCTACTACAATTACGAGCATCGCAAGCCGATCACTATCGCGAACGCTGCTGCACGTTAAGCGAACGGGAGATCCATGGCCACGGCTGTCACAAAAATTAAATTCCGCGAACCGCAAATCGAAATGTCGCACGGCGCCGGCGGCAAGGCCAGCCGCAGGCTGGTCGAAGGGCTATTCGTTCCGCTTTTTTTTGGTTCTTCACCCGGCCCGCTGGGTGATGCCGCACACGTTCAGATCAACGGCACGAAGATCGCCATGACCACCGACAGTTTTGTGGTGAAGCCGTTGCGTTTTCCTGGCGGCTCCATCGGCGAGCTGGCCATCAATGGCACCGTGAATGATCTCGCCGTCTCCGGCGCCCGCGCCGAAGCGATCGTCGTCACCTTCGTTCTCGAAGCCGGCTTGCCTACCGAAATTCTGGAAGCAGAAGTCCGCGCCATGGCGGACGCCGCCGAAAAAGCGGGTGTCAAAATCGCTGGCGGCGACACCAAAGTCGTCGAACACGGTAAGGCCGACGGAATGTACGTCACCACCACCGGAATCGGTCGGCTGCTTTCCGGGGTGGAAATTTCTCCGCAGTCGGTGCGCTTGGGCGATAAAGTTCTGGTCTCCGGACCGATCGGCGATCACGGCATCACGATTTTGCTGGCTCGCGGCGATCTCGAGCTCGAAGCGGACCTGCGTTCGGACACGCGCTCCGTTTTTCCCTTCGTCCAGGCGCTCGTCCGTGAAGCCGGCGCGGGCGTTCGCTGGATGCGCGATCCCACCCGCGGCGGCGTGGCCACTTCATTGAACGAACTCGCCCGCGATTGCGGGCTGGGGGTCGCTCTCTTCGAAGAAGAAATTCCCGTGCGCGATTCCGTGCGCGGTGCTTGCGAGCTACTGGGCCTCGATCCGCTGCACATCGCGAACGAAGGCCAATTTCTAGCCGTCGTTTCGTCCGAGCACGCGGAATCTGCGCTAGAGGTTTTGCGCGCGACCCCAGGCGGCGAGGAAGCAAAAATAATCGGCGAAATTCGCGAACAGCCAGAGAGCGCTGTTTTAGTCACGACTCTTTACGGAGGCAGCCGCCTGGTCGATATGCTCGTCGGCGATCCGCTGCCCCGCATTTGTTAGCAAGCCAGATGCCCACGGAAATTGAACTCACGGCGCAAATCGGCCAGCGATTGCTGGCGCGCAATCGGCTAATCGAATCATTTTTCGCCGACGAATCTCTGCGCTTGGCCGAAGCTTGCCGCGAAATGTCTGAGCGCTTTCTACGTGGCGGCAGGCTGCTCGCTTTTGGCCGCGGCCCCTACGCCACGGACGCTCAACACGTCTCCGTTGAATTCGTGCATCCCGTCATCGTCGGAAAACGCGCGCTGCCGGCGCTCGATCTCTCTTTGGCCTTCGAACCGTGGCTGAAAACCCTCGCGCAGCCTGACGACATCGTCATGGGCTTCGGCCCGCCAGAAGGCGACGCCGAAGTCTGGGCCGCTTTAGACGCAGCGCGAGCGCGTCACGCAATGACATTTGCTTTGCCGGGTGCTGGCGGCTCCTACTGCTGCAATCCCGCCACGAATGATGCTTTTATTCACCAGGAACTAGTCGAGATTCTCTACCACACGCTCTGGGAAACAGTGCACGTCTTCTTCGAACACCGCGAGCTGGGCCACGACGTTGGCGAGGCTGGTTTTCTCTATCCATTTCTCGGCAAAGATAAACAGGCAACGTCTGACATCGTCGTGCAAGTCGCGGCTTCCATCCGCATGAAAGCGCAGGACGACGCGCTGCTACGTACGCAAGTGGCCCACGAAGAGTCCGAAAAAATCGGCAACGCCGCCGCCGCGATCCGCGAACGCATCGCGCGCGGCGGCAAGCTAATTATTTTTGGCAATGGCGGCTCGGCGACCGACGCCAACGATTTCGCTATAGATTGCTTCATGCCGCCCGCTGGATTCACGGCTATTCGCGCAATTTCGCTTTCCATGGAGCCTGCGAACCTCTCCGCCATCGCCAACGACGTCGGCACCGAATTGATTTTTCAGCGCCAGTTGATCGCTCACGCCCGGCCCAACGACGTAGCGGTTGCAATTTCCACCAGCGGCGGCTCGAAAAATATCATCATGGCCCTGGAGGAAGCGCGCAAAAGGAATCTGCTCACTGTCGCGCTGCTCGGCTACGACGGCGGCGAAGTTCTGCGCCGCGGCCTCGCCGATTTTCCGTTGATCGTTCGCTCAGACTACATTCCGCGCATTCAGGAAGTCCAAGCGTCAATTTACCATCTGCTTCGCGAGGGGCTGGAGGGCTTCGTCCATGCCTAATCTCGAACTCTACGGCACGGCCAGCTGTCCTTACACCAGCGAAATGCGCGAATGGCTCGAATGGAAGGGAAGCGAGTTCACCGAGTTCGATGTCGAAACCGACGGCCAGGCGCGCGAGCGCATGCTCCAGTTGGCGCAGCCGCCATTCACCGTTCCTCTGCTCGTTAAAGACGGTAAGGTCATTCAAGTCGGCTGGCAGGGTCGCGGCTGCGCGGTGAAAGCAAAATAAGATCCATGCCGAATGCTTACTCCATTCAGGTACACGGTGTTGTACAGGGCGTTGGATTTCGCCCGTTCGTTTATAGGTTAGCGTGCGCGTATAACTTGAATGGCTGGGTTCTAAACGCGCAACAAGGCGTGGAAATCCATCTCGAGGGAAGCGAAGAAGCGTTCCAATGGTTTCTTGGCGAGATGAGATCTCATCCGCCACAAGCCGCACGGATTTCAGCCGTGCGTGTTGAATCCGCCGAGCCCGTAGGTTTCACCGATTTCACAATTCGGGAAAGCGCAGCCGAACGCCAACCTACCGCGCGAATTTCGCCCGATCTTCCGATGTGTGAGCAATGCCTGCAGGAACTCTTCGATCCCAACGATCGCCGTCGCCACTATCCCTACATCAATTGCACGAATTGCGGCCCGCGTTACAGCGTCATTCGCAGGCTGCCGTACGATCGCCCCAACACCACAATGGCTATGTGGAACCTCGATGCGCATTGCGCTGCCGACTACGTGAATCCACTGGATCGCCGCTTTCACGCCCAGCCCGTTGCCTGTCCCGCGTGCGGCCCGCATTATTTTCATCGGGCCGGCGATCAGATCGAGCGCGGTGACAAGGCAGCCATTCGAAAGGCAGTGCAAGACCTTCACTCGGCCAAGATTGTCGCGGTAAAAGGCCTCGGCGGCTACCATCTGGCTTGCGACGCAAGAAATACCCAAGCCGTCAGCGCCATGCGCACCAGGAAATTTCGCAAGGAAAAGTCGTTCGCCTTAATGGTAGAAAATATCAAGGTTGCGCACCGCCTGGTGGAGCTTGGACCCGATGCGGAATCATTATTGAGTTCCGTCGCCCACCCCATTGTCCTCGCGCGTGCGAAGATCGAATTGCCCGGAGTCGCTCCCGAGAACGACGAGCTAGGCGTGATGTTGCCCTACACGCCGTTGCACCATTTACTCTTTGCCGCCGGAGCCCCTGATGCCCTCGTCATGACTAGCGCGAATCGTTCCAGCGAGCCGATTGCGTACAAAGACGATGACGCGCTTGAGCAGCTCTCCGGCATTGCGGACAGTTTCCTCATCGGCGAACGCCCCATCGCCCGCCGGGTGGACGATTCCGTGGCTCGGGTCGGCGTTTTTGGCCCGGCAATTCTTCGTCGCGCCCGGGGTTACGCCCCCAGCGCCGCCGCCACATTTCCAACCAAGCGGCCGATTCTCGCACTTGGCGCCGATCTAAAAAACACGATCACCCTAGTCGTCGACGGCCAAGCCTTCGTCAGCCAGCACATCGGCGACTTGGATCATTACGGATCGTTCTGCGCATTCCGCGAAACCGTGGACGATTTGCTGGCGATGTACGAAATCGATCTGAGCGAATTATTACTCGTGCATGATGCGCATCCTCAATACGTTTCGGCCCTTCATGCCACGCAATTCTCCGCGGCAGAAAAATACGCTGTGCAGCATCATCGCGCGCACATCGCGTCCGTTCTCGCGGAGCGCGGCACCTGGGACCAGCGCGTCATCGGCGTCAGTTTCGACGGAACGGGTTACGGTGACGACGGCACAAACTGGGGCGGCGAGATTTTCTCCGGCAGCATGCGCGAAGGCTTCGAGCGCGTCGCCCATCTTCGCCCGGCCGCACTGCCCGGCGGGGATGCGGCGGCTAAGTATCCAGTCCAGGCAGCCGCCGGTTTTCTCGCGCAGCTGGACGAACTGCCAGATTTAACTGCTCCTCCATTCTCATTTCCTTCGCGCTATCGAGACGCTCTGCACCTGGCGAATATCAACGTGCGGTCGTTCAGCACAACTTCCGTTGGCCGCCTCTTCGACACTGCGGCTGCTCTACTCGGTTTCACACGCGAAGTCACGTTCGAAGGCCAGGCCGCTATGTGGCTGGAACGCCTTGCCACTCACGGGCAAGCTGCCGACGCATATCTGTTTCCTTTGGTCGGCAAGGAATTGGATTTTCGTCCGCTGCTTCAGAGCGTGATCAACGACAGACTCCGCGGCCGCGACCAAGGTGAAATTGCGCGCGCCTTCCAGCGCAGTGTCGCGCAAGGCCTCCGTGACGCGGTCGTAACTCTATTTCGCGCTCATAGCACCGATCCCATCGTGCTTTCCGGTGGCGTTTTCCAGAACGAACTGCTCCTGCGCGATCTGAAAGATCTCCTGCAGCCCGAACAATCGCAAATCTGGACGAACCACGCCGTGCCAGCTAATGACGGCGGGATCAGCCTCGGCCAAGCCGCACTCGCCGCGATGAACGATCGCAGCTCGCAAAGTTCCGCCGCGGAGATAGAATCAGAATTGGATTGGACGACACAGGTGACGTAAAAATGTTTTCTACCTCGCTGCAGCATTTGCTTTATAACTCTCGAGGTAAAGCGGCCCAATGCACGAACTCTCAATTGCAATGAGCATCGTTGATCTCGCGTGCGAAGAAGCGGAATCGCACGGCGCACCCGGTGTGGACGTCGTCTACCTCAAACTCGGCCCGCTTTCTGGCGTAGTAAAAGAAGCTCTACTTTTCTCTTACGAAATCGCCTGTCAGCAAACCCCTCTGGAGGGTTCGAAACTGCTCATCGAAGAAGTTCCGATCGTAGTAAATTGTCCCGTGTGCCGGGACCGCCGTTCCGTGCAGTCTCTGCAATCGCTCTGCTGCGTTGAGTGTGGCACGCCCACCCCTGAAATCCTGGAAGGGCGCGAGCTAATGGTCACCGCGATGGAGTTGCGAACATGATTCCCGAACCCCGCCTGGTGGAAGTCCGTAAAAACGTCCTGAAACAAAACGACGTCCTCGCTCGTGCACTCCGCGAGCGTTTCCGCGAAGCCGGCGTCCTCGCGATCAGCCTTGTCTCCAGCCCCGGCGCAGGAAAGACGGCGTTCCTCGAAAGAACTCTCACGGTTCTCCGCGCGCACTACAGAGTTGCGGCCTTGGTCGGCGACCTCGCCACGGAAAATGACGCCGCTCGCCTCGCCCGTAGCCAAGTTCCCGTGAGGCAAATCGTCACCGGCACAGTTTGCCATCTGGAAGCAGCGATGGTACAAAACGCTCTCGATGCCTGGAATTTGCGCGATCTGGATTTCTTGTTCATCGAAAACGTCGGCAATCTGGTCTGTCCTTCCTCCTACGATCTCGGAGAAGATTTGCGCTTCGTGCTGCTTTCGGTCACCGAAGGTGAGGACAAGCCGCTAAAATATCCGACCATATTCAACAGCGCGGACGTCGCAATCATCACCAAATCAGATCTTGCCACCGCGGTGGATTTTGACGAAGCCGCCGCCAATCGAAACATTCAGGCGGTGCGGCCCGGTATGCAGGTGCTCAAATTATCAGCCAAAACTGGCGAAGGAATGGCCGTGTTTGTGGAGTTTCTGGAAAAGCATCGGCTGCGTTCCCTGTCCGCCGCAGCAGTCAGAACGTGAATGCTCCACGATTCAGCGCTTGCTTTTTGTTTGGCGCAACCCGCACATCTGAGCGCCAGTCGGGCGAATCGGCTCTCTGCCGGAAGTTCGGTCATATCAATCCGCTAGATGGTGTTGCATCGACCGGTTGAGCTGCCATGACTAATTAGGACCTACTGGCGTCCAGCAGATTATTTCAGGCCCTTTCCGGTGGATGTGATCACCAGCTGGCCGTGTTTCACCCCGCGAAGGCTCAATATTCGATTGGCCAAGTCCCGGATCGTGCTGCTTCGGCCTCTCATAATAACAACTTCCAGGCAGTTGTGATGGTCCAGGTGAACGTGCGTCGCTGCTAGCACTTGACTGCCAGCGTGGTGCTGAGCTTCCACCAATTCCTCGGTTAGATTGGGACGATGATGGTCGTAAACGATCGTCAAAGTTCCGACGATCTCTTTGTCCTGTTCGACCTCTACGGACACTAAGTGCTCGCGGATCAGATCGCGCACGGCCTCTGACCGATTCTTGTAGCCCTTCCCTGCGATCGCTCGGTCAAATTGTGCAAGCAAGTCTTGATCTAACGAGAGCCCCGTTCTAACTAACTTGGACATGTTGGATCCTATGCTTTGGAGTCGGAAAAATCCTTTTAATGAACGCTTGTATATAGCACGCGTGCCCCGCGAGAGGCCAGTTGCGACTGGGTAGCATCAGCCTGCTTTAGATCGGGTTAGAGGGTCGGTACGACACTGCTTATAAGGAAATTCCTGATAGCACGATTTGTAGAAACGTGATACACACTCGTCCACGCAGGTAGCACGTATTCTGTAGTCGTATGTCGAGGACAAAATACGATCCGTGCGTCTCGCTGGCATACTGCAGCAATTCATCGTTGCCTTGATCGTTCTGCTTTGTTCGATCCTCACGACGCCGCCCGCGGCGGATGCCCAAGGAATCACTCAACTATCAGGAACTGTCGTTGACACGTCTGGCGCGGTGATTGCCGGGGCTGCCGTGCAAGTTCGCAGCACGAACGGTGCCTTACAAACAACGACACAAACGGACGCGAACGGCTCCTTCATTATTTCCGGACTCCCGGCAGGGAATTACCGACTCGAGGTATCCAATCCCGGTTTGGAAACCAAAGAAATCCGCGTCACCATAGGCACCACCGAGGCCCCGGGCACGCTGCGCATCTCTCTGGCTGTCAGCTCCGTGAACGCCACCATAAGCGTGCAGGGCCGGGACGGCAGCCTCATTGGAATTGCCGATTCCGCCACCCAGGGAACAGTGGGTGCAGCGGAAATCCAAGATCGTCCGATACTTCGTTCGGGAGAGATTTTGGAGGCGGTTCCGGGTCTGATCATCACGCAACACGCCGGCGGCGGCAAAGCCAACCAATACTTTCTTCGCGGCTTCAATCTCGACCACGGCACGGATTTCGCGATTTTCATAGACGATATGCCGCTTAACCTGCCATCGCACGCGCATGGCGAGGGGTACTCCGACATGAACACCGTCGTCCCGGAGTTTGTGGAGCGGATCGATTACGAGAAAGGCCCTTATTACGCTGATGTGGGCAACTATGGCTCAGCTGGAGTGGCCCATTTGGTGTTTTTCCAGACGCTGTCCGAGAACTTCCTTCTGGTGGAAGGCGGGATGTATGGTTTTGGGCGGTTGGTTTTCGGCGTATCGCGAAAGCTCGGCCGGGGCAATTTGCTTTTCGGCGGGGAAGCGTATCACGAAGACGGCCCGTGGAAGCATCCGGACAACTATTACAAATTTAACGGCCTGGCGACCTATAGCCAAGGCGCAGAGGCCAATGGTTTCAGCGTCACGGCTCGCGCTTACCATGGAACGTGGCACTCGAGCGATCAAATCCCCGTGGACGCCATTCCCCTGGTTGGTTACTTCGGCGCACTGAACCCAACGGACGGTGGCGAGTCACAGCGTTACAGCTTGCAGGTCGAATGGCATCGCCAGGACGCAAATTCCGGAACGAAAATTATGTCCTACGGGTTTTATTACGATCTCAATTTGTTCTCTGACTTCACTTACTTCCTGAATGACCCCAATAAGGGTGATCAGTTCAAACAGCAGGACAGGCGCTGGGTGGCTGGTCTGGACGCACACCACACAGTTTTCAGCCAATGGTTCGGACGCAAGGTGGAAAACACTTTCGGCCTGCAGGTCCGCAACGATTGGGTCCACAACGGCCTTTACCGCACAGAGGATCGTGTGCGCACGGACAAGACTGATATCGTCGCCTGCTATACCAACCCCATCCCCGACTGCGACCCCGACGGGACCATCAAGGGAAATTATCCGACCTTGCCCGCGGATACGGATTTGAACAGACTTACCGACACGATGATCGGTTTTTATGCGGAAAATAAAATCCAGTGGACGGAAAAATTCCGTTGGGAACTAGCCATCCGCGGCGACGAAGCAATATTTAACGTCACCAGTTTGACTCCCCCTTACGTCGCCACCGAATTGCCTGGTGCTCCAGTGGTCAACTTTGCAGCCGCCAATTCCGGCACGGCCACTAAGTTCCTGCCCAGCCCAAAAGCGAGTTTGATTTTCGGCCCTTGGGACAAGACTGAGTTCTATGTACAGGCTGGATTCAGTTTTCACAGCAACGACGCGCGCGGCGCAACGCAACGGGAGGAACCGATTTCGCCGGACAATCCTTTCCCCGCGTCCAGCATCCCAATTTCTCCGCTAGTCGAAACTAAAGGAACGGAATTCGGTGTGCGCACTCTCGTCGTCCCACATCTGCAAAGCACTCTTTCTCTCTGGTATCTCCACAGTAACTCCGAACTCCAGCAGGATGGCGACACCGGAGCCACAGTCCCTTCGGCATCCCCGAGCAACCGCTACGGCGTGGAATGGGCGAACTACTACACGGCAACGGATCATCTGGTTTTTGATTTAGACATGGCGGACTCGCGCGCCCAATTTGCCGAAATTGACCCCGACGACGCGGCGTTTACTAACGTGGCTGGCGCTCCGTATCCTGTGCAAGGCCCTGGTGGCAAGCTTGTTCCCGAAGCGGTCAGAGTGGTGATTGCATCGGGCATCACACTGCACGATTTTAAGGGGTTTACTTCAAGTTTCCGCTTGCGCTACTTTGGCCCGCGCGATTTAACGTCTGACGGAATAAATCGCTCAGCGTCTACGCTGTTGTTCAATATGGGGCTCGCGTATCAATTTAATAAGCACTGGCGCATTTCGGCCGATCTGCTGAATTTGACGAATCGCCGCAATGACGACATTACCTACGCGTATGTCTCCCGAATAACACCAACAGGCGCGCCGTTATTCACAAACGTTTTCCACCCCGCCGAACCGTTCGAAGTGCGATGCGGGTTGCAATACCGGTTCGATCTGCCTCAGTGATCTTATGTGCGTTTCCGTGCCGGGACCGGAGAACACTTTCTGCGAAAAACGACGCACCACTAACGCAGGATGTCCGAGTCCTGATTGATTAACGCTGCGGGTTCAAAGCGTCGGCGCAGTATTCAAGCTCCCTTGAGATCTTGAACCTACCGAAGCCCCTCGACTCGTGGGTACCACGCCTGTGGACGCGACAGTGCAACTGTTGCGTCGTGTTGAAGAGGGCAGGGGCGACCCCACGCACTTTTGGGTGGCTGAAGGCCCAAGAAGTGGCGTCGCTTTCGCCCGTTTTGGTAGTTTTCCAGACGCTGCGTTCGGGGTTCGATTCAGGCATCGCATTCTCTTTCAGCAGAGTGCGGGGCCACGGGGTGAAGACGTGGGTGAAGGCGAGGTTGAAGAGTGAAATTCTTGCATTCTTCACCGCTCGCTGTCTCGCGATATCTTGGCCGCAGAGTCCTGCGACTGCTTTGGGCGGGACGATGGGCCACGACAACATAACTTGTAACTCCAACTATCTGATGGACAACACGTTTCGGCGCCGCATCAACCACGGAAAGCGGGCTCGAACAAGTTCCGCCGGATTAACGCAACTGGCCACGTTGGAAGAAGAAATATTCGAAGAGGTGACCGCTACGGATGGTTCGGATTGACACGCAGGCAGCCCAACCGCAAGAGCGGTCATAACGTCCGTAGGGCCTAAGACTACCTGTCCTTTCTCTGTACTCTCGTACAGTTGTTCGCTTGACCCAAAGTACTAGACTATCGACAAGGTTCCTGAGTAAGGGCAACTTGGGGGATGAAATGGGCCTCACAGCGCGATTCTTTTTGTTGATAGTCAGCGTGTCGGGCGTTTCGCTTCTGACGGGGTCTGCGGCGGCTAATCCCGCGGCCCTTAAGTGCAATTCGCAACGGGACCAGATCTGGGTCTATGATTCCCTGAATAGCTTCGGCGTCGAGGCGAAACTGAATTGCGGGGCCAACGTCGAAATTGTCGAGCGCGTTAAGGACTACGTAAAGATTCGTGCTCAAAATGGAGTGGAGGGCTACATCCCCGAGACCTCCGTCGCCGATCTTCCACCGCTTGAAGTTCGCCAAGACCCGGCTCTCGATGTTGGTCTGGTCGCGAGGCAAGCCCAGGCACAGGAGATCGCAAACGCAACTGCCAGAGCGGCCGCGGAGATGGCCACCGTCGTTCCACCCGAATCCGGGCGAGCCTCGGGTTCGTCGTCTTCCAGTCCGGCCGGCGAGGCTCCAGCGACAAACACCAGCGACAAAAAGTCAGTTGCAGGCGGCTCGATGCTGCCTGTTGCATCGTACGGCGAAATAATTCCCCCACGAGCGCCTGCGCCTGTTGACGACAGCTCGTCGAGGGCCGTTGCTGCTGATTCGACAGGACCAAGAAACGATTCCAACGAAATTTCCGATTCACAGCCGGAGAGTCTAAGCGCGGATTTCGCCTGCCAGAACTACTTTTCTGCATACGGCTTGACGCCCAACCAAACGAAGTGGATCGCCCAAAACAGGAAAAAACTGTTCTCGAATGTCTGTCCGGCCCCCGATCCTTCAAAAGTGGATTTCGTGATTATCTTCACGCATGACGTCGATTTTTTTAGCGCGACGATGCCCGAGCCGGTTCACAAGATCAATGGGTTTTCGGATTTTACGCCCATGACAATGATCGACTCGGCGCTGATGTCTGAATCCGATGCTGACAGAGCGCACCGGCAATACGTTTGGATATTCCAATTCGCGAAAGGCGATTTCGATCCTGCAAGTTTTTCCCCGCGCCGGCAATATCAGTACTCGAAGGTGGAAACAAGCCCGCTGGGTTCGAAGGCGGGAATCAAGGCTGTTGAGGACGCTTTCCAATTTGTGGCGGCCGCGAGCCGCTGAATTCGAGCGGAGATAGCCGGCTCTGTTTCTTCGCGGGCCGAAACTCGAGCATCTTTTGTTGGAGGGCCGGCCCTCTAGGTCTGACTGTAGAGAGTGGTCCATTTACTTGTACAAATTTCTTCGTTAGGGTTTTGTCCCCGGCCATTCGTCAGCGGAAATGCAGCCTTGGTAGGCCTCGAGATTCGTGGCGCCCGGGCTGCTCCAACTCCTACTTGATCTCGAGGTGATACATGAGAACGACGGCTACTCTCGAGGCGGCGCTGTCGCTTCTACTCTGCGGCGCGCTTTTGACTCCCCACCGAACACAATCCAAAGTCTCGCAAGCCTCGTTTGCGCAGACTAAGACACAAGCCTTCTATGGAAAAATCGTCTCCCAAAACGGCGTGCGCTATATCTTGAGAGACGAAGACAATAATGTCTGGTACCACTTAGACGACCAAGAGAAAGCCGGAAAGCTCGTCGGAAAAGATGTCCTGGTTAGCGGCACGTTCGACGGGCTCACCGGTACCATTCGCGTCCAGAACATCGTGGAATCGCCACCTCCTCCGAAGGCCGCCCCGAACACCGAGGAGCCGAAACAAAATAGCGAACCATCCAAAGACGCAGCAGTTCCCCCGACAATTGCTGGTCCCGCTGCTCCCGCCACTGCCAGTGTCCAGCAATCAAGTACCATCGAGCAGCCCGCCAGCAAAGCGCCAGCGCCGCATTCAGATGACCCTCCAATTTCCGCAGAGACCAAGGTTTCGCGTCAGCCTCAAGGTGAGCTGCCAGCCAACCCGGCACGGGAAGCACCCCCAGCTTCGCTTCTAACTTTGCCGGAAGAGGCGGTGAGCAGTTCTTCCTCAATCGCGATCAGCTCTAGCCGTTCGGTCCCGATGCCTCCCGGTTTCAACCCGGAAACACAATCCTCAAAGAATCTTCAAGCCGGTCGGCTGCTCACACGCGTCGCTCCCTCTTATCCCCCGGAAGCCATGCAGCAACGGATTGAAGGCACGGTTCGGCTACATGCGGTGATCGGCGGTGATGGGCAAGTCCTGAGCATCGAACCGGTGAGTGGGCCACCTTTGCTCGTCGAAGCCGCCGAAATTGCCGTTCGTCAGTGGCGCTATGGTCCAACTCTTTTCGATGGACGTCGCGTTCAAGTCCACAACGATATCAGGCTCGTATTCCGCCTCCCAGACTAGCTGCGGGATTTGCGGCGGCGAGGATTTCAGCCACCCACCCGGCCGATCGTTGATGACGAGAGCGCATTCTGAGCGAGAATCGTGATCGCGCGAACCGCTTTCCTATCCAACCACCTCTTCATCACCGCTTGAGAGAGCTTGCACCTTCGCAGATAGAGACACCGAACATAAACAGATTGGGAGCGGGGTTAATCGCGTTTACCGTCAAAGGACGGTTCGCGTTCGTTCGACTGCATGATCGATGCTGTTCAGCGCTCCAATCGAATGCTGCCCTTCGCAGAATCCGAACCTTCCCGGATGGTTGCGAATTGATTGGCGGTGACATTTTTAAAAGTGTCAGTCGCGCCCAGCGGCCAGCGCACTTCAATATCCGCTGTCTTCTCGGCGCCTAATCCGAAGTGCAGCCGCGGATCGTTTGCTGAGACGTAGCTGGATTGGCTCATCACCTCTTGTGCTTGCATCTTGCCGCCGTAGCGGACCACCACACGTCCCCCGATTGCGCTGCGATTGCTCTTCGTGCCCTGTAGCCGCACTTTCAGCCAATGATTCGCGGGCGGAGCATCGTTGCGCAGCAAGGATGGCGCTTCGTTCTGGTTCATGATCACCACGTCCAGGTCGCCGTCGTTATCAAAATCACCAAACGCGCACCCGCGGCTTACATGCCTCGCCGCGATTCCCGGGCCAGCCTCTTCGCCCAATTCCGCAAACCTGCCGTTTCCCAAATTGCGAAAAACTAGCCGCGGCCCTCGCCTGGGATACTGCGCGTAATTCGGTTCCAGCTCGGGATACACGGTGCCGGTCACCACGAAGATGTCGGGGAATCCGTCGTTATCCAAATCGAGCATGCAAGTGCCCCAACTGATGAAGCGGCGCTCCGTGGCCAGGCCGGCCTGCGAAGTGACGTCCTCAAATTCTCCTTTGCCTAAATTGTGATAGAGGCCAGTAGCTTGTTTTTGAAAATGAGTCTTCACAATGTCCAGCCGGCCGTCCAGATCGTAATCGCCCACGCCGACGCCCATTCCCGCGACCTCTTTGCCCTCGCCGTTCAACGCCACTCCACGCAGTAATCCCTCTTCACGAAACGTGCCGTCGTGATTGTTCATCAGCAGCAAGCTAGGCGTGGAATCGCAGGCTAGAAGAATATCGGGCCAGCCATCGTCATCCACATCGAACGCGGCAGCGGTCAAGCCGTACGAGCCTTTTAGCGCCGCGACGCCCGACTCCTTGGATACATCCGTGAAAGTTCCATCACCATTATTCCGATAGAGCAGGTGCGTGGGCAGCGGCAAACCACTTGGTCCGCAATTAACTGGAACTCCTTCGTATTGGCAGTTGGGCATTTGCAACGACGGCTTCGGTGCGTTTGCCAGGTCAATGTCCGCGTAGTTCGCGACGAACAGGTCTAAAAGTCCATCGCGGTTATAGTCCACGAACGTGCAACCCGACCCGAAGCGCGTGTGCGTGCTCGTCTCCAGCAGCCCGGCTTTAGCAGTAACGTCAGAAAACGTTCCGTCGCCGTTGTTGCGATAAAGCCGATTCTGGCCATAGTAGGTGACGAAAAGATCCTCGAAGCCGTCGTTGTTGTAGTCCCCCACGCAGACGCCGACGGCCCAGCCGGCGTCCCGCAGACCGGCTTTTTCTGTGATGTCAGTGAACGTACCATCTCGATTATTTTTGTAGAGGCGATTACTGGCGCCCTTTGGAACGATTTCCAGCCTGCGCCCACCGAGGATGAAGATGTCCATCCAGCCATCGTTGTCGTAATCGAAAAAAGCGCAGCCGCCGCCCATGATTTCGGTAACGTAGGTTGCACCGGCGCTATCGCCGTAGAACATCGTTTGGGTTAGTCCGGCGCTAGCTGCTACATCTACAAAGCGCGAGAACGGGGGTTGTGGCTTGGAAAGTCCGGGTTCGGATCCGGTGATCGTGCGCCAGCGTGCAGGAATCAGGGCCGAGGCCAGCGCCGTTGGAATCGTTTTCAGAAGGCGGCGCCGAGTCCATGAAACGGGCATCCGGGGAATCATCGCGGCCAGTGTAGCATCGTCGGTCTTCTGTGCGCAGACCGCGCGCTGGCCAAGGTTTTTTCACCGGCGGAATGAACAGCGCGCCCAGGAAGCCGGCGAGAAAAAATAAACTTTCCGTTGCTGTGTTCGCTCTGGTAGCGTCGAGACATTATCAATTCAAAATTCATTTTCAATGGGCCCGGCCACGGCGATGTTTAACGCCACGGTGCAGCCGCCTACAAGATTACCAAGTCGCTCCGCTCGTTCCGGTCATCGCGTCACCGTCATCGTGCTCGCATTGGGTCTCCTTCCAGCCCTCGCTGCACTCGGGCAGTCGCCGCCTTCGGCCGATTCTCCAAACACAACGAAGGATCGTGTGAACAGCCAACGATGGTGGCCGACGAATGGCACGATTCCTTTCGAATCATTCGCTGGAGACGGTGCATGCAACGAATGTCATTCCAAGAAAACGGCATCGCAATTAACTACACCCATGGCGCAGGCTGCGGCACGGTTGGCGCCCCGCACGCCATCTCCAGAACTCGCTGCGGGGTCCTTGCGGCTTGGTACTTATCTATATCGAATATCTTCCGACCAATTGGGTTCTCGGCTGGCTGTTAGCTCCGGCAAACAATCCATCACCGCAAGCATCGAGTGGACGTTCGGCGCGGGCGTGCACGGCCAGACCTACATCCTCGAGCACGACGGCGCACTTTATGAAAGCCAAGTCAGCAGCTTCGCCTCTTTGCACGTCTTGGACATGACTCCTGGGCATGTTCCAGCGGGTGCGGCCAATCTGCAACGCGCGCTGGGAGAACGGCTTTCCACGCCAGCGGCGGCGCGCTGCTTCGCGTGCCATACGACTTATTCAACCACGGGTTCGAAGTTCGACGCTTCTCGCGCCGTGCCCGGAATCCATTGTGAACAATGTCATGGGCCCGGCTTAGAGCACATCAAAGGGATTCACGCTGATGAGCGTCGCGAAGCGATAAAGGCCATACTCAATCCCGCCGATCTGAGCCCCGTGGAATCGGTGGACTTCTGCGGCGCTTGCCACAGAACCACGATGGACGTGGTTGAATCCACGGAGGCCTACGGGCCGATCAACGTGCGCTTTCAGCCATATCGCTTGGAGAAAAGCCGCTGCTGGGGAACTGAGGGTGATGCCCGCTTGACCTGCGTAGCGTGTCATGATCCGCACGAGCCTGTAACTCATACCGCAAGCTTTTATGATCAACACTGCTTGACGTGCCATGCGGGGCAGGGAAGTGAAACGCCGGGCCACGAAGCATCGCCCGCGGTTTGTCCAGTCGCGAAGGCCAATTGCACCACCTGCCACATGCCGAAATCAGACGTACCCGAGATGCACGCGAAGTTCACCGATCATTTCATCAGGATAGTGCGAGCTGGCGAGCCGTATCCGAACTAGAAAAAGTTTGGCGGCGACGACGTGAGGGGTGGCGGAGTTTTTATCGTGGTGATTGCGCGGAGTCCACAGCGTCCTTCAATTTCTGAGCCTGCGCATTTCCGGGATCGAGCTGCAACGCGCGTTCCACCGCATCCTTCGCTTCCGGCAGCTTTGATTCCAAGTACAACGTCGCCGCCAGATTCACCCACGCTTTGGCATAGCCTGGAGCAGCGCGCACCGCCAACTGGAAACGCTCTTCGGCGGAAGCCGTGTCTCCTTCGCGCGATGCCAAATATCCCAGCTGGTTTTGCGCCTCGGCCAAGTTTGGGTTGATTTGGATCGCTTGCTCCAGAGCGGCGCGTTCACCAGTGGCATCACCGGCTTTCTCGCATGCCATCGCCAATTTATAGGCAAGAGAAGCATCCCGAGGATTTGCCAGCAGCGCTTCTCGATACAGGGAGACCGCTTGCTGCGTGTCGCCCGCGGCCAGCTTCTGATCGGCAAAGTCGGACTTGGCGTAGGCTTGCGTGAGATCGGACTTTTCCTGCGCCTCTTGTTTGTAGATCTTGAGTTGGTTCTCTGCTTCTTGGGTTTCGCCCAGCGTCCGCAGCACTGCGGCAAGTTCAAAGCGCACCGCCGGATCCTCGTCTCCCAGGTCAATCGCTTTCTGCAGTTGCTCGCGTGCTCCTTCCGGATCTTTCAATTGCGCCAGCACGCTGCCAAGATTCCGCCGAGATTCCATATGGCTCGGCTTCAACGCCACGGCCTGTTGCAGATGATCGCGCGCAGCCGCGTATTCTCCGGCGCGTCGCTCCAGAACTCCGTTTAAGTACAGAACTTCCCAGTTGTGCGGAGCCTCCACCAACAGCTTAGTCGCTAGCTGCTGCGCTATCTCGGCTTCGTCCTGCTGCACCAGAATCCACAAATAGAGCACGCGAACTTTTAAGTCTGCTGGGTGATGCTGGATCGCCGTTTCCAGCACGCCGGCGGCTTCTTGCCTGCGGGCTTGCAGGACGAGCGTGGCCGCTAACGCCTCCGAGAGCGGCAGGGAAGTGGGATGCGCGCGCAAGGCGGTGCGCAAAATCCCATCGGCGTCATCCAGTTTCCCGGTTTGACCGTAGGCCATCGCTAGATCCAGAGTCAGATCGGATGTCAACTGATCTGCGCGCGATGCAGGGCGAAGCAGAGCAATCTCCGCGCCGTAATTCCTCTCCGCAAGGAGGTCCTTGCTGAGCGCGGCGAGAGCCGTCGCCGATTTCGGATCAACCGCCAGAGCAGCTCGCCATTCGATTTCAGCGTCCATCGTATGATTCGTCTGATCAAGCGCCGAGCCCAGTAGCAAATGCGCCTTGAGCATCTTGGGATCGAGCCGCACTGCTACTTGTAATGAAGCGATCGCCCCCGTTAGGTTTCCGGAGGAATACAAGCTGTGGCCCAGCAGGTATGCGACGCGCGCGGAGTTGGGATCCAACTGGGAAGCTTTTTGGAAATCCTCTGCTGCGCAGGCAAACTGGCGACGCTCATCAAACCAAATTCCACGTGCGGTGTAATTCTCCGCGCTGGGATGGGCTTGCACTTTTGCGTCGAGGGCTGCAGACGCGTTGCAAGTCGCTGAAAGCGAAGGTGGCGCAGTGAAGCACGCTATCGGCAAAATGATCGCGATTGTAATCAGCGCTGACCGGCGCATGGACAATCTTAGCTTGAAACCTTGGGAATTTTCCGTGCCGGCGCAGCGGGGTTGAGTGTGTTCGGGTTGTTGATTTCGTTGGACTCCATGGATAACCGGTCCAGGAAAAAACTAAGGTTGCTTTTCATGATCACGTGCGGAGCCAGGCGCAATTGGTGCGAAGGGCAGCGGCCGCCCACCAGAAATTCATGCAACATCCGCAAGGCCAGCTGTCCCTGGCTCTTGGGCCGCTGGTAAAGCGTGGCGACCACCGCTCCCGATTCGATGTGAGGAATTAGCGCGGGGAACAAGTCAGTGGTAATGACGGTCAGGTGATCGTTTGATCGGCCCACGTCATGCATCGCTTGCAGCACCGGAGAAGAGTTCGCTGTGCTGATGTATAGCCCGTTCAAATCCGGGTGTTCGCGCAGCAGCGTCCGGCCCGTTTCGTAGGCTTCCGCTTCATCCTCGTGGTTCTGCACCGGCTCCAGGACCTGCACGCCGGGAAACGAATGGTTCACGGATCCGCGAAATGAATTGTATTTCTCCGCGTGATCCATGATTGCCAGATCGCCGGTGATCACGGCAACTTTGCCTTTCCCTTGCAACAATCGACTTAGCAACTCGCCGGCCAGTGCGCCGCTGGCGGGCGAATCGATCGAGACAACCGCGAGACGCGCTGTCCCGGGCGCATCGGTAACTACCGAGACTACGGGAACGCGGGCTCGCGAAGCTTTCAGAATTGAGAGGCGCAGGTCTTGCGGTCGCCCAGTCGCGATAATGATTCCATTGGCCTCGGATTCCAGCGCTTCATCGAACGCCGCTTGTTCGCCAAAACCCATGCGCGGGAACGTTCGATATTCCACGTCAATGCCGAACGCCGCGAACGTCCGCGCCTCCTCCTCGATTCCTTCCCGCACGGTATCCCAAAACGACGCGATTTGAGCCGGCAGATTCACCGAGATCCGCAGCCTGCGCTTTGACGACAAGAACCGCGCCGCCGGGTTCGGTTGGTACCCCATCGCTTTGGCCATCTGTACGACGCGGGACTTGGTTAGCGGATTTACGCCTCGACGGTCGTGTAAGGCACGGTCCACCGTGCCGATCGAGACGCCTAAAGCCTTGGCAATATCCCGAATTTTGGCCGATTCACTCATTTTGTCGGGTCTCGTTTACGTCCACGTTCACTCTACCGCAAGACAGCCCAGTCTCACCTGAATACAAATATAGTAAAATCTGATGAAAGTCATCAGAAAATCCTTGACAAGGGTCCTGGGAAGGAGCGATTATGCGCGAAATTACCGTGTACGTTAACGCTAGTGGATTTGCCAGGATCACAGACGTGCAAGGTTACTGGGGTGGGATTTGAGCAGATCTAGTCCGTGGAGGCTTCACCATGCGATTTTCGCTGAATCGGTTCGTGCTGGCTCTGATCCTAGTGCTGTCGTTACTCGAGGGAAGCGCGGCTTTCGGTCAAGGCACCAGTGCCAGCCTCACCGGCCAAGTTACCGATAACTCCGGCGCAATGGTCCCTGGAGCAACGGTTACGGCCACAAACACGGAGACAAGCCTGGCGCAAACCGCGACCACCAACGGCGAAGGAATTTACCTAATCTCCCCGCTGCCACCCGGCCACTACAAACTGACGGTCGAGGCCCGGGGATTTGAACGCTATGTGCAGACCGGCATTGAACTGTCCGTGGACGTCAATTCCACCCAGAATGTCGCGCTGAAGACCGGTAGCCTGCAAGAAACCGTGACTGTCTTCGAAAATACTGAGCTGATCAATACCACTACGCCGGAACTCGGCACGACGGTCAACGAAGCGGCCGTCACTCAGCTACCGTTGAACGGCCGCGATCCCTCGTCGCTTGTCTTCCTCGCTCCGGGAACCACCAGCGTCCTCGCGGGCGGCGGTCAACCGGGCATTCAAGCCGGATTCTCGTTCCCAACGGAAACCGGAGCTTCCGCAAACGGCGGGCGCCAAGGCAGTACCGAATACTATTTGGACGGCGTGCCCAACATGGACAACTATCTGGGTCTCACCGCTCCATTTCCCAACGCCGACGCTACCCAGGAATTCCGCGTCATCACCAACAACTTCAACGCTAGCTACGGGTTCGCGCCTGGCGCTGTGGTCAGCATCGAAACCCGCTCCGGAAGCAACAGTTTTCACGGCGGAGCTTTCGAATTCCTACGCAATAAAGACCTGAACGCCAGCAACTATTTCACCGATTCAAAGGACCCTCTCCGCCGCAATCAATTCGGCGGATATGTTGGCGGTCCAATCAAAAGAGACAAGGTTTTCTTCTTTCTGAACTACCAGGGCACGCGGGGCTACAGTGCGGCCACCTCCAACTTTACTCAAACTCCTACGGCCGCCATGCTGGCTGGAGACTTCAGCGCTATACCGACGACCCTCTGCCCCGCAGGAGGTAAGAACACTCCTGTAGGCTGCCCGTTCGCAACCGTTGGAGGAAAACCAAATCAGGTGAATCCAGCGCTATTCAATCAGGCTGCAGTTACGGTCACTACGACGGGCCTGCCGCTCGGCGGAGACGCACAGAATACTCCAGGCGGCGTCTTCTATCCTGGTGCCGCGGTGATTCAAAATTTTGACGAGGGCACCGCCCGACTGGATTTCAACATCTCCCCCAGCCAGCGAATTTCGGTGCGCAGCTTCGTAGATAACCTGATTCAGCCTTCCGAAGACATTCCTGGCAACATCCTGTCCGTGCTCAATCCCAGTCCGTGGTCGGAAGTTTTCGGCGAAAGAATGGAATTCTATAACGAAGCCGTGAGCCACACCTGGACGATCAGCCCGACCATGGTGAACACCGTTTCGGTGTTCTGGACGCAGATGTCAGCGCACAATGCCGCCGCGGTGAAGGACATCAACGGGCAAAATGTGTGCTGGTCGCGCTATATCAATGTCAACGAACTGCCCGGACAGTGCTTTATGGAAGGATTCTCCGTGAGTGGAGGCGAGGGCTTCAACGGCGGTTGGACCGAGCCTTCTCAGGAAGTCCGCACCACCTACGGCGTGTACGACAACTTAAGCAAGACGCTCGGTAGGCACGTCCTTTCATTCGGAATGAACCTGCAGCACCAATACGCAGCCGAGAATACGCAATATCCCACGACTCCGATCATCGGCTTCAACGGTCAATATACAGGCAACGGCCTCGCAGACTGGTTGCTAGGCTATATGCAGTCCTATGAGCAGGGCGCAGGCGAAATCGCGGTGGTCAGGGGGTGGCAACCGGGCTTCTACGGCCAGGATCAATTCCGGATTCGCCCGGACCTTTCAATCACGGCCGGTTTGCGCTGGGATCCGAATATTGCTCCAGCCGTTGCGGGTGGCCGCGGCGCTGCATTCGTGCCCGGACAACAGAGCACGCTTTTCCCCAACTCTCCACTTGGCCTCGCGTTTCCGGGCGACAAGGGTATCAGCAATGGCTTAATGCCTAATTCCTACAAGGCCTATTGGGAACCTCGCGTCGGCGTTGCGTGGCAGCCAAGCTTCCTGCCGAACACTTCGATTCGCGCGGCATTTGGGATGTTCACGGCACCGCTGCAATATTCGATGTACAACCATACCGCTGACATCAGCCCATTTAGCCCAACCTACACCCTGCAGGGAGGTCTGAACACGCCCCTCTCCCTTAGCGATCCGTGGTCCCAAAACACGGGAACGGGTTTCGTGAGTCCCTTTCCGCCGTTCGCGCCGTTCAAACCGCCCTCGAATGCCATCTTCTCGACGCCATTCACCATCCCGGCAGTCTTTGACCAAGACTTCAAGCTGGGAGTGACGCAGAGTTGGAATCTCTCAATCGAGCATCAATTTGGCGCGAATCTCATTGTCCGCGGCGCTTATGTGGGTAGCGAAAGCTACCACCAATCGGACATCATTGACCAAAATCCAGGAATCTGCGGTCCGATCGTTGCTGGCGCTTGCTCCAACGGCGGGCGCACCACCTTTACTAACTTCCTGAACATCCTCGACAATTTCAGCAACGGAACATCCAGCTACAATGCGCTGCAGTTGAGCGTCGAGCGGCACTTGAACCACGGACTGCAGTTCCAATCCAACTTCACCTGGTCAAAAACCATGGACACCGCGTCGTCGGGAAATATTTCCTTCGGCACAAACCAGCTTCCTAATCCGTTTGACCTGGGTTACAACCGCGGGATCTCGGCCGAGAACGTTCCCTTTATTTGGGTCACCAATCTCATCTACACCACGCCATCGCTGCGCGATAAGAATCCGTTTATCAGAGAGACCTTGGGCAGCTGGGAGGTTGGCGGGATTGTTACGTTGCAATCCGGCTTTCCGTTCGGGATTAGCGGCGGTGAGGGGAACAACAACTCCGGCTCGTTACAATTCGAAGACCGTGCCGATATCGTTCCCGGCCAGGCCTTGGACGTCCGACAGGGCGGCAAGTCTCAATGGCTGAATCAATATTTCAATACTGCAGCTTTCACCAATAACGCAGTGGGCACCTTCGGTGACAGCGGCAAGAACATGTTCCAGGGTCCACCCATCAAGACCATGGATGCGATAATTGCGAAAAATTGGTACGTTCACGAGCGCTACAGTCTCCAGTTCCGTTGGGAGATGTTCAATGCCTTGAACACTCCCAGCTTTTCCAATCCCGATAACACCGTGGGAGATGGAAATTTCGGCAAGATTACGAGCATCGGTGCGGTTCTGCCGAGGGTTATGCAAGCAGGTCTGAAATTTGCATTCTGACGTTGTAAACCCCCAAGCTGGGTAGCCTCGGCCCACCCCCGAGACTACCCAGGAATTTTTGGGGAGAGCGCGATTTCGTAGTGGAAGTCGTATACGGGCAACGCAGTCAGCACGGCGACGGTGAGAATGTCCGGCACCGCGTGCCCATCGCCTAGCTGGCGATCAGACTTCTAGGCCTCAGGACGGCGCGATTTCGGAATCATGAAAAAGTTCAAACAAACAATACTCGCGGCCGTGTGCCTGACTTTCCTCCCGGTTTTCGCAATCCTGGCATGCGGCTTCGAACAGTCCACGAACACGGTCGTCACGAAGATGGTCACCATTGATGCGCAGCGGCCGATTGCGCCTCCGGAAACTGGTTTCTTCCGTCTCGGGGGTGTCTCCAAATCCGGGAACTCCATTTCCGTCAACAGCCGCTATATTGTGAAAAATTCCGAGCCCTGGCTGCCGGTGATGGGAGAGTTTCACTTTGCGCGTTATCCCGAAGCCTACTGGGAAGAAGAAATCCTCAAAATGAAAGCAGGCGGAGTGCAGGTAGTCTCCACCTACATCTTCTGGATTCATCATGAGGAAATCGAAGGCAGGTTCGATTGGACCGGGCAGCGAAATCTCAGGCATTTTGTGGAGCTCTGCGGAAAACATGGGATGTACGTGGTCGTGCGCATCGGCCCATGGGTCCACGGCGAGGCACGCAACGGCGGATTCCCCGATTGGGTGCTCGCGAAATCCAAAGTGCGTACCAATGATCCCGCCTATTTGTCGTACGTCCAGCGCTTCTATGCCGAAATCGGCAAACAATTGCAGGGCCTGTACTGGAATGACGACGGACCGATCATCGGCGTGCAACTGGAGAATGAATACGGCAAGCGAGGACCCGATGCCGGGGCCGCTCACATCAGCGCGCTGAAAAAACTCGCCGTCGAGAGCGGCATCAGTCCTCCGCTCTTTACCGTAACAGGATGGCCGAGCGCGGATTTCCCTCCGCAAGAAGTCATCCCGGTTTTCGGCGCATATCCCGATGGTTTTTGGCAAGACTTCCCAGGCGAAGCGCCGCCAGACGAAGCATTTCTCTTCACGCTTAAGCGTGACATCAACGACAAACCCGCAGATTTGGCCCGATTCGCCGGACAGGAAGATAAAGCCTTCGCGCACGATCCCTATTTTTTGGCAGAGGCCGGCGGCGGAATGGAACTTTCCTATCACCGCCGCCCTCTGGTGCAGCCCGCTGACGTTGCGGCGGTCAATGTGACGCACGTCGGCTCCGGCGCCAATCTTTTCGGCTATTACATGTTTCAAGGCGGCGCGAATCCGGCAGGCAAACTCAGCACGCTGCAGGAAACCCACGCCACGGGCTACCCGAATGACCTGCCACAAATTTCCTACGACTTCCAGGCGCCGCTGGGCGAATACGGTCAAATGCATCCGTCGTTCCGCAAGTTGAAACTGCTGCATCAGTTTTACAACGAATTCGGACCGCAGCTCGCTCCGATGGCCGCATTTCTGCCGGAGCAGACGCCGAAGGATGCAGCGGATGCTGGGACATTGCGTAGCGCGGTGCGCACCAATGGAGACGGCGGCTTTCTGTTCGTCAACAACTACGTCCACAACCTGCCGATGCCGGAGCGCAAGAGGGTTGTCTTTCAAATCCGCTTGCCAAATTCAACGGTTCAATTGCCGCGCAAACCGGCCGATATTCCCGCGGACGCGTATTTCATCTGGCCATTCAATCTGCAGATGGGTTCGACGCGTCTG
>Ga0209655_10000109_pt1 | contig 30086 bp, 23 predicted proteins | sample BogFormECP03_OM2_FD_188236 | JGI IMG/M metagenome (GOLD analysis project Ga0209655, IMG submission 188236) | Bog forest soil microbial communities from Calvert Island, British Columbia, Canada - ECP03_OM2 (SPAdes) (version 2) | ecosystem: Environmental > Aquatic > Freshwater > Wetlands > Bog ...
CATCCAGATCGACGCCATTCTCGAATTGCAATTGCACCGCCTCACGCAGCTTTCCGTGGACGATATTCTCAAGGAACTCGCGCAAATCCGCGCCCGCATCGCCGAGCTGCGCGAAATCCTGGCCAGCGAAAAGAAATTGCGCAGCGTGATCGTCGCCGAGCTGCGCGAAGTGGTGAAGCTCTATGGCGATGAGCGGCGCACGCAAATCGTGGACCGCGTAGAAGAAATCAAGCTCGAAGACCTGATCAAAGACGAAGAAATGGCCATCACCGTGAGCCACGCCGGCTACATCAAGCGCACCTCAGTGGATGTCTATCGCCACCAATCGCGCGGCGGCAAAGGCCGCATCGGCGCACGCACGCGCGAAGAAGATTTCGTCGAGCATTTCTTCGTCGCCTCGGCGCATAGCTATATTTTGCTGTTCACCTCCAAGGGCCGCATCTACTGGCTTAAAGTTTACGAAATTCCCGAAGCCGCAGCCGCCACACGAGGAAAGGCCATCAGCAACCTGGTACGCTTCCAGGAAAATGAAACGCTGACCGCCGTGGTCTCCGCCCGAAATCTCGAAGAAGCAAATCGCTTCGTGTTCCTAGCCACGCGCAATGGCACAGTAAAAAAGACCGAGCTAGCTGAGTTTTCAAATCCGCGCCCCTCAGGAATCATCGCCATAAGCCTCGACGACAAGGATGAACTGATCGGCGCGAAACTCACCGACGGCAAGCAAATGGTCTTCCTGGCAAGCCGCGACGGCCAGGCCATCCTCTTCCGCGAAACCGAAGTGCGCGCCATGGGACGTGCCGCCGGCGGAGTAAACGGCATGGATCTAGCCAAAGACGATTACGTGGTGAGCATGGACGCGGTACAACCCGACTTCGAGATCATCAAAAAGGAATTCAAGAAGACCACCGACAATCTCGATGAACTAGAAAGTGACCAAATCCGCGAATCCCTAACATCGCTGATGCTGACAGTAGCCGAAAAAGGCTACGGCAAGCGCACCCCGTTAGCCGAGTACCGCGTAACGTCGCGCGGCGGCAAAGGCGTGATCAATCTAAAGTCCACGGATCGCAACGGCCCGGTAGTAGCCGCGCTGCAAGTAAAAGAGGATTCGGATGTAATGATCATCACCGGCCAAGGCAAGGTAATCCGCGTCCATTCCGGCGAAATCCGCGAAGCCGGCCGCTCCACCCAAGGCGTCCGCCTCCTACGCTTGGACGAAGGCGACCGCGTAGCCGCAGCCGCCGCAATTCTGGAAGAAGAAACTCCCGACGGCGACGCAAAGAGTTAGGCGGTTACACGTCAATGCGACCGGAGCGGTACGTTAGCTTGCGCGAAGAGTAGCGTTGAGAGACTTTTCCAGAGCGCCGACAATCCGAGCGGAAAAATCCGTCAGTTGCGCGTCGGTCAACGTAGTCTGGCTACTCTGAAACGTCACGCGCACCAGCAAAGAGAATTTTTCCGCAGGCACATTCTTTCCGCGGAACAGGTCCCCGGCCTCCACTTTCTGCAACTCAGGAATCTTCAACCCGCGAATCGTCTCCACCACCTGCGCGAAAGTCGTGCCATCATTTAGCAACAGCGAAAAATCACGTTCCACCGCAGGAAAACGCGGCAACGGCTCAAATCGGCGAGCCACGCGCGCCGCGTCAACAGCCTCCAGCAGCGAATCCAACTTCAACTCAGCATAAAAAATATCCTGCCGCAGCTTAAATGTCTCAGCAGCCTTGCGGCCAATCTTTCCGGCGACGCCCAGCAGCCCTCCGCCTCGATTCGAAGCGCCGATCAACGCCGCAGCGCTCGGTGCCAGCCATGTCGGCGCACCCGCTTTCCATTCGAAGCCGCCTGCGAGCTCGCCAACGCGGTCCAGGTCGCCTTTCAGGTCGGCAAACTCGAACTCCCGCGCGTCATCGTGAATGGTCTTCTCGCGCGCCAAGCCCGTAGCGCCGAGCGTGAGAATACGCATCTCGACGGGCTTGCCTGCTTCGAGGGCGTAGGTGTGGCCAATTTCGAAAAGGCGCAAATTCCGCTGTCCGCGATTCAAATTCCACTCAAGCGTCGCGAGCATATTCACCGCACCCGAGCTGCGCATTGCCGAAGCTTCCTCGGAAAGCGGATTGGTAATGATCGCGGGCGCAGTCTTCCCGTCGCGGAAGAGCGCGTCGTGATCTTTATCCACCAGCGGGATAGCGACAATTTCGTGGTAGCCAAGGCCCACGAGCCGCTCCCGCACGGCGTCCTCAGCTTGCGCGCGCGGCTGGCGCGAAGCGGCGCGCTTCGATGGCGGAATGCGCGGTGGAAATTTATCGTAGCCGTAGATGCGCGCGACTTCTTCGATGAGATCGATTTCGCGCGTGACGTCGCGGCGCCACGACGGCTGGCGGCATTCCCATGCGGCGGCGAGCGAACCGGCGCTGCCGCGATTCTCGTCCACGCGCACAGGTGCAAACCCGAGCGCGCTGAGAATTTCCTCAATCTCGCGATCGGGAATGTCCGCACCCATCACGCGCAGAATTTCCTTGCGCGTCAGTTCCAGTTTGCGCGGCGGATCTTTACCCGGATAAACGTCCACCACCCCGCTAAGCACTTCGCCGCCGGCAAGTTGCAGCGTCAATTCCGCAGCGCGGCGCGAGGCAAGCTCGGCCATCTCGATATCGGTCCCGCGCTCGAAGCGCATGGAACCCTCGGTCCGCAAATTCAGCGCCTTCGACGCGCGGCGAATCGAAATCGGATCCCACCAAGCCGCCTCAATCAGCACGTTCCGCGTAGCAAATCCAATTTCAGTTTCGGCGCCGCCCATAATTCCGGCAATCGAAATCGCCCGTGATCGATCGGCCACCACGCAAGTCCCGGCAGGAAGCGTCCGCTCGATGCCATCCAGTGTGCGCAGTTTTTCCCCGGCCCGCGCCCGCCGCACGATCAGTCGATGCTCCGCGACTTTATCGAGATCGAAAGCATGTAGCGGCTGGCCCAACTCGAGCTGCACGTAGTTCGTAATATCCACCACATTGTTGATCGACGCGTGCCCCAGCGCTTCGAGTCGCTGCCGCAACCAATCCGGCGAAGGTTGCACTTTTACGCCGCGAATCACGCGAGCCGTAAACCGCGAGCAAAGTTCCGGTGTTTCGATGACGACGCTCGCCGCTTGCGATACCGGCGCCGCGGATGCTGTGAACTTCGGCTTCACTGGCTTTAGCGCGAGCCGGTAAAGCGTCGCAGCCTCGCGCGCGATGCCGTAGTGCCCCAAACAATCCGGGCGATTGGCCGTTAATTCCGCATCCAGCATCGGCCCGGCCGCGGATTCTTCGATGGCATCCACCGCCGTGCCCGAAGTGGAAAGCCGCGCGCGCAAATCGGCCGGCGTCGCCTTGAGCTCGACGAATTCTTTGAGCCAATTGAAGAGCACTTTCATTTTTAGGCAGCCTTACGGAAACTGCCGTAAGAACCGCACGTCATTCTGAAATAGCACCTGCAAATCCGTGATGCCGTAACGCATCATCGCCAGCCGGTCCACGCCCATGCCGAACGCAAAGCCCGAAAGTCGCTTCGGGTCGTAATTCACGAAGCCATACACCGCCGGGTTCACCATGCCGGCGCCGAACATTTCGATCCAGCCGGAAAATTTACAAGTGCGGCAGCCTTCGCCGCCGCAAACGTGGCACGAGGCATCCACCTCGGCCGATGGCTCCGTAAATGGAAAATAACTAGGCCGCAAGCGCGTCTTCACTTTCGCGCCCAGAAATTCACGCACGAAATGTTCCACGGTGCCGCGAAAATCGCAGAAGGTAATGTCGTTGTCGACAGCGAGGCCTTCGATCTGATGAAACATGTACCCATGCGTAGCATCAGGATTATCTCGGCGATAGACCTTCCCTGGCACCACAATGCGCACCGGAGGCGCCTGCTTCTCCATAGTGCGAATCTGCATCGGCGAAGTATGCGTGCGCAAAAGATGCCCGCCAGAACCTTCGATATAAAAGGTATCCATGTTGTCGCGCGCGGGATGAAATTCCGGAATGTTAAGCGCCTCGAAATTGTAGTAAGGGGTCTCGATCTCCGGCCCTTCCACAACACTGAACCCGATGGACATGAAAATCCGCTCAACTTCTTCATAGGTTTGGCGAATCAGGTGATGCGTGCCAACTGGCCGTTCGACGCCGGGCAGCGACAGATCAATCGCCGGACCGGTAGCTAGGTCAGCTCCCGAAGACTTTGCCGATTCGATCGCAGCTTCGAGCGACGCACGCAGCTCATTCAAGCCCCCGCCGATTGATTTCTTGTATTCGGGTGGAGCAGCCTTGAGCCAGTTCTCGCTGATGCGCGAGCAAATCCCATCTCGGCGCCCCAGCCATTTTACGCGGAAGGATTCGAGAGAATCGGCGCCGTGGATTTGTGCGGACTCCGCAGCCGCGAGCGAGTGCAACTCGGCGAATGACGCAGCGATATCTTGAGGTGCAGACACGCCAAGCTGCTCGAATCGCAGCGCGGTTTTTTCGAGAGCGGTCATGGCGTTAAGTAGCTCCGGCGTCGCCGCCGGCATCTTACGACGGCAATCTCGGCTAAGGCCGCGAGCGAGCGCGGCCTCAAGCGTCCCGAGGAACCTGGGATCTCTTAGCCTCTTCCAGCTAATGGCAGCAGGGCCGAAAAGAGCCGGCAGAGACGCCAGCGGTACAAAAGCAATCCGCTACGACTTCGCTGGTTTTGTGGCGGCGATATGCGACTTGGCCGATTCCACCAGCGAAGTGAATCCGGGCGCGTCATTCACCGCCATATCCGCCAGGATCTTTCGATCCAGATCGATGCCGCCCACTTTCAACCCGTGAATCAATTGGCTGTAGGAGAGGCCGTTATTGCGTGCGGCCGCGCCGATGCGCTGAATCCAAAGTGTGCGATAGTCGCGCTTGCGGTTGCGGCGATCGCGATAGGAAAAGCGCAGCGAGCGATTCACCGCTTCGCGCGCTGAGCGGTAGAGCTTGCTCTTAGTTAGGAAAAAGCCTTTGGCGTGACGTAGCAGCTTCTTGCGCTTGGCGCGGCGTTTGGTTCCGCGTTTAACTCGAGACATTTTTAACTCTCCTCGTTTGAAGATTCCGGAAAATTTCAGACGTGGAGAGTCTCGCGCGAAAAGCAAACCACGCCCAAAAAGGCGCGCGGCCCGCAAAAATGCACGAGTCAACTCCACGGCGAGTTTTGTAGGCCGCTTTCATTTCAGCTGCTTGAAGCGGCGCTGTGCTCCGATCCAATCAGCGGATCAGAACATCCGGCCGGCAGGCCCGCCGTGGCGGGAATGCGCGCTGCCTGGCGCGAAAATTACAACCGAGAGAAAATCTTTAAGCGTACGGCAACATGCGCCGGATTTTCGGCGCGTCAGCCGGATCCACTTGCACCGAGCGGCGAAGATGGCGCATGCGCTTGGGCTTTTTTGTGCCCAGCAAGTGGCGCTTGAATGCGTGCGGGCGCATGATCTTGCCGTTCTTCGTCACTCGAAAGCGCTTCGCAGCGCCGCGATGCGTTTTTAATTTGCGAACTTTTGGTTTTGCTTTTGACAATTCAGCACCTGTTGCCTTAGTTCGATTTCACAAAACAGCGAAAAACCTCAGGTCTGCCCTTTGGCCCGGCAAGGGCCTCACGATAAAAAAGACCTGAGCTACATTATGCCTCGCCTGCCGTCTTGGCTGCCGTAGCGCCCTTCTTCGGCGCCAGCAATGCCAGCAGGATATTCGCTTCCATGCGCGGCCCGAATTCCACCTGCGCATGCTCGCCAATATCTTTCAACAGTCGCGTCATCTTCGCGCGTCCCACATCCTGATGCGCCATCTCGCGGCCACGGTGAAAAATCATGGCCTTTACTTTGTGCCCCTCGCCGAGAAACCGGATAATCTGATTCTTGCGCACCTGATAGTCGTGCTCGGCCGTCGCCGGCCGGAATTTCACTTCCTTGATGTGCGCGGATTTCTGATGCTTCTTCTGTTCGTGCGCTTTTTTATTCTGCTCGTAGAGGAACTTCCCGTAGTCCACGAGCTTGCAGACTGGCGGCACGGCCGTGGGCGAGATTTCCACAACGTCCAGCCCCGCCTCGCGAGCCGCCTTCATAGCATCGAATAGCGACATCACTCCGAGCTGATTGCCCGCTTCGTCCACCACCCGGACTTCCCGCGCCCGGATGCGCTCATTCACCCGCAAACCGCTGGTGCTGCTAGCTCCACGTTCAGCGATAAACCCACCTCCGGAACAAGTCCCGCAATGATACCGCGCCCTCAGTCAACTCCGCGAGGAGCACGGGCCAAAAAGTATAGCACGGCTGAACGGCAGGCCGAAATGTGCAAAGGAATGACTAATCCGTGCGAAGAAGGACAAGCTTTGTCAGGGCACGGCTTTAGCCGTGCCGCAAGTGCCGAACTTCACCCCGGCTTTAGCCGCTGAGGGAATCCTCTTGGAATTCTCACGCAATTCGAAAGCTCCACACTATGAGACCGGGGAGAGTTCCGCGCGGAGATTCGCAATAAACTGATCCAGCGGAATCGCCCCCTGATCGCCTTTAGTGCGATGGCGCACCGACGCAGTGCCGGCCTCGGCTTCTTTACCGCCGAGCACCAGCATGTAGGGAATCTTCTCCATCTGCGCGTCGCGAATCTTAGCCTGCAGCTTTTCGTTCCGCGCATCAAGATGCACACGGAACCCCGCCGCCTTAAGCTTCTCCGTCACCAGTGCCGCATAATCAGCAATCTTCTCGCTCAAAGGCAACACAGAAACCTGTACAGGCGCAAGCCACACCGGAAACGCACCAGCATAATGCTCGATCAACATCCCAAAAAATCGCTCGACGCTGCCCAAAAGCGCCCGATGCACCATCAAAGGCTGGTGCCGCCCGCCATCCTCACCCACATACTCCAAATCAAATCGCGCCGGCAAATTAAAATCAAACTGCACGGTAGTAAGCTGCCAAGGCCGCCCAATCGCATCGATCAATTTAATATCGATCTTCGGCCCATAAAATGCAGCCTCGCCCTCGATGCGCTTGAAGGGAATTTTCAAGCGATCAAGCGTAGTTTTGAGCGCGACGGTGGCGCGATGCCAATCTTCCGGCTTCCCGGCGTAATTCTCCGGATGCATCGGATCCCAATCCGATAACTCCACCGCATAACTATCGAATCCAAATTTCTTCATCACCGCGAAAGCGAAATCCACGCAATCTTCCACTTCCTTCTCGATCTGCGCGGGCATGCAGAAAATGTGCGCGTCATCCTGAGTGAATCCGCGGACGCGCAACAAGCCATGCAGCACCCCAGACCGCTCGTAGCGGTAAACAGTGCCAAGCTCCGCCAGCCGCACCGGCAAATCGCGATAGCTGCGCATCTTCGATTTGTAGATCAAAATGTGGCCCGGGCAATTCATGGGCTTGAGCTGGTAATCGGCTTTCTCCACTTCGATGGGCCCAAACATGCTGTCGCGATAAAAATTGGTGTGCCCGCTGGTGCTCCAAAGATCGCGCAACATGATGTGCGGCGTGAAAACCAGATCGTAACCGCGCGCCAGCAATTCATCGCGCAGCCAGTCTTCGATAATCTTGCGAATCAACCCGCCCTTGGCATGCCAGAAAATCAGCCCAGGGCCTGCCTGTTCCTGGATGCTGAAGAGATCGAGCTCTGCGCCCAGTTTGCGATGATCGCGGCGCTTGGCCTCTTCCAGACGATGCAAATATTCTTCGAGTTCTTTCTTGGTGAAAAAGCAAGCCGCATAAATGCGCTGAAGCTGCGGATTCCCTTCCTGTCCTTTCCAATAAGCGCCGGCAACGTTCATCAGCTTGAACGCCTGAATGCGCTTGGTGGAGGGAATATGCGGTCCGCGGCAAAAATCGATAAATTTCCCAGTGGTGTAAAAAGAAACCATAGGCTCAATGGCCTTGTCTTCCACCAACTCGCACTTAAAATTCTGCTGCGATTTTTTATAAAGCTCGATAGCCTCAGGCTTCGGCAGCAATTTGCGCTCGTTCGGCAAATCCTGCGCCGCAAGCTCGCGCATCTTGGCTTCAATCTTCGCCAGATCCTCAGGAGTAAAAGGTTCCGCGCGCAAAAATTCGTAAAAGAAGCCATTGTCAACCGGCGGCCCAATCCCCAGCTTCACATCAGGAAAAAGTTCAGTCACCGCCGCAGCCAAAAGATGCGCAGCCGAATGCCGGAACACGTAAAGCGCGTCCGGATCTTTTTCAGTGAGAATCTGTAGCTTCGAATCGCTCTCCAGCGGCCGGCGCAGATCGACTAACTCGCCTTCGCCATCATTCGGCGCGGCCACACGAGCCACAAACGCCGCATCGGCAAGCCGAGGCGAAATCTGGCGCGCGATCTCCAAAGGCGTAGTGCCCTTCGGCACTTCGCGCGTGGCGCCATCCGGCAGCGTAACGTGAATGGTATCCATCGGGCTCTTTCGCTCAGCAAAACAGGAACAGAATTAGATTACTGGCGGGCGCGCAAGCGGTCAAGAAGCGTCGCGACCGAGTGGCTGTGCTACAACTTCAGGCAAATTTACTCACCAGCACGCGATGCACATGGATTGATGGGAACCCTTGCGCGAATCCCTGCACCCGCGCCAGCGCATGGTAAAAAGAGAGATTCTTCTCGGTCGCGTCCAGATCTTCCTGCGTCTCCCAGAGCGACAGAACTTCCACCTCAATCGGATCAGAAGTCTGCGTATGTACCACCAGGACGCCGCGAAATCCCTTTTGCCCCTGGATCTCCGGAATCAGCGACTGGACCGCCAACGAGAAATCAACAAGCTTTCCGGGGAGTATGCGGAAGTGCGTCACTCGCGCGTACACAGTGGCCTCCTCCTACCGCGCGGAAAAAAGTACAGGCCCGCGAAAAGCCTAACGCAACGCTGCGCGGGAGTAAAGAATTACAGCGTGATCAGAGCTGCGTGGCGCGGGTCATTTCTTGCGCGCCCCCTCAATCATCGCCCACATCTCATCGGGAAGCTTCCGGTACTCATTGAATTCGCCCGCCCCGGCCAACCACTGCGCGCCATCAATCGTGACGCAGTCGCCGTTGATGTACTGCGCCTGCGGACTCAGCAAATAAACCGCAAGGTCCGCCAATTCATCGTGCCGCCCAAATCGCTTCATCGGATGATTCTGGATGGCCCTCTCTTCAAATTCCTTGCTCTGCATCAACCGCGACCATGCCCCCTCGGTAGGAAACGGCCCCGGCGCAATGGCATTGAAGCGAATGTTGTAGTGCGCCCATTCCACCGCAAGCGAGCGCGTCATGGCCAGCACCCCTGCCTTGGCGCACGACGAAGGAACCACATACCCGGAACCAGCCCCGGTAGAAGCATAAGTGGTAACAATATTCAGAACATTCCCAGACTGCTTAGCCTCAATCCACTTACGCCCCAGCGCCAAAGTGCAATGAAACGTGCCGCCAAGCACAATGCCCACCACCGCCGCAAAAGCATTAGCCGAAAGTTTCTCCGTGCGCGCCACAAAATTCCCCGCAGCGTTGTTAACCAGCGTATCGATCCGGCCGATTTCCTTTACGCCGGCCTCCACAGCCTTCTCGACTGCCGCGAAATCACGAACGTCGCAGGAAGCAAACCCAGCCTTCACGCCTTTCGCCTGAATTTCCTTAGAGGTAGCCTCCAGCGGCTCAGGCCTCCGCGCCACAAGAAAAATGTTCGCCCCAAGCTCAGCAAACCGCAGCGCCATTGAGCGGCCAAGCCCCGTCCCGCCCCCAGTAATCAAAATATTCCGCCCCTTCATCAAATCGCTCTTATACATCGAAGCCTCCAGCAAAAATGGTAGGGGAGGGTCTTCTCACCGTAATCGTGCCTAACCGGTGCGTAAGACAGACCCTCCCGCTTTTCGGCCATCTCGAAACCCAACCTGCAACCAAGCCCGTTACCGCTTCTTCCTCAAATATTTCTTAGGCAAGGGCGTCTCCGCCGTTTCCTCCTGCCAATAAATCGTAACCACCCACCATCGCTTCCCATCATTAAAAAGCTGAAAGCTGTTAATCCCCCGCGCAAACGGTTTCACATCCTCGGCCGCATGACGGGACTCGTAGGTACTGAATATCTGCTCGATATTGGCCCAACTCTCCAACGTGCGCGAGGATTCGCGCTCGAAAAACCCTTCCTTCGCAAAATATGGCTCGGCCAATTTCACATAATCCTCTGGCGAGAAAGCATGCACTACAAGCTGGCCGTCATGATTTTTGTCAACAGCCGCGAGCCGCGCCCCCGGCGCAAAAAGCGAAAGAAAGCGATTCCAATCGCGCTTTTTGCCCGCCGGCCCCGAAATCACATCGTAGGTAGCCGCCATGATGGCGTCGCGTGAGGACACATCCGCGGGATTTGCAACCGGCGCCGTGGCAGGTTGTTCTTCAGCCGGCTTTTTCTCCTGGGCCTGCGCCAGCACGAACGGCGCGCTAAAAGCGATAAGCCAAACAAGCAAACAAGTTTTCCGCATCATGAGAATCTCCCAGTGGTGTCTGACCGCGTCAACGCGTCGCAGCCCCAACGGCGCGCGATTGTGCCTTTAGACGAAGCAAAAGGGCAAGTGGTGTCGTAGGGGAGGGCTAAAGCACCCTCCCCTACTAAAAATCTACGTGCAGTCGCAATCCCGGAATCACGACTGGCCCACGAGCTTTGTTGTACCCCGGATTGTTAATGTGCTGCAGATCGAAGCTGCTGAAGATGCCGCGCCAGACGTGCAGCGTGTAATAACCCTCGAAGATTTTCTCGTGCCCATAAGTAAGTGCCCCATCGCCGAGCAAGAAGCCCAGCCCGCCAAGCGCCAGGTACCGCGCGTGATCGGCCACGATTCCGTTCATGGTAAAGACCGTGCCAGCGTGGTCGTTCTTGCGATGCCAGCTCTCGCCGTGAAAATAGCTCCCGATTTCCAGCGTGCGATCGACTTCGGTATAGGCGAACGACTCATTGCGTCCATCGGCCCAGCCCAGCCGAGCAAACAGGCCGAATTCTTTCGTCAGATCCTGCTCCACATTTAGGCCGAAGCCATATTTCACGCGGCCCTGCTGTCTTGTGGCGATGATGTCTGGCCGCGAGCCTTGCCCGGCAAGGAAATCATTAATGGCCTCGCGGTAATTGCCCATGTCCGCGTGATTCTCGAAGCTGAGCAAGCGAATCACCCCGGAGCGTCCCGCAAGAAAATGCTCGCGCCACTCAACTTCGTAGCTCTCTGAATGTGCGCGAAACAGATCGGCGTCCAGATGCAAGCCATTCGCCACTTTCGGCATCATGGCCTCGGCGAAGCGCACCGACCACGATCGCGAGTCAAACTCGATGATCGCGGCATCGGTGTAGCCCCGAGTATTCGCTGCATAGTCGTAAACGCCGTTGTTGTCCACCGTCCAATTCAGAAATTGCAAATGGCTGTCGCTGCCCGCCGAATTCACATCCAGAAAATCCACCAGGCTCATTTTGCCGACGCGAATTTCGATCCGCCGCGCCGGCAGCGAGGTAGCCAGCGCCAGCGGCCCGCGCTCCGCATCGACGCGCTCGCTGCTGAGCGGAATAATCTGCCGCAACAAGAGTCGCGCCAGGTAGGGCGTTGGCCCGAGCCCCGGATTGCGCACCACGTCGAGATTGGTGAATCCAGCAAGGCCCAGAGCCTGGCTCAAACCGTGGCCCCCGGCGCTCTCGGCATCGGCGAAAATTTCGGTGGTGTGCGTAAGGGCGAAGCCCGCATAGAGCGTGTAAACCCTCGACGTATCATTCTCGCCGGCCGCGCGAAAGCTATTCGCGCCGCTATATGGAGAGTGAAACGCCGGATGCCACTGCAAAATAATGTTCGCCTGCCCGGAAATCCACCACCGGCTCGTATCGGAGTGCGGGAAAAGTGTTACCGGGGAATCGCCGGAAGTATCGGATGTGTCAGGAGCCGCGGACGGAACGCTCGCTGGAGCGGCGGGCGCATCCTGCGCGCAGAGAGGCGGATTTAGCGCCGCAAATGCAAGGGAGGCGAGCGCAAAACAAACGGCGATTCTTGTCTTTCGCCACATCGAGGGCTGGCGGCTCACTCGAATTTGCGTGATTTTACGTCGCGGCACTTTGAACTATTGTGCCACTCGTGGCCCGATGGAAGACCATCATTACAGGAATTTTACATGGGCGGCGCTACCTGCATCAAACGGCCATTGCGACGGCGCTCCCTGATACCCAGGCATCCGGATTGCCCGAATCCGTCATCTCTAGTAGTCTCTCCTATTCCAGTTGCCACTTCTATGGGCCCCACACGCGGTCGAGCGGGTTCGAAGTGACCGGGTCGGAGTAATCAAGCGGTCCAAGTAACAAGGAGTCGGGGATTTGAAGAGGAAGAGTTCGCTCCAAAATCGGCTGGTATTCGTAGCGGCGCTGCTGCTGGCTTCCTGCGGCGGCGGCGTCGCGAATAATCCCTCGCCCGCAGTCACCTCGACGACTCCGCCGAGCGTTCCCGCGGGCTCGCCGGGATTCGTGCTGACCGTAAATGGGCACGGCTTCGCGCCGCAGTCCGTGATCTTCTTCAACGGCAGCGGCATCCAGTCCATCTTTCAGAGTGGCAGCGCGCTCACCGCCAATATCTCCTCGTCGTTCGTTTCCACGCCCGGCGACGTGACCATCGAAGTCCAGACTCCTCAGCCGGGCGGCGGCACCTCGAACCAAATAACCTTCACCATCACACAAATAGAAAGCGCAACACCGACGATTACCAGCATGTCTCCAACTACCGCCCTGGCAGGCGGCAACGGCTTCACGCTGAACGTTTTCGGCACCAATTTCGAGGCGCTCTCACAAGTCACTGTGAACGGCGATAACCGGTCAACGCAGATCGTTAGCGGTACGCAATTGGAGACCACCATCTCTGCCGCGGACTTGATCCAGGCCGGCGTGCTGAGCATCGGAGTTTTGAATCCCGCTCCCGGCGGAGGCAGCACCGGCACGCTGCCGCTGGCAATCAACGATGCCATTCCCGTGCTCACAAAAATCGCGCCCACCAGCGCAGCGGCGGGCGGCAACAACGCGACACTCACCATCACAGGAACCGGTTTCGTGCCGCAATCGCAGGTGCTCTTCAACGGAAGCCCGCGGCCCACGACGTTTACTTCCAGCTCCTCGATCACTTCAACGCTTACCCAGGCGGACCTCGGCGCCGCTCAGGTAGCGCAAGTCTCGATCTCGAATCCCGCCCCGGGCGGCGGTGTATCCCAACCATTGCTGTTCGCGATCAATGGCATCGTGCCGCTTACCACCAATTTGCTCTATACCGGCTTGCCCGTGCTGGTCGATTATTCCTTCAATGGATTTCAAGCCAACAATGGCATCGGCGATCTGAGCCGCTCGGGCCCCAGAATCAGCTCGACCGGCCGCTTCGTGGCGTTCGCCTCGGCGTCGAGCAATCTGATCGAGGACGATACCAATGGCGTCCCAGATGTTTTTGTCCGCGACACTTGTTTCGCCCAGGCTACCTGCTTGCCCTCCACGCAGTTGGCGAGCATTTCCGGCACGGTTGACAGCGGCACTCAGGTTGGCTCGCAAGGAAATTCGGACAGTCTCGAGCCGACAATGGACTCGTCCGGGGGATTCGTCGCGTTCTCGTCGCACGCCACGAATCTTGATCCAAACTTCCCGACCCTCACGGGAACCACGCGGCAAATCTTCCTGCATAGCGGCTGCGCGGCGACTTCGTCCACCAGCGGCGGGACTTGCGCGACGAGCGCCACCGCGCTTGTCTCGGTGGCTGCCGACGGAGTGAGCGCCGCCAACGCCGACGCCACGCAGCCCTCGATCAGCCCCGATGGCCGCTACGTATCTTTCGTTTCGACGGCCACCAATCTCATCTTCGGCGTCAACCCCAACGGCATCGCACAGGTTTATTTGCGCGATACCTGCTTGAATCTCACTTCCACTGTGGTGACCTGTACGCCAAAAACGATTTTGGTTTCATCGCCGGATGGCACGACGCCTTCGGATGCTCCGAGCACGCAGCCTGCTACGGCGGGGAGCGGCGAGTTCGTCGCTTACACTTCGGCGGCCACGAATTTGGTGAGCGGCGTGACGCCACCAGTGCCACAGATCTACGTCACGGCGACTTGTATCGCGGGCGTCGCGGATTGCGTGCAGGTCGTGGCGGTGGCCTCCTCGAACGACGGCACGACTCCCGCGAACGGCGCCAGCGGACAAGCCTCGGTTACCTCGGACGGGCGCTTCGTGGCGTTCGCCTCCACGGCTACGAATCTCGTGCAGACCGCTGCGGACGGAACCCAGCAGATCTACGTGCGCGACACCTGTGGCGTGGCCGTTTCGGGCTGCACTAAATCTATGACGCTAGTGTCCATCGCCAACGACAATGCGACCCCGGGAAACGGATTGAGCGAGCAGCCCAGCATCAGTTCGACCGTCTCGAACTCGAGCGATGGACAGTTCGTCGCTTTCGCCTCGTTAGCCACCAATCTCGTTCCCGCCACCACGAATGGATTTGAGAATGTCTTCGTCCGGAATACCTGCGAGGGAGCAGTAAGCTCGACGACGACCTCCTGCATACCGGGAACATCACTACGAAGCATTTCGCTGGGCGGAACGCTGGCGAACAACGTCTCGCTGCGCCCGGCGGTAAGCGGCGATGGCCACACGGTAGCGTTCATCTCACCGGCCACAAACATCGTAGCCAATTTCGCCACAGGCCTAGGCGACATCTTCCTAGCCGGCACTTCCTTCTAATAAAGTTAGGAACGTTTTCGTAGCGGCGCGCCTTCAGGCCGGCATCTTAGGACTACAAATTCAAGCTAAATCCGTAATCGAGAGCGTAGCTGGGCGTCAAATCGTGGGATGTGGTTTGCTTGGGCGCTGCTTGAGGAAAACGTCCAGACATGCCCCCCTGTCAGCTGGGGGTCAGGAGGGGTTTGCCGACAGGGAGGGCTGGGCGGATTGGGTAGTGTGCCCCGGCTCCTTACGGAACCGTCGTCCCCGCAACGCAACTCCCAACCCGCAAAACGATGGTAAGGAATGCATCGGTAGAGGCCAATGGCTCGGAAGGTCCAAAAAAACCGTACTCGGGTCGTGGTACCAGGTCGTTTTACCCGGGAAGGCTGTTTCTTTATTTTGTTGCACTTACGGGGACATGGAGGGTCACAGCAGTACCTTTTCCGACCTTAACTTCGGCATTTTTGGCCCAGCCGGACCAGGCGCCTTTGTAGTAGGCGCGCAGGTTATAAAGGCCCGGTTTCAGCCGTGGAAAGAAGAACCGCCCGTCGTCATTCGTAAGCGTAGCGTGCGGATGCGCCCCCTCGGCTTCCTCAGCCGTAACGCGCGCGCCCGCTAGAGGCTTCCCATCGCGCTCCACGCTACCCTCTAGAGTGCCGAGGTGTTCGCCCGAGGAAACGGGCCGCGCAACAAGCAGCATCGCGGCGATCAGAAGCCCAGCGCAAATTGATCTCATCGGGATTCTCCCAGCCTACTGCTTCTGATCTTAACTCGGGATTCGATTGGCGCGATGTGCATTCATCGTATCGGTTAGCAGGGTTTCGTAGGGGAGGGTGCTTTAGACCCTCCCACCTTTCGGCCCCGTTACGACGATCCACCCACTCTCATCGATCAGCCGCTGCGGTCCGCATCTGGAGCAGTCGGGTTTGCGTAAAAGGTGCCTCACAATCACTTTCGGGAGCATGGCAAAAATCGAGAGGGCCGAAAGGTGGGAGGGTCTAAAGGACCCTCCCCTACACGACGTAGCTACAACTTGTAAACTTTGTGGGCTTGAGCATGATTTTCTTGGTCCTGGCGTCCAGTGTCAGGATTTATCTTGCGGGCCAGGGCGATGTGATAGGTAAGGAGTTGTAGCGGGACCACGTGAGTGAATGCAGCAAGCCAGGTCGCGGCCTCGGGCAACACGATGGTGTACTCCGCGGCGATGTCGCGATTGGCGGACGGCGTCGTGACGGCCATTCGCAGCATCCCCAACTCTTTGGCGGCGCGGAGAATTGTGCGAGCGCGCTCATCAGCGGGCTCACCGGTTAGCATGCCGATGATCGCGCCGCGGTAATCGATCTCCGAGAATGGGCCGTGGAGGATTTCCTCGGTCTCGAAGCCTTCGGCGGCGATGTAACTCGTCTCTTTGATTTTCAGCGCAGCTTCGGAGGCAGTAGCCCAGCAGGTACCTGCACCGAAAAAAACTATGCGATTGCGTTCGGCGATCAGGCTAGCGGCTTCGCGGACCTGGCTCTCGGTCTTGAGACCTGCACGCATGAGCGCCGGGACTTGATCGAGCGCGCCTCGCGCACTCGCGCCATCCTTCAACAGTCCGCGTTTTTCGAGGTAGCCGAGAATGAATTGCGCGATGGCCGCCAGCGCGGTCGTATAGCTTTTCGTGTACGCAAACGCCACTTCCTGCTCGCAAGTCTCGATGCGTACATCCGCTTCCAACATTCCTTCGCCGGGCAGATAACCTGTGACGGCGATGGTCAGTGCGCCCATGGCTCGTGCGGCGCGCAACGCTTCCACGGATTGCGATGTGGTGCCTGTGTGCGTGATGATCACGGCTACGTCTTCCGCGCCCAGCGCCAGCGGATAGTGTGCGAATTCGAAGGATTGTTCGGCGCGAGCGAGGGCGCGGCCGCCGGAATGATGGCGCATCCAGCGCTCCGCCACATTGGCTGCGTTGAGCGAGGTACCGATGCCAATGAAGACGACGCGCTTGCGATTGGCGGCGGCCTGCACCGCGCGCTCGATGGCCGAGCGCGATTTCGAGAAGACTTGTTCGATCAAGTGGGGTTGGGCGACGATCGCGTCGTAGAGGAAGTAAGGATGAGCCGGGCGTGTTTCAGGCATTTGCTTTTTCTCCGCGGGCAGTGTATCCGAGGAGGTCGCGAATCGCGAATGTGAAAATGTTGTGCGGGTTGCTGTCGGTCGTTTCCGAATAAGGAGCATTGGGAATGCCTCGGTATCTTTCGCAGCATACGATTGCCTGCCTTACGCGCCAGGGCGCTGAGGATCTTGCCAAGAGGCTGCACGCGGCCACCGCCGTGAACACCCGGCGGGTACTGTTGTGCATGCAGGATGGAAAGCTGCTGGTGGAATTCGAAGCCGCGAGCCGCGAGGAACTGGAGAAATGGCTGGCCGCGGAGAAATTCCATTTCGATTGGATCCTGCGCATCGAGTATGAATCGAGTGCCGGAAGGCTTGCGCCGGTTTAGACCCGCAGTGCGAGTGGGCGTGGGAGCCCTCCCTCTCGGTATTCCTACATTCAGTTCCATTGGGCCGAAGAATCACCCAGGCTACTCTAGGCGTGGAAAATTGTGAATAAATGAAGTCACAAAACACCGCTCGAAAAACACTCGGCAAGCCGCAAACTACGGAATTTCTAATCGATACACGAAAAACATTAGAAATCGATGCAAGTTGTTGAAAACAAAGCCCAGATGCATTTTCTAATCGTTGCAAAAGGGCACAACGGTAGGTGTTCGTTCCCCGAGATTTCGCGAGAGCTGGGGCGAATTTGTAGGGGCGGGCCTGGGGCTAAGTCCCGCCCGGTTTTCGGCCTTCTTGCCTCTTGCATTTTCTGTAGTCTTCAACAGCCGCCGAAGATTGAGCCAGAATCAGGAATCTCCGCCCCTATCGAGGCATCCAAACCAAGAGCGTTTTGGGATATCTCGCGGCGGACCGCGCCAGGCGGTCCGATAAGACCGAAAAGGAGCACCAATCATGTCCGAATATGCGCATCCCGAAGTATTGGTATCGACGGAGTGGGTAGCCAGCCATTCGAAAGATCCGAACATCCGGCTCGTCGAAGTGGATGTGGACACATCGGCCTACGATCAAGGGCACATTGCCGGCGCCGTGGGCTGGAATTGGCAGACGCAGCTTCAAGATGGCGTGCGCCGCGACTTGATTGACAAGGCAGCACTCGAAGATTTGCTCGGCCGCTCGGGAATTTCGAATGATACGACCTTGATCCTCTATGGCGACAACAACAACTGGTTCGCCGCCTACGCCTTCTGGCAACTCGAATATTACGGCCACAAAAATCTGAAATTGATGAACGGCGGACGCAAGAAGTGGCTCGAGGAGAAGCGGCCGTTGACGACGGACGCGGCGAATCCGCCGAAGGCGACCTATCACGCTTCGGAGCCGAACGAGAAAGTGCGCGCTTACCGCGAAGATGTCGAGGCAGTAGTGCGGAAGAAGTCCGCGGGGCAATTGGTGGATGTGCGCTCGCCCGATGAATTCAGCGGCAAAGTAATCGCGCCTCCGGGAATGTCGGAAACCGCGCAGCGCGGCGGCCATATCCCCGGCGCCGCAAGCATTCCCTGGGCGCAGGCGGCGGCTGAGGACGGAACCTTCAAGCCCGCGGACGCGTTGAAGCAGCTCTATCAAGGCAAGGGAATCTCAGGCAACGATGAAGTGATCGCGTATTGCCGCATCGGCGAGCGCAGTTCGCACACCTGGTTCGTGTTGAAGTATCTGCTGGGTTACGACCGCGTGAAAAACTACGACGGATCGTGGACGGAGTGGGGCAATCTGGTCCGCGCGCCCATCGAGAAGGAAGCCGCAGCAGCGGGCGCCAAGTAGCGCCGGCGTCCCTGCCGGCATCTTACGAGCGCGATATACGTTTCATCTAACGACCAAGCGCGGCCCTGGATCGACCCAGTGTCGCGCTTTTCGTTTTTAGAAGACGTGATTAACCGCGCGGGCGAGGCGAATTTCGCGGAGTGCGCGATCCAGAGTGCCTCGTTCTATGCAGCTTGTTAGAAAGAGCTCCGAGGCTTCCTGAAGATTGCGGCGGGCCTCAGCTGCGGTGCGACCCTGCGTCGCAAGATCGAGCGGCGGACATTGGGCGATGTACCAGTCACCGTTCTTCCGTAGGCGGCCGAAGAGACTGAATTCCAGATACAAGCTTTGATCCTCGCGTGTCAGCTTTCAATATAACAAAGTTTTGAACGCTATCGTGTGCGCGAAAAACTGGGGCCGAACGGCGGGAGGGCTAAAGCACCCTCCCCTACCGGAGCTGGCCGGGTTCTACTCCAGCGTGGCGGGCTTGGTCCTCTACTTCGCTGATTTGAGCTTGTAGTTTTTGCTTCTGTGCCGCTAGCGCCTGAATATCAGCGCGGGAGTCAGCGATTCTTACGCCGGTTTGCTTTTCGCCCTGTCCCGGCGCCTCTCCGTGGGCTAATGCTTCGTAATTATCCAACTTCCGATCGATGTCCGCGATTTTCGCTTTCAGCGAATTGATCTGATTGCGGTAATAGTCTCCGTTCGGCGATCCCGAATAATTTTGCGGCCGGTACGAATTTTGCCGTGAGCCGCGGTTGGGCTTTGCATCGTAGGTCGGGCCGGTGAGGTTGCCCATGTCGTCGTTGGTCCAGACTTTTTTGGCGGCGGGCGCTTTCGCCGGCGGCTTTGAATCACCGGACGGAGTTGCAGCGCCCGCAGCGGGAGCAGATGCGGGCGCGGGAGCTGGTTGCTGCCCGGTATTTTGAGCGCGCGATGCCGGCGGGAAAGTGAACAAAAGCACGGCCAAGACCGCGATGGAGAGGCGTTGGGGGCTCATAGTTCCTCAATTATCTGACGGTCATTGCGGAGCCCGAACGAGGATTTCTGCGGCCGGTTCCACCTGAGCTACATCCGGGACAGGGCGAAGTTCTCAAGGATCCGCGGGGACGGGCGCGCCATGCGCCAATTCTTCGCGCACCGTGGCGAGCGCTCGTGCTGGAGGGCCCACGCGGCGGTAGCGGCTCGGTTGCGTCAGTTCGTGGGTTTCAAACGTGAATAAAAATTTTCGCACTGAGTAATCGAATTGCACTCGATACGGCGCCCAGATTCCTGGGGACACTTCGGAACTATCGAGCGAAAAGCGGCCGCCGCGATAGAGTTTTCCGAGTATTCCGGCGCCGAAGGAGATATCGCGAATAATCTCAGCCTCGCCGTGCACGATCTGGCCGCTGGCGTCGTCGATCCAGATTTTCGCGCGCGATCCGGTCAATACATTCTCGGCGATCGAGTGCGGAACGAAGCTGGGATTCGGATCGAGTGCGAGCACGTCGCAGAGGCGTCCGTTACGCATTTCCTGCCCCGATGAAGTGACGCGGTAAGCCTGCCGCGCGGCCTCCAGCAATTCCTTCCGCTCTTTCATCTTTTTCTGCCACTTGGCGTAGGCGGCCTGTTCGCGCGGGTCGTCGGGATTCACGGCAATTTCGAGGATTTGCTCCCAGTCGTGCAGTTGCTTGCGATAGGTATTGGGATCGAGCGGGGAATAGTTGTCTTTGAATAGGAGTTTTAGCGTGCCGGTGCCTGTGGGGACTACGCGATAGAATTTATCTTCGGTGATGCGGCGGTTGGTGCCGGAATAAACGGTGTGCTGCTCGATGCGCTCGAATTCCTCGAGGGCCACATCGTCGGCGTGCTGCGCGGTGATGACGCGCTCGGCGAGCGCGTGTATCTGCGCATCGCTCAAGCCAGTGGCCGCCACTTGGGCCGCCGCTTGCCCAGGGAGCACGAAAACCATGCCGAGTACGTAAACTACTAGTATCGCGAAACGTCTCATCGTGCGACGGACCTTGTAAGACCTTTGGCCTCAGCGCTCAAAACGGACATCAGTTTTGGGGCGACCTAAGTTGGTGGCGCGATCTTGCATATTAAGATGCCGGGCTTAAGCCCGCCGCTACGAAAACAAAGGCGCACGGCACATGACCGACCCTGCAAAAACCCACTGCTATTCTAGCGGGTTGCGGGCGGAAAATATCGCCGGGCAGACGCGAACATTTCTCCAAGCACAACCGTCTATACTAGATGAATGGCACCTTTCCAGATGGGAATGAAGGCGGGGGAAGCCGGCGTAGCGCTGCGCGAGACGCTGGCCATCGCCGTGGACACGCTGCGCGCCCACAAGCTGCGCAGTTTCCTGACGCTGCTTGGCGTGATCCTGGCGGTTGCCACGCTGGTTGCGGTGATGTCGGTGCTCAACGGGTTGAACGTTTATGTGGCGGAGAAAGTGGCCAATCTTGGAGCCAACGCCTACGTGATAGACCGCGTTGGAGTGGTCACCAATTTCGAGGAATGGAATAAGGCGCGCAAGAGGCCGCCGCTGCAGATGAGCGACCTCGAGGCGCTGCAAGCGGACATGAAGCTGGCCACCAATATCTCCGGATTGATGCAGACATTTGCCGACGTGCGCTATGGGAATGACTTGCGCGAGAACGTGACCATCATGGGCGTTTCGCCGAGCTACGCGGAAATTCGGAGCGTGGACGTCTCGCGCGGGCGCTTGCTGACGGATTCCGATGAGCAACATCGTGCGGATGTCTGCATCATCGGGGCGGACGTGGCCAACCAGTTTTTTGCATCGAGCGATCCCCTCGGCCGCCTGATTCGCGCAGGGGCCGAGCAATATCAAATCGTCGGGGTAGCCGCGCCGAAGGGAACGGTGCTGGGCCAGTCGCTCGACGATTTCATCATGATGCCGCTCTCGAGCTACCGCAAAGGTTGGCTTGCGCCGGAAGATTCGGTGGCGATTTTCGTGCAGGCGCCTTCTCCCGACTTGATGCCGTCATCCGAGGATGAGGCGCGCGTGCTGCTGCGCACCAGGCGCCACGTGCCCTATGACGCCGAGGACAATTTCGGCGTAGTTTCGCCCACCCAGCTCACCAGCATCTGGAATCGCATCACCGGGAATGCTTTCGGGATTGCCATCTGGGTTACGTCGGTTTTTCTGCTGGTCGGCGGAATTGTGATTATGAACATTATGCTGGCCAGCGTGACGGAGCGAACGCGCGAGATTGGCTTGCGTAAATCGCTTGGGGCGCGGAAATTGCATATCTTGCTGCAATTTCTGGTGGAGTCGGCGCTGCTGGCGGCGCTGGGCGGCTCGATCGGAGTGATTTTGGCGCTGGTGCTGGCGGCGATCGTGCGCTCGGCCACTTCGATTCCGTTTGCCACTCCTATTTTCACCATCGTGATTGCGCTATCGCTTTCAACCATCGTGGGATTGTTTTTCGGCATCTATCCAGCAATGCGCGCCGCACGGTTGGATCCGATAGAGGCCTTGCGGGCCGAAGGCTAGCAGTGGTAGCACAGCCACTCCTGGCTGTGTCGGATTTAGGCAAAAGGCTAGACGCAGCATCGCAAGCCGCCGAGGCCCGGAATTCAAAATGAATCAGGATTATCGCGAAAATTTGGCGCTGGCGTTTGACACGCTGCGGACGCACAAGCTGCGCAGCTTTCTAGCCGTGTTGGGCGTGATGATCGGCGTGGGGTTGATCATTCTTGTGGTAGGGCTTGTGGACGGATTCAAGACGGTGATTCAGGACGAGATTACGCAGGAAGGAATTGATACTGCCTGGGTGCAGCGCTACGGACAGAATTTCAATAATACCGGGCGGCGGCCGAAGGAAGAGCGCGAGAGGAAACCATTGACGCTGGAGGACGGCGAGGCATTGATGCAGTCATGCCCGGCAATCAAGCAAGTGGCAATTTCAATTTTTCAATGGGAAGTGCCGCACAACGTGCGCTATCAGAATAACGAAGTGCAGGGCATCGAATTCCGGGGAACCTTTCCGGCATTTCTCGAAGTCTATTCGAACGCGACGATGGCCGCGGGCCGCTTTTTCACGGATTCCGAGAACATGCATCGCGAAAACGTGGCCGTGGTGGGTGAAAACGTGGCCACCGCGCTCTATGGCGCGATTCCCGACGCCGTCGGCAAAAATATTATGGTGGACGGCTCGACGTTTCAGGTGATCGGCGTATTGCAAAAGCCCGTCGGCGGCTTTGGAACGAATGATGAGGATCGCCGCGTGGTGCTACCTTATTACACGTTTCGAAAAATCTATCCGGCGGCTTTCGAAATTTTTATTCGCTTTCTCTCTTATCCGGGCCAGGTGGATAAGGCAGTGGATCAGGCGCGCGACGTGCTGCGGCGCCGACGGAACGTGCCTTACGATAAGCCCGACAACTTTTTTATCCAGACGAACCGAGAGACGGCGCAGCAATTTAACGACATTATCAAGAGCACGGTGGTGGCGATCATTGTGCTGAGCTCGATTGGCTTGCTGATTGGCGGCGTCGGCGTGATGAATATCATGCTGGTTTCGGTTACTGAGCGCACGCGCGAAATCGGCGTGCGCAAAGCGATTGGCGCGCGCAGCGCGGATATTACCTGGCAATTTTTATTCGAGGCGATGACGCTGACGGGCATCGGCGGAGTGATCGGAATCGTTGTCGGCGGCGGAGCGACATTGCTGATTCCGATGGTGACTTCACTGAAGGCCGTGGTGACGCCGTGGGCCATCGTTGCGGGATTCACAGTGTCTGTGAGTATCGGATTGATCTTCGGCGTCTGGCCCGCAATGAAGGCCGCGCGCCTCGATCCCGTAGAAGCTCTGCGTTACGAATAAATTTCCCGCTTCGTTTGCGTGGTCCCGCCTCGCTCCGACTCGCTAGCGTTGCGTCGAGAGCAAGCCGTAAACGGCTACGCTTGCTTGCGTGGCTACGAATACTTTTCCGTCGGCGATTGCCGGAGTGATGAATTTATTTCCGAGGCCGGGATGATCAACGCTGCCTGCGGCTTGATCGCTGTCGTAGAGTTCGGTGGTTAGATCGTTGGCGGGGTAGGCGCGCAGGACGGCTACGCCGGAATTTTCGATGGCCCAAACAATTCCATTCGACGTGCCATTCGCAGAGACTGACGGCAGGGCACCGGGATATTCGAAATTTGTGGCGGTGGCTGATGTGGGAGAGACGGATAGCTTGGCATTGCTGATTGCGAACGCTTTCAATGTGCTGGCCTGGTCGCAGTAATACAGCGTCTGATTGAAGTAGGCCGGCACGCCCCTAATTCCCTCGGGAACCGCGTGCAGCAACTCCTGATAAATATTGTCGGTGGTAGCGTTGAACTTTCCCATGTTGGTGCGGTCTGCTACGTAGATGGCGCCATCTTTGCCGGCGGCGACCGCCAAATGCTCGGTAGTGCCGCTGCCGTTGCTCAAGTCGGGCAGAACCAACGGGCCGCCGGAACCGAGATCCTGATCGCTGTCGTCTTCGTTCAACGTGCCGGTCATGGTGAAATAATCGGCGACCGCGAGTTTGCTGCCGGTCAGTAATAGCTTCACGAATGCATTTCCGTAATCCTGCTGATTGGGGAATCCGTTTCCATCGAGGGTAGTTTCGAAAGCGCCGTTGGCGATTTCAATATAAATGTTGCCTTGCGGATCGGCTGCCGGTCCTCCCCCGCTTTGCCAGATCGCACCGGAGCCCCATTGGCCGCTGCTCCCGGTATCTCCGCCGTTGGGAGTGAGATTGAGAACCGTGGTCTGATGCAGCGAGCTTTCGCTATAGGCCATCACCCAGGCTTGGTAGGGCGGAATATCGCAGTGAGATGCGAAGGTGAGATAGATCTGGCTGTTGAGGAGCAGCAGCGCGGCGCGCTCTTTGTAATTTCCGGGGGCGAAAGTCATGGTGCCGTTGTTGTTTCCGAGGCCGGTGCCAGGATAGGTGGCGGTGATTTCGGTCGGGCCGTTCAGCAATTCCGCGCCGGTGGTCACATCGAGCGCGTGCAGCCGCTGGTGATAATTGCCCTGGCCATCTTTCGACATGCCCACTAGAAATATCGTTCCGTTCGGCCCGGCGTGCCGGTCGATCACCGGCGTAGCGGTGATTCCGATCGTCGGAGTTACCTGTCCGCAGCCGCGATTATCGCTAGTGGTCTCGCCGGCGGGGAGCAGATTGGTGACCGTGTCCTGCCAGAGCGTTGCGCCGCTATCGGAATCGAAGGCGTAGACGCTTTCATTTTCGGTCTCGACGAAAACTACGTTGTGCGCCGTGCCATTCACCATCAAGCCCGAAAGGTAGAGCGGCTCGGCATCCACTTTTCCATCCACGGCAAGATTCCGCAGCAGGCCGAACGTGTGCATGTTCACGTTGGCCTGGGTGAGCACCGTCTCCGTCGGATTAAGTCCGGTTCGCGCCACATCGTTGTGAAATGTGATTATGTCGGTGCCCGCAGCCATCGAAGTCGTCGTAACCGATAGCGTCACCGTGTTGCTGGTGGCGCTGCCTGCGGAGTTGGTCACCACCACGTCGAAAGTCGAGCCGTCGTCTGCACTCGTGGTGGGAGGCGTTGTATAACTGGCAGTGCTCGCGCCGGCGATGTTCGAATTATTTTCCTGCCACTGGTAGCTCAAGGGCGCCGTTCCCGATGCCGTCACTGAGAAAGTTGCAGGCGTCGGCGCCGTTACGCTCTGGCCGGTGGGCTGCGAAGTGATCGCCGGAGCCACGGGCCCAGGGGAACTCGCCGAGCCGCCGCTACTTTTCCCTCCGCAGGAAGCCAGTGCCAAAGCTGCGAGAAGCATCAGCGATCGTCGAACTTGGATTCGTTCCAACATGTATTCCATCCTCCGGCAAGTGAGCCACAGCAGGGCCGCTCCGCCCGCCGCCCTCAGTTTAATGCCAAGAATGGGATGCAGGCGACCTGTCCGGCGGTACAGATTAGGAACGGCGCCTGCGGCGTAAAATTAAACGCGCGTTACTTGCGGCCGGACCAGTTTTTCACGCGCTCGGCCATGGGGCTCTCGGGATTCGCGGCGGGCTCGCCATTCGCGTCGAATATATAAGGATAGCCGCCGGGATCTTGCGGCATGCCGAGGATTATGTGGGCGTTGACGAGATCTTGCATGGAAGTGGGAGCGTGACCGGTCCGTTTTTTGTAGGTTTCGGCGAAATTCGTGAGCGCGTCGAGATCATCGAGCGTACGCAGGGCTTGCAAGTGGGCCAGCGCGTTGGCGCGGATGGTGATGTCTTGTGAGGACTCGTAAATTTGGCCCCACATGAAGCGAGAGGTTTCGCGCGAGCCGCCCGAGCCGGCAATGTGCGCGGCCATGGCGCTCATCCAGGGCATCGCGCCGGTCACTTTGCTGCCCTCCCAGAAAGTTTGCGCGGCTTGCTGGTAATCGCGCAGGTACCAGTAATAAACGAACCCGAGATCGTAGTACAGGCGCCAATTGGAGGGATTTGCGGCGATGCCTTTGCGGACTAGAGCGATGGCTTGATCCGGACGTCCGGCGCCGGCGGGAACTTTCTCCGAAAGGAAAATCGCGCCATAGCGGTAAGCCACATCGAGGCGCGGATCGAGATCAGTGGTTACGTCGAGGAGCGGCGCCAGCAGGCTGAAATCTTTATCGCCCCGCGCGATTACGCCGCCGTTGTATTGCACGGTGCGCGTCCAATAGATGTCAGCGAGCAGCGAATCGTAGCCGAGGCTCAAGCGCTTTAGCAGCCTGCCGGAACGCAGGAGCAGCTCTTGTTGCTGCGTGATGGAATCTTTTTTTTCCGTAATGCGGCGTTGCAAGGGATAGAGCGAGAGAAGAAGTAGCGGAACCCCCAGCGCCGCAATCCAGATTTGACGGTCGCGCGAGGAGGTGTGCATTTCAAAACACTCGCCGGCGGAATTTCATTTCAGGTTCCGGTTCGAGAAGACGGCCGACGCCGCCAGCAGCAATGCCAAAATGTAGATGGCGGCATAAGCGGTATTTTGCCAGACCAGCGTGAACGGAATTGCGTCGCCGTGGGCGGTGGCGCCGATCACATTGAAATTACTGAAATTGGGCAGCGCGTAATACAGGATTGAAGTGAGCGCTTTCACCACACCGCTGCTGCTAAGCGCCCCTGCATCGCGCAGATCGGATGCAAACGTGCCGCCTATGAAAAGTCCCAGAGTGTAAAGCGTCGAGAGCATGGGCGTCGAAAAGCAGGAGAAAAACAGCGCGAGGGCTGTGACTAACGCGAATTCGAGCAGGATGAAATAAACAGCCAGCAGAATCGGTGCGTCGGCGCGGACGATGGCGTGATTTACGTAGAGCAACGCGAGGAAAAGGCCGAGAGTCATCAGCGCGGTGTTGATTGCCAGCGTGAGCAGCAGGCCCAGATATTTTCCGGCAAGAAATTCCCAGCGGCGGACAGGCTTGGCCAGGATGCTATAAAGCGTCCGGCGCTCGATTTCCTTGTAAACCAGTCCTACGCCGATGAAAACCGACATCACCAGGCCGAGCAGCGAAATGGCGCTCAGGCCGAGATTGACGATTACCAGGCGCTCGATGCCGATGGAGATTTGGCCGACGAAGACTGCCGCGACGATCATCAACAGCGCGAAAAAAATCAAATTATAGAGCACGCGGTCGCGCACCGATTCGCGGAACGTATTCACTGCCACGAAAAAGGGCACGCTGCTCATTTGTTCGCCACCTCGACCGCATAGGACGGCGCCGCGTCGTGGCCCACCAGCTTGAAGAAATAGTCCTCGAGCGTGGGCTTCAACTGCGTGACGGAAAGAATTCGTGCATCGCATGCGCGTAGCTGCGCGACCGCGTCGTAAAGCTGGGCCTCCGGAACATCGAGCCGGTAAGCGCCTCCGGACGGCGTGACGTGACTGGCGAACGCGGTCGGCACGGTGCGGCCCGCGGGCAATTCGAACAGCACTTCCATGCCTTGCACTTCGATGGACACGATTTCCTGCGGCGCGCCCACGCCCTGCAGCTTTCCGCCGACGAGCACCGCGACGCGATCGCAGAGCACTTCGGCATCCGGCAAGATGTGCGTGGAGAAAAAAACGGTTCGCCCCTGCCGCTGCAAATCCAGAATAATCTCGCGCACTTCGCGGCGGCCGACCGGATCGAGGCCCGATGTGGGCTCATCGAGAAAAATTACTTGTGGGTCGTGCAGGATTGCTTGCGCGATTCCTACGCGCTGCAACATGCCCTTTGAAAATCGCCGCAACTGCACGTCCGCAGCAGCGCTTAGTCCAACGCGCTCGAGAAATCGCGTGACGCGCTCGCGGCGGTCCGACGCGGTAAATTTGAAAAAGCGCGCGGAATAATCGAGAAGCTCGCGCGCGGTCAGGTAATCGTAGAAGTAGGGTTGCTCGGGGAGGAATCCGATCTCTCGATGCATTTCGATATCGCCGATAGAGCGTCCGCGAATTCGCGCCGTCCCGCTGGTGGGAAAAATCAGGCTCATCAGCAGCTTCAGCGTGGTGGTTTTGCCGGCGCCGTTGGGGCCGAGGAAGCCGAAGACTTCGCCTTCGCGTACTTCGAAAGTGAGCGCATCAAGCGCGCGCCGCTGGCGCTTGCGCCAGAATCCAAATGCATAGTCTTTGGTCAGAGCTTCGAATTCAATGGCCGGAGTGCTCACGATCACATTTTTTTGGACGCAGCCCCGAAAGTCAATCGTGGCGGCGCGAGCATGTTCCACGATACGAAATTGCGTGGACGATCGCGAACCCAGCGGCCCGCGCGATTAATTGCATGGAAATCTAAGACGGTGCGAACGGCAAACCGAAGCAATGGCAAGAGGGCCGAAAAACGGGCGGGACTTAAAGGCAAGGCCCGCCCTACAAATTCAAACGCGAAGAAAAAATCAAAATTGTTGTGCGAATCGAAAAATTCGGTTCAATTCGGCCTACGTACCTTTCGCATACGTACCACGACACATAGACGCTTACGACACTTTCACCACAACATTTTGTATCCCAGAGCCCAGTTTTTTCTTGACAACTTTTCCACATCCCCTATACTCGGCGGCGACTTTGTTTCCGGAAATTTAATTTCTCTCCACCGGAGAGAAATTAAATTTCCGGACCAAACGAAGTCAAATCAATCATAGAGCGGCTCGAAGCGCCAGCAAGCCCGCCCTTGACATGATTTTGTGTCATGGTAGGGCTACGCTTTTCCATTCTTTGGACGACGGCGGCGACGCACCCCCAGCGTGCGCCGGATGATCGTCTTGGGGGGCACTCGCGGGGTTACAATAAGTAAGCCCCGCCCAGCGGTCCCTTTAACCAAATCACCGGCGGCTCGATTGCCTGCGCGGAGGCATCAATGGCAGAAGCACGGATGGCATTAAACGGGAAACTCACAGCGGAGCCGCAAATCGGCTCGCAACGCGGCCTGGAATTTCGCCGCCTGTTTACCGACGGCTCGATCTCTCCCTACGACAAAGTGGAATGGGAAAAGCGCACCGCACTCATCGGCAATGATAAAGGTCAGACCATTTTTCGTCAGGAAGGAATTGCCGTACCGAAATCCTGGTCGCAGACTGCTACAAACATAGTCGCCTCCAAATATTTTCACGGCAAACCGAATACTCCGGAGCGCGAAACTTCTGTTAAGCATTTGATTGGGCGAGTGGCGAATACGATTGTGCGCTGGGGCGAAGAGGGCGGTTACTTCGCATCGAACGAATCGCGCGATGCTTTCCGCGATGAGCTTACTCATCTGCTCGTTGAGCAGAAAATGGCTTTCAATTCGCCGGTGTGGTTTAACGTCGGCGCGCAGGCCAAGCCGCAATGCTCGGCTTGCTTTATTAATTCCGTGAAAGACGACATGGAATCCATCATGGGTCTGGCGCGGACGGAAGGAATGCTTTTCAAGTGGGGCTCCGGCACCGGCACGAATTTTTCCACTCTGCGCGGGAGCCGCGAATCGCTTTCCGGCGGCGGGATTGCTTCCGGGCCGGTTAGCTTCATGAAGGGCTTTGATGCTTTTGCCGGGGTGATCAAGAGCGGCGGCAAGACTCGGCGGGCGGCGAAGATGGTGATTCTGAATGTGGATCACCCGGACATCGCTGAATTTATTGACAGCAAAGTGAAAGAAGAGCGCAAAGCGCACACGCTGATCGAGAGCGGCTACGATCCTTCGATTGACGGCGAAGCTTATTCCTCGATTTTCTTTCAGAACGCGAATCACTCCGTGCGCGTGACGGACGAATTCATGCAGGCCACCGAAGAAGACGGCGATTGGTGGACCAAGAACGTCGCCGACGGCAAGCCTGCCGAGAAATTCAGCGCGCGCGAGCTGTTGCACCGCATGTCCGAATCCGCCTGGCAATGCGGCGATCCCGGCATGCAGTACGACACCACCGTCAATCGCTGGCACACCTGCAAGGGCACCGATCGCATTTATGCGTCGAATCCCTGCTCCGAATACATGTTCCTCGACGACACGGCGTGCAATCTGGCCTCGCTGAATCTGCTGAAGTTTCTCGGCTCGAACGATCAGTTCGACGTCGCGGGCTTCCGCCACGCCGTGGATATCACCATCACCGCGCAGGAAATTCTGGTGGAT
>Ga0209655_10000111_pt1 | contig 29886 bp, 27 predicted proteins | sample BogFormECP03_OM2_FD_188236 | JGI IMG/M metagenome (GOLD analysis project Ga0209655, IMG submission 188236) | Bog forest soil microbial communities from Calvert Island, British Columbia, Canada - ECP03_OM2 (SPAdes) (version 2) | ecosystem: Environmental > Aquatic > Freshwater > Wetlands > Bog ...
AAAAACGGCAGCGGCGGATCGATTCAGGCTTCGCCTTTCACTTGCCAATGCGGTTGAGACCAAGGGTTCATGGCGCAAAGAGGCGACAACGTTGACAGGAAATTACGCGGCACGAGTCTTTCGAATTGACGCAAGCGAAGGCATGCATCCATATTTTACGGAGTCTCGTGTTGAGACGATTAATCCTCGAATTCGATCGCGCAGCATGTTCACCGCGCGTACTGCCGACATTCGGCCACCGTACCATTACTACGGCATCAAGGTAAACGGCCGATATAGTGAAAATTCTTGTCGTTATTGTGGAAATCTTGCGCCCTCGACTTTTGTGGTCTCCCGCAGTCGACTGATAAATAAGCACTTAGATTTGTTTCAAAATGGCCCGCCACTTGCGAATTGCGTGTTACCCGCCCGAGTACTTGAGTACTGGTGTCCGAACAGCTTGAGTTGTTGACGAAATCTGGTGAGGCAAACGAATGGCTACCATTAAAGCATTGAGCTTGGCGATTCTTCTTACGGCGGTTCCTCTGACCCTTTGGGGGCAGCAGAGCAACACCGCGTCCGCTCTGGCCGGCACCGTGTCGGCGTCGACTGCTGCCAGCGCACATCCCGGTGATGACCGACCGGCTCTGGAACACCGCAATCCGCGCTACCAGGTGCAGCGCGACGATATCCTGATCATTTCGTTCGCACTTTCGCCGGAACTAAATCAAACCGTCACCATTCAGCCGGACGGCTACATCAATTTGCTAAACGCCGGCAGCCTGTACATCCAGGGAATGACGGTCCCCGAGGTAGTGGCAGCGCTGAAGAAAACTTATTCCAAGACACTCCACGATCCGATTATCGACGTCGACCTCAAAGACTTCCAGAAGCCCTACTTCGTGGCGTTAGGGCAAGTCGGCAAGCCCGGACAGTACGACCTCCGCTATGACATGACGGTCACCGAAGCGATTGGTGTTGCCGGGGGCTTTACTCCCGGCGCAAAGACGCAGGTTTTCCTCTATCACCGCGTTAACAACGAATGGGCCGAAGTGAGAGAGTTGAAGCTCAAAGACATCCTTCACGGACAGAACGTCAACGAAGATGCTCATCTGATGCCCGGTGATATGATTTTTGTTCCCGAAAAATTCATTACCAAGTTCCGCAAATACGTTCCGTACGGTTTCGGAGTTGGGTGGTCAGTTTCCCCGGGAGTCTTTTAATTTCCAGTCGCGGCCGGCAAGAAAATTTGAGAGGCGAAGAAGACATGACCAATTCAAATCGTAGAAATGGACCGGAACAAGAGGCGCAGGAATTAACCTTGAGGGACATGCTGTCGCCTTTGTTCCGTCACCGCCGCATCGTGATTATTAGTTTTTGCGGCGTGTTTGTCCTCGCAACTTTGGTCGCTTGGCTCTGGGCGGCGCAATATTATGTCTCGACTATGCAGGTCGTGGTTGAGCAGGACCGTTCCGACCCTACCGTAACGGCGGCGCAGAATGGCACGGTAACCAGTAAGGCGATAACGGTTGATCAGGTGAGTTCCGAAGTGGCTCTCCTGCAAGGTGACGACATGCTTCGTTCGGTGGCTGCGACTTGTGGCCTGGCTGACGAGAGATGGTCGCCTTTCAATATTTTCCTTCCCAGCGATCCGCAGAAGCGAAAGGCCATCAGGATAGAAGCTGCGGCGGGCAGATTGGCGAAGAAGTTGGACGTCGAGGCCCAGAAGACCTCGGACGTGATTGATGTGAAATACGGAAAAACGGGGGAGCCCGGCACGCCAGCATGTGTTCTGCAGACCCTGGGCAGGCTCTACTTGGAGAAGCATCTACAACTACAGCGTCCCGCTGGCAGTACTGATTTCTTCGCTCAAGAAGCCGAAAAGTACCGGCAAGCTCTCGCCGATTCCGAAGCGCGGCTTTCCGGCTTTAGCCGTACGGAGGGAGTCGCCGCGCCTGACATTCTGCGTACCGATATGGCCGGACAGGTAGCCACTTCCGAGGCCGCTTTGTACCAAGCCAAGCAATTGATTGCGGCCGACGAAAAGCGAATTGAGAACATTGATCGGCAGATGTCGCAGACTCCGGCGAGATCAGCGACCGCAGAGTCTTCCATGGCTTCGAACTTACTCATGCAAAATCTCCAGACCACGTTATTGGCCGCGCAGGTCAAGCGCACCCAATTGCTGCTGAAGTACGAACCCGATTTTCCTCTCGTTAAGGAGGCCGACCAGGAAATTGCGGAAACACAAGAGGCAATCGCACGCGCTGAGCAGTCGAAATTTGTGAACCAGACCACCGACCGCGATCCTACCTACGAGTTTTTGCGCGAGGACAAAGCAAAAACGGAAGCCGATTTAGCTTCGGAGAAGGCGACGGCCGGCGCGCTCGTCAACAGTATTCAAGGAATGCGCGCGGAAATGGTCACGTTCGATAACGACGCGGTGAAGCAGGCTGCCCTTATCCGCGAAGCAAAAGCCGATGAGGGTAACTACCTGCTCTATCTGGGCAAGCGCGAGCAAGAACGTACTTCGGACGCTTTGGACCTGAAGCGGATTGCCAACGTCGCTATTGCGGTTCCTCCTGTTGTGCCGGTATTACCCAAATATAGTCCTTGGCTAGTTATGTTCTTGGGGCTATTTGCGGCAGTCTTTGTCGCTGTTGCAGCGGCTTTCGTTGCGGAGTATCTGGACCCATCTTTCCGGACGCCTGAAGAAGTGATGGAGACCCTGAAAATGCCCGTGCTCGCTTCGATGCCGAAGAGGGCGGCCTAGCCCAAATGTTTTTGGAGTACTACAACCTGGTGGAACAACCGTTCGGCGTGACGCCGGATTCGCGCTTCCTGTATCTCGGCCCCAAGCACCGGGAAGCACTGGCCTCGCTCGTGTACGGTACGGAAAGCAACCGTGGATTTCTCGCCTTGATCGCCAAGCCGGGAATGGGCAAGACATCTTTGCTCTACCATTACCTTTCCTACCTGCGTGACAAGGCCCGCACGGCTTTCATCTTTCGTACCGATTGCGACGCGCGCGAATTCATCCGTCACCTCCTGATCGATTTGGGCCTGGACGTCACCGGAATGGATTTGCCGGCTATGCACGACAGTCTAAACCGCCTCCTCACTGAAGAGATGCGCGCCGGCCGGCGTTTCGTTTTGGTGATAGACGAGGCGCAGAACCTCGACGAAAAAGTTCTCGAATCGGTTCGACTGCTCTCTAATTTCGAAACTCCCTGGGTGAAATTGATGCAAATCGTCCTCGCCGGACAGCCTCAGCTGGCTGATCGGCTGGCGAGCCCTTCGATGGCGCAATTGCGGCAGCGCGTCTCGATGGTAATCCGCATCGATCCTTTCACAAATCAGGACGTCAACGCCTACATTGACCACCGTTTGTGGGTTGCGGGTTGCGATAAGCCGGCGCTGTTTACCGTCGGCGCGCGCAAATTAATTGCCGAACACAGCGAAGGCATTCCACGCAATATCAATAATCTGTGTTTTAACGCGATGTCCTTGGCCTGCGCTCTAAAACGCAAGACCATTGATCGCGATGTCGTCCTCGACGTGATTGCGGATCTCGACCTGGAGCCGTTGCGCGAGAAAAAAGTTGTCGCGCAGAATCCTCAGCAGAAACCGCAAGTCCTGTCGCCCAACTTCTCCCTTGCTCCAAAGAGACAGTCGGGCGCCGGCGCTTGGATTCCCAAGCTCGTACTGACAAGCATTGTGCTGTTGGCTGTGGGTCTGTTTTTCTTTAACGTGGACCGCGTTGCATCCCGCTCCTCCGCATCGCCAACGAACGTCCCGACGGAGGCAGCCACTCCAGCTCCCGCTACAGCTTCCGCTCCGGTTGTCGTTTCGGAGGTTTCACTGATGCCGCCCGACGCGCCGAGTCCCAAGACCGAGCCGGTGTCTGAGGACGTTCGCGTGAAGCCCGGCCAGACGCTCTATCAAATCAGCGTGGACAAAATCGGCAAATACGACCAGGACGTGCTCCACGAATTGCAGAACCTCAACCCCGGGCTGAACGATCCTGATCACATTCATCCAGGGCAGAAGATTCGCGTACCGGCTACTTCAAAAATTTCCACGGAAACCCAGCGAGCGGCCCAGCAGGCTCCCAATGCTGCACCCGCAGAGGCAGGAAAACAATGAGCAAGAATTTTGAATTGATGCAACAGACAGGTCAAAATCAAGAATTTCTCCCGACTCGTAAGCGCGAGTCCGCGACGCCCCATAAACCAGGGAACGGGAACGGCCACGGAAATGGAAACGGAAACGGCCACCGCGAAGCGGACGGTCTCGATCTCGATCAGCTCGCTGGCGAAGAGGCGCTGCGGCTTGTGCAGCGTGTTTTCTTACTGCAAGCGCAAGAGCCGCCGCACATGGTGGCATTTGCCGGGATCGACCACGGCAACGGCTGCAGCCGGATTTGCGTGCGTGTCGCGGAGACCCTTGCGAAAAATGTTCGCGGCTCGGTCTGCCTGGTGGAAGCCAATCTGCGCTCGCCCGCGCTGCCGGAAATGTTCGGCACCACCAATCATCATGGCTTGACGGACGCTCTCCTGCAGGAAGGGCCGATCCGCTCGTTTACAAAGCCGGTGCGTGGCGAAAATCTGTGGCTGCTTTCCAGCGGTGCGCTCGCGGTGGACTCAGCGAACCTCTTGAACTCAGAACGCTTGAAACCGCGCTTGGCCGAATTACGCAAGGAATTCGACTTCGTGCTGATAGACGCACCCCCACTCACCCGCTACTCGGATGCGCTGGGCCTGGCGCAAATGGCGGATGGGTTGGTATTAGTTCTGGAAGCGAATTCCACTCGCCGCGAGGCAGCGCTTCAAGTGGCGGAGAATTTACGTGCGTCAAACATTCGGATTCTGGGAGCGGTGCTCAACAAGCGCACCTTCCCGATTCCCGAGACGATATACAACAGGTTGTAGAGCGAAGCGTGTCGTTCGCGAGGGTTTAGTAAACGTTTTGGTGCAGCAACAGAGCCATTCTCGGATTTTTCGCTGGGCTCGGAAGAAGCGGGCAGTCTCCGTAGGTAGAGTAACTACCATCGGATGTGACTGAGAGTAGCGGAGCTTTGTCTATGAGCTGCCTCCATTTCATCAGCGAAAAACCGATGCACCCGAGTCTGGGCACCCTGGCGGAAGCGCCGACCTGGTTTGCGGTGCAGACGCGGCCGCGGCACGAGAAGAAAGTATCGGCAGAGCTTCAGGAGAAGGGCGTTACGGCTTTTCTTCCGCTGGTTTCCAGCACCAGGCAATGGAGTGACCGGACGCGTATCGTCGAGATGCCATTATTTCCGCAATACGTCTTCGTACGGATTGCTCAGAGTCTCGACACTCGCGTTGCGGTGCTGCGTACCAACGGCGTCACGAATTTCGTAGGCACGCGCGGGATTGGCGTTCCGATTCCCGACGATCAGATCCAACGTGTGCAGACTGTCGTGCAGCGCGGTGTCCCGGTAACTCCGCACCCGTTCTTGAACGTAGGGAAGCGCATCCGAATTCGTGGAGGAGCTCTCGATGGGCTCCAGGGGATTCTTACCGCGGTGAATGGCGATCAGACTCTCGTCATGTCCGTGGAATTGATTCAACGATCGATTGCCATCCGCATCGCGGGTTTTTCGGTCGAGCCGGCCTAACAAGAGCGTTCCGCTTTTCGGCGTCAAATCATTACAAATAGGCAATCTGCAATTCATGAACTAGCTGCTAATTTTTTGCCCACGGGTCTTACATCTAGCGTTATTCGAAACCAGCAAGTCGTCTCGTTTTGTCAAATAATAACCCAGCCCGAAGAGAGAAACAGTGAACGAAGCAAAGCGTCGGTTTCTTTTGAATGCGCTGAAGTTTTATGATCTCGGAATAATATTGGTGTCTTTCGGCTTGGCCACTTTTCTGCTCGTGCACGCGGACAACCGCGTTTCCCTGCCCGATTTCCTGGCCATGCGCGTGAAGCTCTCCAATTGCGCGATTTTCGCGGTTGCTCTGTTCTGCTGCCATGCCATCTTTTCGATGTGCGGGCTGTACCGCTCCAGAAGGTTGTCCACTAGGCTGGCGGAAAGTGTGGACGCTCTTAAAGCCACCTCGCTCTCCACGGTTTGTCTCGCGGTGGTCGCGGCGATTTTCTCGGTCAGGATGATCACTGTGCCTTTCCTGGTGGCCTTTTATGCGATCAGTTCTCTTGCTGTGATCGCGTCGCGCTTCTTAATGCAGTCCTGGCTCGCCATCGTGCGGCGGCACGGCCACAATTTGCGGTACATGTTGATTCTAGGTACCAACGCGCGCGCCATCGATTTTGCGCGAAAAATTGAGGCTACTCCGGGGCGTGGCTACCAGCTTCTTGGCTTCGTCGATGAAGACTGGCCCCAGATGGACGAGTTCAAAGCCACCGGCTACAAACTCTGCTGCGACTATGCGGGTCTCGCCGAGTACCTGCGCCGCAACGTCGTGGATGAAGTAGCCATCTACTTGCCGCTGCGTTCGTTCTACGAACACTCCTCGCAGGTAGCCGCGCTATGCGAGCAGCACGGCATGGTGATGCGCTTCGCCTCCGATATTTTTGGACTTAAGACGGCACGGTCCCGCGCGGAGGAATTCGATGGTGATCATCATATCGCCACCTACACCGGAGTGCGCGATGGATGGCCGCTGGTGATCAAGCGAATCCTGGACGTCGCCATTTCCGTCGCGCTTCTGATCCTTCTTACCCCGCTATTCTTGATCGTTGCTGCACTGATTAAGCTCACTTCAAACGGCCCTGTTTTCTTTCGTCAGGAACGTCTCGGTGTTAACAAACGAAGATTTCTTATTTACAAATTCCGCACCATGGTCCCGAATGCGGAAAAGCTGCTCGATGCACTGGAGAATCACAACGAAGTATCCGGGCCGGTATTTAAAATCATGAACGACCCGCGGATTACACGCATTGGAAAGTTTCTCCGCCGCAGCAGCATCGATGAGTTGCCCCAGCTTTTCAATATATTGAAGGGCGACATGAGCTTGGTCGGCCCGCGGCCGCTACCCGTGCGCGACTACCAAGGTTTCAATCAGGATTGGCAGCGCCGTCGCTTCAGCGTTCGTCCCGGTGTCACCTGTCTGTGGCAGGTCGAGGGCCGCAGCTCCATACCCTTCGAGCAGTGGATGCGGCTGGACTTGCAATACATGGACGAATGGTCGCTCTGGCTCGATTTTAAAATCCTCGCGCGGACCATTCCGGCAGTGCTGCGGGGTTCGGGAGCCGCTTAAGCTAGGCGCGGACGACGTTTCGATTATCAACTCAAAGTCTTACGATGGAAGCAGATGCCTTCGCTGTCCATCGACTGTTTAAAATCCCAAAGGCGCGGGAATACTCACCACGCGGAGTCCCACGGACCTGAAATGATGCGCGCAAATGTACTCGGTGTCGGAGTTGACGCAGTCAATCTACCTCTCGCGGCTGACATGCTCGAAACGGCTGTCGAGACTGGCAACGGCGGATACGTGTGCGTCACTGGCATCCACGGTGTCATGGAGGCGCAGCGTAATCCTCGATTCAAGAAAGTACTTGATGATGCCATGCTTGTCGTCCCCGACGGCATGCCCACTGTATGGGTAGGCCGTTGGGAGGGCTTTCGCAACATGGGCCGCGTATTTGGCCCTGATCTGATGTTGGAAGTCTGCCGCAGGTCTGTTTCCTCCGGGTATTCTCATTTCCTGTATGGGGGGAAGCCAGGAATCGCGGAAGAACTCCAAGCGAATCTCGAGCGCCGCTTCCCCGGCATTCGCATTGTGGGAACCTACACGCCGCCGTTTCGCAAGCTGTCGCCTGTGGAAATGACGGACCTGCAAAGCCGCTTGTCGCAAGTCGCGCCAGACATCATCTGGGTTGGCCTAAGTACCCCTAAACAAGAACAATTCATGTGGGAGAACATAAGCTCGCTGAATTGCAAGGTGATGGTGGGAGTTGGAGCCGCGTTCGACATTCACACCGGGCGCGTAAATGACGCCCCAAACTGGGTCAAGAATGCTGGTCTCCAATGGCTGCACCGCCTGTGCCAGGAGCCGTCGCGTCTTTGGAAGCGCTATCTGATTAATAACTCGGCGTTCCTGATTCGCATCGCCCTGCAGTTCGCCGGTGTCAAACGTTACGAACTCGCGCCTCGACGCGTTGCGGGTGACTAAACCTCAGCAGCAACGCAATCTTTTGATTCAAGGATCCGCATCCCGCGGCATCCAACTCGACCTACTATCCGAATCTAACGGGGGTTCACATATGCGCATCGCAGTTATCGGTTCAGGTTATGTCGGCTTGGTCTCGGCAGTCTGCTTCGCCGAAATTGGCCACGAAGTAATTTCCGTTGATAACGATAGCGCGAAGATTGCTGCCTTAGAACGCGGCGAAGTGCCGATTCACGAGCAATTCCTGCCGGAGTTGTTGCAGCGTCACCGCGGGCACCGCCTCCGATTTTCCACGTCCATCACCGAAGCAGTCCAGCAATCCAATGCCGTCTTCATCACCGTCGGAACTCCCCAGTCAGCGACGGGCGAGGCGGATCTTTCCTTCGTCGAAGCTGTCGCCTACGAGATAGCATCGGCTATTCGAACTCCAAAACTAGTAATCGAAAAAAGCACCGTTCCCGTCAGCACCTGCGAATCGCTGCGCAAGACGCTGTTCTTGAATGGCGCTCCAGCGGACTTATTTTCAGTCGCGTCCAATCCCGAATTCCTGCGCGAAGGAACGGCTGTGGCCGACTTCCTTTATCCGGATCGTATCGTGATTGGCGTCGACGACGATTTTAGCGCCTCGCTTCTCCAGGAGATCTATCGGCCTTTGACTTCCGGCGATTACTACCGCCAGTCCAACGCCATCCCGTTCAAGGGGGAAATGCGCGCCAAGGCCCCCATCATCGTCACCACCGCGAAGAGTGCCGAATTGATCAAGCACGCCTCCAATGCTTTTCTGGCCATGAAAATTTCATTTATCAACGCCGTCGCGAATATTTCAGAAGCGGTCGGCGCAGACATTCAGCAGGTCTGTGCCGGCATCGGTTCCGATTCTCGCATTGGTCCGAAATTCTTGAACGCCGGCGTTGGCTATGGCGGCTCCTGCTTCCCCAAGGACGTCCAGGCCTTTCACGCTGTCGCCGCCCAGTACGGTTACGATTTCGGCCTCCTCACCGAAGTCATGCGTATTAACGACGAGCAACGCCGCCGTTTTTTGAAGAAGGTCAGGGTCGCTCTCTGGACCCTTCGCGGAAAGAAGCTAGGCGTGCTCGGGCTGGCTTTTAAGGGCGATACCGACGACATTCGCGAGTCACCAGCGATCGGAGTTATCGAAGCTCTCCTCCACGAAGGCGCCCAGGTGCGCGTATACGACCCCGCGGCCACCGCTAACGCCAAAAAAGTTCTGCCCCAGGATCGCGTCTTCTACGCCCAGGATCCCTACGATGCCGCCGCCGGTTGCGACGCTCTGCTGATTTTGACCGAATGGAAGGAATTTGCATCCTTGGATCTTTCCAGGCTCCAGTCGCTCCTGAAGTACCCGACCATCATTGATGGACGGAATCTTTACGACCCGCGGCAGATGGCCGATGCCGGATTCATTTATCACAGCATTGGCCGCGCTCCAGGCGTTCCGCCGCATTTTTCCGCCATCGCGCAGCCCAGTGTCGCGGAACCGCGATTTTCCGCGCAAGATTCCGCCCGCGTCGCCGCGAGTGCAGACTAACCTGCACAGCGCAACCATGAATGAACGCGCCGCGACAAAACCGATGGCAGGTTATACCAGACTGTGATCAAGAAACTTAAGGCCACGCTGGGCAGCAAGATGGCTCGCAATTCAGGTTGGATGCTCGTGGGCCAGCTGTCGCGCGTCGTGCTGCAGGCCGGCTATTTCTTTCTGATTGCGCGGTCTTTGGGCGTCACGGAATACGGCGCGTTCGTTGCGATCACTTCTCTCGTAATGATCGTCTCGCCTTTTTCGGGGCTCGGTGCGGGCAACATCATCATTATGAAGGTGGCTCGTGACCCCGCGCATTTTGCCCAGTCTTGGGGCAAAGCGCTGTTTCTCGGCTTAAGTACCGGTGTTGTTCTCGGAGCAGTAGTCATCCTGATTGCCAATGTCGCTCTTCCCAAAGGGATCTCACAGCAAACCATACTGCTGGTGGCCGTTTCCGATCTGTTAGGTCCCAGGATCGCGGACTTGGCTGCGATGGCTTTCGGAGCATTCGAGAAATTCCGTTGGAATGCAATCTTACAAACCGCCAGCACGGGATTCAGAACCGTGGCCGCCGGAATAATGGTTCTGGCGATCAAGCACCCCACCACCAGCGTGTGGGTTTGGTTCTATGCCATCAGCTCTGTCGTCATGTCGGTTTTTGCACTCAGCGCCGTCACCGTACAACTGGGCTGGCCGGCTTTCAGTCTCCGCCATCTCTGGACGGACATGAAAGAGGGAGTGTTCTACTCCCTCAGCATGAGCGCGCAGACCGTCTACAACGACATCGACAAGACGATGCTCAGCCGTCTTTCGACTTTGAACGCAACCGGCATCTACGGCGCAGCCTATCGCATCGTTGATGTCAGTTGCGCTCCGCTGAAGGCGATGACTTCCGCTGCCTACCCCTCCTTTTTCCGGGAAGGCCAGAAGGGCATTGCGGCGGCACATGCGCTAGCCAAAAGGATATTGCACAAGGCCACTTTTATAGCCTTGTCCGCCAGCGTCGGCATGTGGGTTTTCGCGCCGCTGCTCCCCCGCATTCTCGGTGCTGGATTCGGCCAGTCTGTCGGCGCGCTCCGCTGGCTTGCGCTGCTGCCTGTACTGAAATGTTTTCACTTTTTTCTGGGCGATGCGCTCACCGGAGCAGGGCATCAGCGAATTCGTGCTGCCATGCAAATTGGAGTTGCGGTTTTTAATATCGCCATCAACTTTTGGATCATTCCTGCTTACTCTTGGAGAGGCGCGGCCTGGTCCAGCCTGGCATCGGATGGCCTGCTAGCCGGCTTGATGTTTGCCTGCATCGTAGTCCTGCGCAGGCCCGGTCTCCCTGCCATCCCCAAACAGCCGCAGTTCGCAGGGGAATGAATTCACCCTAGAAGATTGCCCCGAAGATGACACAACCACAAAATACCAAGCCCCTGGTCAGCATCCTGATCTGCAACTATAACTATGGCCGCTTCATAGCCACCGCGATAGATAGCGCTCTCGCGCAGACGTACCCCAACATTGAAATCATTGTCGTTGATGACGGCTCGACTGATAATTCGCGTGAAGTCATAGAAAGCTATAGCGACCGCGTGCGAGCAATCTTCCAGCAAAACGGCGGGCAATCCTCCGCCTTCAATGCGGCGTTTGCGGCGAGTTCCGGTGAGATCATTTGCTTGCTTGATTCGGACGACTTTTTCCTCGCAGACAAAGTGGCCAAAGCCGTGCAGGGTTATGCGAAAAATCCGTCTGCGAAATGGTTATTCCACCCCCTGCATCGCGTCCACGAAAGTGACGGGAACATGGGGATTCAGGAGCCCCTAGGCGACTCAAGGATTTTGGATTATCGGCGCAGGACCAACAAGTTCACGGCCCCTCCCACGACAGGCCTGACTTTCTTACGGTCGACGTTTGCCCGGATGGTCCCCCTGCCTGAGAAAGTGCGCATCGTGGCGGACAATTATATGAAGTTCGTGAGCATGGCCCTCTACCCGGGGTTCTACTTGACGGAGCCGCTCGGAGTTCTGCTGCTGCACGGGAAGAATGCGTACAGCATGGGGGTAACGAAAGATCGACGCGCTCGATCTGACATCGAAATTGCTTCTGCCATTCGTAGCCACTTCCCAAACCTAACTCCCCAGGCCGACCGGCTGATCTCAATCACGCTGGCAAAATACTGGCGACTGCCACAGTGCGACGCGCCGACCGCGGAACGGCAGCGTGCATATCTTCGCGATTCTTCCGTGACGAGCAAGGCGCGCATTTATGCCGGCGCCGCGTTCCGGTGTCTAAAACGATCGACGCTCGGCGTCACGCCGTTCGTTCACGAAACGAAAGTGAGGGCCTAGCTTGACAACTCTATTCATATATTTTCGCGAGATGAATTCACTTCGGATATTTCGATCGCGGGTTAAAAGCTTGCTTATGCTCGCAATAGTGGTGGGCTTGATAACGTCGGCACTTCGCGGTCAAGGAGGCTCCAGTGTGGCTCTTCAACCTACTGCCCAATCCATTCCGGCTTCCTTTTTCGACCTGAACATTCTGTTTCATCCGGGAGTGAATGTTCCTTGGCCTGCGGTACCCTTTTATGGATGGAGGCTGTCACATGTAAATTGGCCCGACCTCCAACCGCAGAAGGATAAATGGTATTTCGATCTCTTGGACAAATATGTGGGCTGGGGACAGGAGCACAACACTGAAATTCTGATGACTCTCACCTACACACCGCAGTGGGGCTCCAGTAGCCCCAACGCGCCTAGCGATTTTCCAACCCCAGGTTACGGGGGCCCGCCTCGCGACATGAACGACTGGCGAACTTTCGTGAAGACTATCGGAACCCGATACAAAGGGCGGATTCACGTCTATGAAATCTGGAATGAGCCGGACCGGCCGCATGATTGGGTCGGCTCGACCGATCAAATGGTCGAAATGGTGCGCGAGGCCTCACAAATTCTGAAGGCCATCGATCCTACAATTGTCGTCGTGAGTCCTTGCGGTACCTTTCCCAAAGGGCTTTCTTGGCTAACTGAGTTCTTGCAAAAAGGCGGCGGCAACTATGTGGATGTCATCTCGTACCACTTCTATGTAGGGCAAGGCGGACCGCCAGAAGGTATGGTGCCGCTCATCCAGCAAGTCCTGGCCGCTATGCGTCAAAACGGCGCAGGAAACAAGCCGCTTTGGAATACCGAGGCTGGATGGCACGATCCTCGGCCGTTCCCATCGCAGGAGATGGCGGCAGCCTATGTCGCTCGTTCGTACGTGCTCAACTGGGCGGCTGGCGTTTCGCGCTTCTATTGGTATTGCTGGGACAATCACAATTGGACTTCGCTGGAGATGACCGAACTGGATAACTCGACGTTGCGTGCAGGCGGCAGGGCTTTTGCCACGATTCAGCAGTGGATGACCGGGGCCGTCATGAAGCGTTGCCTAACGTCCCCAGATAAAAACTGGGTGTGCGAAATGAACCAGAGCGGTGCATGGCAATACATCGTCTGGAATACGGACGGCGACCGCTCTTTTCGTTTGTCGCACGATTGGCACGTCAGCCGTGTGATGCAGCTTTCCGGCACTACGACCCCGATCCAAGGTGATTCAATCCGAATCGGAATCCAACCGGTGCTTATCCAGTGATCGTCAGCGTCGAATCGGCCGTAATTTCAGGAACGGGCAGGCTGTGCGCATGAAGGTCCTGCTTTCCGCCTACTCCTGCTCGCCGTTTGCTGGATCGGAGCCGGCCATTGGCTGGAACTGGGCTCGTTGCATTGCTGCGGCGGGTCATGAAGTGGTCGTGATTACGCGGGACATCAACCGCAAGGATATCGAGGCTGTGTCCGCGAACGATTCGCTGTCAAATCCGCGTTTCATCTTTCATGATTTGCCGGCTCCGCTCCCGAAGATTTACAAGCTGCCGTTTGGAAACTACGTTTATTACACGCTCTGGCAATACACTGCGGCTCGCAAGGTCGCTCGCGCACACCGCCAGGAGCGCTTCGACCGCGTGCAGCATATTACCTGGGGCAGTTTTCGCCTTCCCAGCTTCATGGGGCGCCTGGGTATTCCTTTTATATTTGGTCCGGTGGCAGGAGGGGAGGATACACCGCAAGGGCTCCGCAAGGGCTTAGGCTTCCGGGGACGGCTATGGGATTCGTTGCGGCGTCTTTCAAATGGGATATTCACGCTGTTGCCGCCCGTAAGGTCTACCTACTCCGCTGCGACGGAAATTGTTGGCACCACCCCGGAGACTTTGCTCCAGATTCCCGCCGCCTACAGGCAAAAAGGTCGCGTGCAACAAGCCGTAGGTATTGATCGGCAAAGTGTGGAAAGTCTCGTGCCCGCGAATCGTCCGGTACGTCCACGCCCGACACGTGCCAAGCTGGAATTGCTCTATGTCGGCCGACTATTGCCGTGGAAAGGATTGCACCTAGGGTTCCGGGCATTGGCAAAGTTGGGGGAGCGGTCTTCCAGCGTGCGTTTGACCATCGTCGGGTCTGGGTCGGACGAAGCGCGGTTGAAGAATCTTGTCCGGCACCTGGGCGTGGGCGAATCAGTCGTTTGGGTTCCGTGGATGAAGAGGGAAGAACTGATCGCCATGTACTCCGATTACGACCTTTTTCTGTTCCCGAGCCTCCATGATTCCGGGGGCTTGGCGGTTCTGGAGGCCATGACGCTTGGTCTCCCCGTGCTCTGCCTCGATCTGGGCGGCCCAGGCGTCACCGTCGACAATTCGAGTGGCTGCGTGATCGCTACTGCAGGCCGAGACGAAGATCAGGTGGCGGAAGCCATAGCCGGATTTCTCAATCAAGTTCTGGAGAATTCGGTAGCGCTCCTCAAACTGTCGGGAGGCGCGCGCCGCCGTGCCCGCTCTCTCACTTGGGAAGCAAGGGTTCGGAACCTGTATTCTGAGAATTTCGTTTCGCAAACGAGTTGAATTGTAATGAGGAATGCCGCGCTATGAATAACTTACTTGATCGAGCGATCCTGACTGCTTGGCTACTTCTTGCGAGTGGCGCAGGGATGGTTTTATACATCGGAACCAAGGCGCAAGCGACTGCGGGCGGTGGCGGACCGGCCATCCAGCTTGTCTACGCCGTATTTTACATGTACTTCACCGCGTTGCTTGTGGTGAGATTTCGAACTTCTCTTGCAGTCTTGATCCAGGAGAAGTGGATTTTTATTCTGTGGCTGTGGGCATTCGCCTCCACTGTGTGGTCGCCCTTACCCGGGACAACTCTCCGGCGCACCATTGGCCTGCTCGGAACAACTGCCGTAGGCCTGTTCGTAGCGACACGGTTCGAACCACGGCAACAGCTTCGAATCTTGGCCCACTGCGTTGGACTGACTGCCGCTGCAAGTCTCGTCGCCTGTCTGCTCTTCCCGGACTATGCGATTGCCCAGACCGGCGAATGGACCGGAGTTTTCTACCAGAAGAATGCTTTGGGGCACATGATGGCCCTCGGTATCTTCAGCTATACATTCCTACTGTTCGGCCAGCGCCGCGGCAGACTCGTCTCCATCCTCGGGATAGCTCTTTGTGCTGGCATGCTCCTCATGTCCAAGTCTGTAACCGCGCTGATCGTATGCACGTTGATGCTGATAGTTCTGCGGTTTCGGAAACTGCTCGTGCTGCGGAGCCGTGCACTCATCGGCTTCGCTGCGGCCTTCTTGACGATCACCATACCTTTGGGAATCTATGCGCTCCGTCACGCGGGCGATATTCTCAGGCTTCTGGGTCGCGATGCCACTTTGACTGGGCGGGTACCACTGTGGAATGCGGTGCTTGACGAGATTTCCACTCGCCCTTGGACCGGATTTGGATATTCCGCATTCTGGTTCACCCCCGAGGCCGCCCGCGTCCAGGCGATCCTGGGCTGGCCGATGACCCACTCGCACGACGGCTATCTTGAAATAACTCTGGCGCTCGGACTCATCGGTCTTACGCTGACGGTCATCACTCTAGTGAGCAATATCTTTCGAGGAATTCACGTTACGAGAGGGGCCGAAACAATTTTCGATTTTTGGCCTCTCTTCTATTTGATCTTCACTGTCGCGGACAATATAACCGAAAGCTGGTTTATGGCTGCGAATTCTCTCTTTTGGATGTTTTTTGTTGCGAATTCCTATTGGATAGTGCGGGAACATCTATATCCGGCGACAGAGGAAGAGGACGACACGCCACCTTCGGCGGAATTCGCACTTTCAGATCCGACGGAAAATCCTCTTCAGTCTTGAAATTTTATGCGAATACTTGCATGGCCAATCAGGACGCCTTGGAACCCCTACGCCGGCATGGTGTTTTCGAATCTGCCCGGTGTAGAAGTTGACGGATGGCCCGCAAACTTGCTCCGCAAGTATTCCGTATGGCACATGCATTGGCCTGATTCTTTGCTCAACATCGTTAATACGCCCCTCGCCGTTTACAAGGTCAGCGGCATGTTGGCCACCATGGATTTCCTGCGATTGCGCGGAACCAAAATGGTGTGGACGATGCACAACTTCGCTTCCCACGAGGCCCGCCATCCTGATCTTGAGAAGTGGTTCTGGCGCCGGTTCATTCCCCGCGTTGATGGCGCAATCAGCCTCAGCGCCACCGGCTTGACGAAAGCGTTGCAAAGGTTTCCGCGGCTTCAGGATATTCCGACGGCCGTGATTCCTCACGGTCACTATCGCGAAGAGTATCCACAGCCGACCGTCGATTCCCGCGACGCGCTCGGAATCCCTCGCCAAGCTAAGGTCGTGATGTTTTTCGGTGCCGTGCGCGCATACAAAAATGTGGACGTTCTGGTCCGTGCGTTCCGCGATGTCAGAAGTGAGGACGCTCTACTTTACATAGTAGGCAATCCAAACACCGAGGAACTCACCAAGAAAATTGTCACAGAGGCGTCTCAGGATCATCGCGTCTCGCTGAAATTCCAATTCGTGGACCCGAAGGAAGTCGCGATGTATCTTGGCGCCGCCGATCTCGTTGTTCTGCCGTATCGAGAGGTATTGAATTCCGGTTCGGCGCTTCTGGCGCTGTCTTGCAACCGTCCGGTCTTAGTCCCCGATCTCGGCGCGATGGGCGAGTTAAAATCCGACTTCTCGGAAATGTGGGTCCGCACATTCCGAGGGGAACTGAACGAATCAATTCTCGAAGCGGCGCTGGCGTGGGCTTCTCAGCCCAGGCCATCCGTTTGCTCGATGCCTGAACGGTACGACTGGGCTCACATCGGCTCGCAAACCGTTGAGTTCTACAAGAAACTGATATCGGGATCGCTCGCCGGCTCCGAGTCGGCCCGATACGCCGCTGCCGGAGACCGGTCCCCATGAACATACTAATGCTGCACAATAGCTATCAATTCCGAGGCGGCGAAGACGAAAGCTTCGAGTCCGAAGTACGCATGCTCTCGGACGCCGGTCATTTCGTCGATACCATTCACCTCAACAACGACAATGTCGAGGAGATCGGCCGGTTTCAGGTAGCGTTGCAATCGATCTGGTCGAAGCCGTCCTACGACCTGGTCGATCGTAAGTTGCGGGAACGTCCCTTCGACGTCCTGCACGTCCAGAATTTTTTCCCGCGGATTTCGCCCTCGGTGTATTCGGCGGCAAAAAAGCACGGCGTCCCGGTGGTGCAGACCCTGCGAAATTACCGCCTGCTGTGTCCCAGCACGATTCTCTACCGCGACGGGCACATTTGCGAAGAGTGTCTGCACAAAACCATCAAGTATCCTGGCGTAATTCACGGATGCTATCGCGACAGCATTCTCAGCAGTGCGGCCGTGGCCACGATGACGGCCTTTCACGCCATGAAAGGAACCTGGCGCAACGCCGTGGATCTATACCTCTGCCTGACTGAGTTTTCGCGCCAGAAGTTCATCGAAGCCGGTTTCGCGCCGGAAAAAATTGTAGTCAAAAGCAACTTTGTTTACCCCGACCCTGGACCGGGTGAGGGAAACGGCGGATACCTGCTGTTCGCTGGTCGGCTCCAGCCCCATAAGGGTGTGGAAACGTTGCTCGCCGCGTGGGGCCGCTTGAAGATCCCCGGCGCTCTGAAAATCGTCGGAGACGGCCCACTTGCCGAGCAGGTGCAAAAATTCGCGGCACGGAACAGTAGCGTGGAGTGGCTTGGCCAGAAGAACTCGACTGAGGTGATGGAGTTGATGGGCTCCGCGCTCGCGCTGGTATTTCCCTCCGAGTGGTACGAGCCTTTCGGGCGCGTCGCCATCGAAAGCTTCGCGAAGGGTACGCCGGTGATCACTTCGCGCCTGGCCGGAATGGCGGAAATCGTTAGCGAGCATCACACGGGATTGTTGTTTCACCCCGGGGATCCCGATGATCTCGCGCGAAAACTGGAATGGGCCATCCGCAATCCCGATGCTTTGCGCGCAATGCGCCCCGCTGCGCGCCGCGCCTATGAAGAAAAGTACACGGTGGATGAGAACTGCGGCGAACTAGTTCGAGCCTACCAAACCGCCGGCGCCGCTTTGACAATCGAGAGCGAGCCATGCGTTACTGTCAAGATAAATTAACCCTTTCATCAGTATGCGCGTCTTGAATGCATCGTGGATTCACGTGGAGGTCAACAACAATGCCTAATACCGGGGCAGTCCAAATGTCCGCAGCGCCCGCGGCGATCGCAGATCTGCGATTGGATGAGTCTCAAGTCCAGTTCTTTAGCGATAATGGCTACCTGCGCGTTGATGTCTTGACCTCTCAAAAAGAGGTCGCGGAGATTCGCGCGGAGCTTCAGCGCCTGTTCGAAATACGCGCGGGCGAGAAAGAGGGCGCGTTCGCCGATCTCGTCGCGGGTGCCGATCATCCGAATATCCTCAGCTCGCCCCAGATACTTAATCCGGTCAACTATGCTCCCAAGCTGCACCAGACGCAATGTTTCAAGAACGCACTCAGCATCGCCAAACAGTTGTTGGGCGACGACGCCCGCTGTTTCTTCGATCTTTCAATTCTCAAAAAGCCCAAGGGCGGAGCCGCAACCCCCTGGCACCAGGACGTGGCTTTCCGCGATCCGAGCTTCGACTACAGCGAACTGACAATTTGGGTGGCACTGCAGGAAGTTACCAAGGAAGGCGGGTGCCTGCAATTCATTCCCAGATCACACAAGGGTCCGATTCTCGAACATCGCTCGGCGAACAACGATCCGACGTCCCAAGCCCTGGATTGCAGCAACCTCGTCGACGAGGCCGCTGCGGTGCCGTGCACGCTCGCGCCGGGCGGATGCACGATCCATCATCCGCGCACCTTGCACGGTACCGCGCCCAATTTGTCTAGCGTACCGCGGTTCGCCTACATCATGACCTTCGGGGTATCTCCCAAACCAGCCAAAGAAAAGCGCGTCTTTCCATGGCTTGTCGAGAAAGAAACGCCCATTCAGGCGCGCAAGCGCCGTTGGATGCGCCGCGGTGGTTTGATCGTCACGGTCTGGCGCCGGTTCCGCCGGGGCGATCTGGCAAATTGGCGGGCCGCCCTCTACGGCCTCGAACGGTCCCTGCGAATCCTGCGAAAAGGTATGTAGCAGGGTTATCACCAGTAGATGCTCATTTGCTGTGATTAATACCAGAATAAGGGAGAGACAAATTGCAAAGTCATAATCGCGTTGTCGTCACGGGCGCCGGAGGCTTCATCGGTGGCCACCTCGTTGCTGAATTTCGAAATCAGGGTTACAAGCATATTCGCGCCGTTGATGAAAAGCCGTTGGGCGAATGGTATCAGCGCTTCGATGACGTCGAAAATCTGTCCCTCGATCTCAATATCAAGGAAAACTGCGAGGTTTCCGCAAAGGGTGTCGACGAAATCTACAACCTCGCGGCCAACATGGGCGGCATGGGCTTTATCGAGCACAATAAGGCCCTCTGCATGTTGTCCGTGCTGATCAATACTCACATGCTGCAGGCCGCCCTGAATCACGGCTGCCATAAGTTTTTCTATTCTTCCTCGGCCTGCGTCTATAACGCGGACAAGCAGAAGACCTTTGAAGCACCTTCCCTCAGGGAAGAAGACGCGTATCCCGCGATGCCCGAAGATGGCTACGGCTGGGAGAAACTCTTCTCGGAACGCATGTGCCGCCACTTCCGCGAGGATTTTGGTCTTTACACCCGTGTCGCGCGCTTTCACAACGTTTACGGACCCTGGGGCACCTGGTTCGGCGGCCGCGAGAAAGCTCCCGCGGCGATTTGCCGCAAAGTGATTGAGGCGAAGATCCAGGGCACGCACGAAATCGAAATCTGGGGTTCCGGCGATCAGACTCGCAGCTTCATGTTCGCTGACGATTGCGTCAAGGGAATCCAGCTCATCACCAATTCGCAGATTTTGGAACCCATCAATCTGGGCTCCACCGAAGCCGTCAGCATCAATCAACTGGTGGACATCGTCGAAGGCATCGCCGGCATCAAGTTGAAGCGAAATTACAATCTGGGCGCTCCCAAGGGCGTCAATGGCCGCAACAGCGAAAATTCCCTCATCAAGAAATATCTGAACTGGGAACCGGATACCACGTTGCAGGCAGGCCTTGAAAAAACCTACGCTTGGATCTACGACCAGTATCTTGCTCGCGAGAGAGGCGAGCCCGGCGTAGTGCGAGAACGCTCTGTTGTGCAGTCAGCATAAGACCACTAATCGTTGTTCGCAGCTACAACCAGCGCTGCGCGAAATTATCGTCTGGCAAGTAATTGAAGCGGGCAGACTCGTGAGCATTCCACGAGTCGCCCGCTTTTTCATTTCTGGGCTCTTTCTCGCCGATACTCAATTCCGATCTCCAGTTCCGACGTCCAGGTCGTCAGGGCGCGCACAGCTAGCCACACTGGAGAACGCACGTCGCACCATCGGACAGGCCTCTGCAGCTAGAACACCTGCCCTTTACCTGTTCGACCGGCCAGTAGAAGTTGATCGCGCCGGTGAACTAAAATCATTAGTCAGTTGTGTCGCGTATGAGTTTTTTCCCTCGTTGTTATATTGGAATATGAGAGTGTCCAAAATAGCTTTAGTTGTATTGTTTTGCTTGCTCGCATCTCCCGCCTGGGCGACCACCTACTACCTTGCCACGGCGCCAAGCGGCGGTAACGATTCCAACGACGGCCTGTCTATTGGCACGCCGTGGCTCACTCCGTATCATGCGCTCAATTGCGGCGACGTGATTTTGGCGGCGGCGGGTACTTATTCACCTGCGAATTTTACGTACAATAAATGGGGGAAAGTGACATGCCCCGCGGGAAACAACGTCGCCTGGCTCAAATGCGTGATCTTCGATGCCTGCAAGGTTTCCGGGGGCGGGTCATTCCCCAGCGGGATGTCGGTGTCTGCAAGTTACTGGGGCGTCCAGGGGTGGGAGGCAACTGCGACAGCGCAGAGTGCGTGTTTTAACGCATTCCCTCCGGCACCGACAGTACAACTACATCACATCATTTTTGCAAACGACGTTGCGAACGGTTGTTACAGCAGCGGCTTTACCGTCGGAAACAATCAAGACGTGGGCGTGGATTATTTTGTGGTCGTTGGGAGTATTGCCTACAACGCCGCGCAATCAACACTGCAGTGCGTCAGTGGTATCGACATTTACCAGCCCGTGCAATCGGATTCCTTGCCGGGGACGCACATCTACGTTGCCGGTAATTTCGCCTGGGCCAATGTTGATCCGAATCCCTGCGCAGGCGGGCTTCCAACCGATGGGAACGGAATAATTCTTGACACCTTGGATGGAACATATGGCTTACCCTCGCCTTATACTGCGCAGGTCCTAGTCGATAACAACATCCTTATCGCGAATGGCGGACGCGGATTTGAGGTGTTCAACAATACCGCCGGCGCTGTCCATGCCGCTATATACGCCCGGCACAACACTCTGTGGGGAAATAATTTCGACTTAAACACCACCAACCGTTTCTGCGGTGAGATGGCGTTCAAGATAGCCTTCAACGTGAGCGCTTCTCTAAACCTTTCCGCAACCAGCGCGACCGACGGCTGTGCGGGGGATCCCCTGTACGCCTACTCTGTTGTCAATGGCAACTCGACTGATCTTATTTACAACAACGTGGGGTGGTCGGCAAGCGGCACCTACGGTAATGCGACGCTCAGCCCCGGATTTTCCTATGGGCCGAATAATCTTTTCGGAACCAATCCCAACTTTGTGAACGCCGCGGCTCCGGGCGCGCCCAGCTGCAGCGGCACGGCGAGCGTTCCGAATTGCATGGCGACCTTGATTGCCAATTTCACGCCCACCACAAGCACAGCGAAATCCTATGGGTATCAGGTACCGAGCACTACACCCTCCTACGATCCGCTTTTCCCGCAATGGTTGTGCAACGTGAACCTCCCGGCAGGCCTGGTGACGATGGGTTGCCCCGCCGGATCAGCTCCTGCTCCGCCGGCCGATCTAAGTCTCGTCGTACACTAACTGGTCAGCTTCAGTCGTCTTTCTCTAGGATTGATTGTCCGGCGCATCCGGTCGTCTCGTTTGCCGCGATTATCTCCCCGTACGAGAATCGAGCTCTCCGCGCTAGGATTTGCTAACCAAACCTGTCTTGAATGATGCAGGTCGCGTAGAATGCTACATATTTTCCAATACTCTTTCTGGGTTCTTGGAATTCGTTTGCTTGTGTTCGTCACACGCTGCGCGTTTTTCTTGGCATTATGGGCGTTGGACGATCTCGCCGATGGGTCACGAGAGTAGCCGCTGAGGATGGTCTTCAAATCAGAGCATCAGAGGATTTCCTGGCTCGAACCGCGCAGCGCTATTACCGTGAAGGTGGACGTGGCGATGACATGCAATGCAGAGCGTGATGAGATTTTCTTCCACATCCCCTCCCAAAAGGCTTCGCGGCTGCATGTGATGGACCTGCAGATCTTGGGAGCCTCCACATCGTTGACATCGCCAGCCATCACGCTGGAGCACTCGCTGGCAAAGGCCGCGATAGGAATCCGGGTCCAAGCGAAGCCTGGGTTGTCTTGGGATTTGTGGATTCATGATGCCTTCGGAATCCGGAACAAGAACTCCTGCCGCTGTGAGTTCGGCAGTAGTAGGTAAATTCGACTGAGCGCCAAGAGCAGGGAGTCGGCATTGCCGGAAGCGTCCAGGTTTGCGCCGGCTAGAAAATCCGCGCAAATCATCTCCAGGCAGTAGCCGCGCGCCTTTTGACCACCGAGCATCAAGGAAGCGGTCTCCAGCGCCTGCTCGATAACGGCCAGCTGGCTCTTGTAGACCTTGAAATACAGCATCTCCCACGGCTCGGTCTCCTTGCCTGTTAGGTGTCTCTCTACCTCTCGTTTGAACTCCTCCCTCGGCATCTGTTTTGCTTTGTGCACCCAGGGTGCACAATCGAAGTTCTGTCTCTCCGCCCGCGCCACTCGGACCAACTCCCGGGCCTTGGTCCATCCCATCTCCTTTAGGTCGCGATGGGCCTGCCGCGGTAGCTGCTCGTGAATCGCCATCAGGTAATATGCCTTCCGTCGGGACTCAGGGAATTTCTTCTCCAGAAACTCATCAAAGGACTTCAGGTTGTCCACTCGCCAGTATTGACCGGCCCGTACTTCGCAGAGATAGCGGCCCAGCTCCACAAAGCGCGTGTCCCGCTCCCGCTCCGTCGTCCGTTCCCAGTGCAGAATCTCATCGATCTTCTCTAGCACGAACACAGCCCGGCGTTGATTCAGCTTGGGTGCCATCGGCGGCGGCCCGCTATTCCTCAAATAAGTCAATCCAATCAAGGTCGCTCGCTCCCGGCCGACGAATGAGTTTCGAATCCAGCAGCTGCTGATCGCCCAAGCAGATCCCCAGATGGGAGCAGCTCACACATCCGTTCTGGGGAAATCGAATTCCGCTGTGCGGAAGGAAGTGGCCGGCTTCGATCTGATTCGTGGTTGTCTCAACCAGCTGGCCAAACTCCCGACGCTGTTGCTCGTCAATCGTTGTCTTCAGATACTGAATTTCGGGCGCGTTCTTTCGCACGAAGACGACCAAAGCAACATCGGAGATCCCAGTCATCCAGGAATAACAGATCAGTTGTGGGTCGAGCGCTAACAGGCCCTGCGGCTGCTCCGCGTAGCGGCAGGTCGTCGTTTTCCAGTCGATAATGCATTTCGTCCCGTCGAGATCGCCGATCGCGTCGATGTAAGAGAGGAACTGGCCCCCGGATGGAAGTGAGCGCGTCAACTTCACCTGAAGATTCGCTTTTGGACTTGTTATCCGCACACGATCATCCTGGGCGAACCGCTCGAGCAAGTGAACGCCCTGGTGATAGAGCCGGTCCCAGGAATCGTTCTTCGCATAAGCCAGGGAGGTGTCTTGGTATTTGCGCCACTCCTGGAAGAACGCCGCCGTCGAGTCGTCCCCGGCGAAATGGGCCGACAATGCGTTCTCAAAGCAACGGCCGAACATCATTGCGGCCTTATCTTCTTTCTCGCGCCAGCCGTCGAGATATCGGTAGCGATACTGCCGCGGGCAGCGCAGGTACTGGCTAATCTGCGTGAAGCTGTATGTCATTCGAGCCTCCTGCCACGACACTTTCGCGAGCATCCTTGGAGATGAATTCCCATTCGCTCGACGGTGCAAATGCTTCGAGGTTGAGGAACGTACGTCCGGCGAATGACTTCCGCGTGGTCCGCAGAATGCCCGTGAGACCGAGCAAGGCCTTCTCATCCACTTCGTCGCGGCCGAGCAGGTCGGGGTCGTAGCCAAAATCCCTCAGAAACCAATTCAGTTTCCAGAGGGACTTCTGGGTGCAATAGAGTCGCCCTGCAATCTTGCGAGAGGCGAGGTCCCGAGGCTCTAGCACGGTGAAGCTGAGGATGAAAAAGGGCTTCTGCGGGTGCCAGCGATAATAGGCTCGGTCCACGCGCGCGAGGAAGATGCCTTCCAGGAATTCGTTCGCCTGCGCCGGCTCGACATGTAAACCCGGAAAATGCCGTTTCATGACCTCACCTCCTCCGGCTGGCCATAGCTATTCAATTTGCAAATGAGCGCCGCACGATCTTTCGCGGCTTCCGCGGCCACAGTCGAGACAAAAGCCTCGACGAGGTCACGGCCGGCGTCGCGGAGCTCTTGCGTCCCACAGAAATCAGCCGCATATCGCTTTACCAAGTTGGGATCGAGATCGTATTTTCGAATCAGCAGGCAAAGCTTGTCCCGCAGCCTGGGCTGGCCGTTGCTTGAGCCGTTCGATCCGCGGTGGCCATTCGAAGGCGGCGCCGCGGCGAAGGGCTCTTGCGGTGCCGAGAACGATCCGAGCTCTTCGACGCTGCAGAGTCCGACCCCGTAAGCTTTGCGCAAAGCTCGATTCACGGCACGAGTTTCGGCGACACGCATCTCAGCTCCACGGACGAGGGGAGATGTGTTGGACGGATCGGCGTCGCCGTAGCCGACGAAGCCACGAGATCGTAGAGATTTGTATACTGTGGCTCTAAAGATCCAACGGTTGGCAGATGGATCGCACAGTCGAGTGACAAGAGTGGATTTAATCCCAGAGCAGTTCTTCGATCGGGCTATTCGCAGCAGGCCAGCGTGAGTTACATACCATCGGCCGTCGAGGAGCTGTAGATCTCCGGTTGATACCAACAGACCATGTTCTTCGGTTAGAGCCCGGAGTGTGCGAATTGCGCTTCGGGGTAGTTCACCCCAGGTAACTCTGGCTAGCCTGCGATTCGAAACGAAACTGTTGTAATAGGCTTTCATATCGCTCCTCTCGATGTGGCACCCAATGTCCCCCATATACTGACATAGGGTGTCAAAACTGTCAAGTTGTGCGAAAGTTCAAACCAGCGTGAGAGAATGATAGAATCCGCGACGCATGCGAAAAGACACCAGACTTTCGTTCCGGGTTCGATCTGACCTTAAGAAGACGCTCGAAGCCATTGCTTCCACCGAAGGTCGAAGTGTTGCTCAAGTGTGTGAAGCATTCCTAAGCGCGGGAGCCAAAAGTTATAAGAGCGACGGCGCGGCTTTCCTGCAGCGGCTCATCTCGAGATCGCGAAGAGTGAGCAAGGGACAAGGATCGGCATAGCATTCGATCGTCGGACGCCTCCGAGGTGGTAGAGACGGAGGCGTAGATATCAGCGCGTGACCGCCGATTGGTGTTTCTACCGTATTTGTTAGCTTCAGCGCGATTCGCTTCACGCCGGCGATACGTTTAGCGCACCGCGTTCAATCGTAGTACGTAAACCGGCTTCATACCGAGAGCTGCGCGATGTCCGCTACACGTGACTGCCTTCAGTGCCAAACGAACCCAAATTGCCGCACCCAGATTTCTTTTTTCATGCAGAAACTAGAGCTTCTCCGTTCTGTCTCCTTCTAGTTATAGCCTTTACAATCAGTCGCTTAATGGGCTAAACAAAATTATACTTGACGGTTCAATTTTCTCCTGGCAGAGTAGCGCTTGTGGCAGAGATACCAGAAAATCCGACGTTCACAGCTTCTGACGTGAGGGAAGTTGGAGGTATCAGCTACCGCCAACTGAACGGGTGGGATTCGAAAGGAGCGCTGCCAGGCCGGCGCGCCCATAGCTCCGCATGGCGCAAATTCGACCCGCGGCAGTTCTTTGTGATTCTGGTTTGTGCCGAAATTCGCAAACAGTTCGGCGTCTCTATAACGAAGCTTGCTTGGCTTCAGAAATTCATGCTCCAAGATGGTGCAAACCACTTCCGAGCTGCCGTGGAAATGATGCGTGACGGGCTGGCGGTGCTACTTCTTACCGATCTACGCGAACAATTCGAAATGAATTCAGATTTTGAAATCAGCGACTTACTTCGGCTCGGGTATTGCAGGTACGACGAAGAGCAAAGCTATCTGTTGCTGTTGGTAAATCCGATCGTAAATAAGTTGTTAGCGGCGCTGAAGAATCCCGTGAGATTCGAGATCTCAGAGAAAATTTATGACGCGATGAGGGCCGTCGCGGCGGCCACGAGGGTTCTCGATACGGCGGAATTCGCGGTGCTCGAAACGATGCGACAGGCTAACACTTCCAAATTTACGGTTGTACAGACGAGCGACGACGAAATACTTCTCGAAATTCAAGTGAATGAGGAGAAAGGGGGAACTGTTCAGCACGATCAAGGGCTCCCTGCGCATCATGAGAGGGACCCGAGCACTGTGCACAGAGTCGTGAAAAAAGTATTGATGTAGGAAGTCGGGCTTTTGGCATTGTGGTGCAGCGACTCGCTTCATGACTAGGTGCGCCGGAGGCCGCGCTCGAACGGCTCATCTCGACGCATTCCGACGCTTTTGAGAAGGAGAACATCATGGACAAAGGTGACTCAAATCGCAAGAACGCACAACGATCCACTGGGCCGCATGACACGACTTCGACCCGGTACAACGCGGTTCGGCACGGCTTATTGGCGAAAGGTATAACCGAGCTCGATGACCCAGTCGCATATGAATCTTTGCTGGAACGGCTTACACAGGCGTACCGCCCGGTCGGAGATGTGCAACTATTCTTGGTGCAAAGAATTGCCCTTCACATGACCAGAATAGTGCGAGGCGCAAGGCTTGAAGCCGAATACATTACAAGTGAGATCCATCCCCCCGTTAAGCAAAGTCTGGCAGACTTATTGGAGCCATGTGTTGTCGAGCAGGGACTGCCCGCAGCCATGGGGGCGCGCGGCGCCATTAACTTAGTTTCCGGTTTTCAGCGCTACGAAACTTCACTCGAGAATAAATTATATCGCGACCTTAACTACCTCGAGCGCCTACAACGAATGCAAAAAGGGGAGTTTGTCCCTGCGCCGGCAAGCCTTGATGTCTCGATACACTCGCAGCCTGAACGCAAAACCTAGAAATCGAGCGCGCTGAAAGTAGCGGGCATCCGCCCTTTCAGCGCGATTGCGCCGGAAAGGAAACTTTCGACAAAGCAGAAGGGAAGGGCCAGGCAGATTTTATCCCCTGGAAACGCGGCCGCTCTCTAATCAGCGCGCATCAGGTCCCAAGCAAATTAATCTGCAATTTCTTGTAACCGTGCTCACTCGCCCACAAATCTAAAGGTATCGTCGCCAGCTCGTCCACCACCGGAACCGCGAGCCCCGTCTTCGTCAGATCAATGCTCTTCAAATAAGTGTGGCATGTGTCGCACACGTCCACCCGGACATGTGCGATTTCTGGCGCGGAGTAAAACGCCATCTGCGGCTCCCGCTCTTCGCCGCACGCCGGACAATACACCCGCCGAAATCCCCACTCGTGCGCGCACAACATGCAAATTAGGGATTTCTTCGCCCCGTCGCCTTCACTCCGCAGCACGCCCACGATCGGCTTGCCGCCGCACAGCGGACAAGTCGAGGGCGCTCCATCCACAACCATCACTTCCCGCTGATCGGCCAAATACTCCGCATACGGCTGCAGAAAAATCCACGCCAGTAATTGTTCCCGAGGATTCATCCCGCCTGCGTCGCTTTCCCACTCCGCCGGCGCCCCGCCCGCAGCCGTCGGCGTTTCCAAATCGCCATGCCAGAAATTTTCAATCGCATGCTGCCATCCCGGCGTCCCTTTACGGGCCAATCCCGCTGCAGCCTGTGCCATCGGCGCCGGCGCAATCCGCTCGATCAATGCTAAAAATTTCGGAAATGGAGGCAGCAGCAGGAAAAGATCTAATTCATCGCGCAAAGGTCTCGCGGATGAAATTTTCGGAGAGTCGCCCAGCGCCTGCTGCAGGTCCGTGTACAGGCTCTTCTGGAATGTCGCCACGCGCGAATAAAATCGCAATCCTTCCGCGGCAAAGGGATGTTTGGAGGTCAGCTCATTGGCGCGCCGGATGCGCCGGTCCCACTCCCGTTGCGCCATTACTTGGATTGCGTGCCGTCCTTGATCTCTTCATACCACGTGCGATGAAAAGTCCAGGCCCACGCGCGCGTCACGTACCCGTGAATCATCGATCCGAAGCTGCCTTCTTCCAGAATCGTGCTCATGTACACATGAATCAGGTACAGCCCGATGCTGATCAGCGCCGCGCTCGCGTGAATCAGTATCGCCACATAGCGCAAGTACCGCCAACTCCACGGCAGCGCCTCCGTGTACCACAGTGCAACGCCTGTCAGCAGCAGCAGAATCACGCAAAAGAAAATTCCCCAGAAGAAAAGTTTCTGCCCGAAATTGAACCGCCCCACCGGAGGCAGTTTCTCATCCTCATTCTGAATGTAATAGGGCATCGCTCTGGCCCAGGCGCGATCGTCATCATTCACTTCCATGTCCCGGCGCCATTCCACAAAGGTCCAGAAGAAGGACACGACAAAAACCACTCCCAGCCACGGGTGTATGAATCGCGCCGTTGGCCCACCGCCCACGATCGCCGCCAGCCAATACAAATAAGGAGACCAGAACGCCAGCCCGGTGATCAGCGCGAATGTGTAAGTCAGCGCCCCGATCCAATGGTTCGCGCGCTCGCCAAACGAATACCGCGGGATCAGCTCCTCGTTATGGTCGGCGGCGGTTGGATGCGACACCGCGTTGCTCGTCATAGCCGCCTCCCGCTCTCGCTACTGGGACCGGTCCCGTTCCCACCGCTCGGCGGAATCGGCTCTTCCTTCTTCGGCCCAAATCGCAGGTAATGCCACGCCAGCCCCACAACGCCGCCAATCATCGCCAGATTTCCCAGCCACTTCAGCGGCCCTTTCCACAAACGCACCGAATACGGAATGTGCGGATCTTTCGGCAGTCCGCCATACAGCTCCGGATTCTTCGCGTCGTGCAGCACGTAAATCACATGAGTTCCGCCCACGCCCGCCGGATCGTAAACTCCCGCGTCCGCGAATCCAGACTGCGTGCGCAGCTGCTCCGCGCGCGTCTCCGCCAATTCCTTCATTTCCAACTTCGTCCCGAAGTGCAGGCACCCAGTCGGGCAAGCCTTGATGCACGCCGGCTCCAACCCCACCGAAACGCGATCGTTGCACAAAGTGCACTTGAAAACTTTTCGCGCCTCCGGACTGAACTTCGGAATATTGAACGGGCACCCCGTCATGCAATATCCGCACCCGATGCAATTCGCTTCCTGAAAATCCACAATCCCGTTTGCGTACTGCACGATCGCCGCGTCCGCCGGACAAGCCGCCAGGCACCCCGGATCCTCGCAGTGCATGCACTGATCTTTGCGCATCAGCAGCATCATGCTGCCGTCTTCGCGCTCGTGCTCGTTGAACTTGATCAGGTTCCAGTAATTCCAAGCCGTTTCCGGCATCGTCTGGAAGGTATTGTCAAACGTAGTTTCAGTGAACGTGTATCCATTCCATTCCAGGCAGGCCACTTCGCACGCCTTGCACCCAATG
>Ga0209655_10000112_pt1 | contig 29604 bp, 25 predicted proteins | sample BogFormECP03_OM2_FD_188236 | JGI IMG/M metagenome (GOLD analysis project Ga0209655, IMG submission 188236) | Bog forest soil microbial communities from Calvert Island, British Columbia, Canada - ECP03_OM2 (SPAdes) (version 2) | ecosystem: Environmental > Aquatic > Freshwater > Wetlands > Bog ...
TCGCACTTGCGCCAATCGTAGTCTGTCGCCCAATAGCGGGCAAGTTCCTGAATTGTCGCCAGCGGCAGGCCTTGCGATTCATCCGTGACCGTTTCCCGATCAGGCCACCTGGTCGAGTTGATGCGCCTGCGCAATTCGGTAAGTTCCGGCTCTGGAACATTCACCTGAAACGGACGGAGCGCATTCTTGTCAGTTGTCTGCTCGCTGCTTCGTTGTGTAGCACTACTTTGGGTCATGGTGTCCTCCTTTTGAATAGTTTTGAATTGCGAATCTGCAAATGCCTCGCCGGTCGTCCTCGGGCGGAATGCGACTGCCAGACCCAACATGGAGCTCGCCTTGAGAAAGCGACGGCGTGATCTGTCGCCTGGTTGTTTCATCGGGTGCTCCTTCCGAGTATTTCTGGGGTTTTTCCTGGTGTTTTCTACTTCTAGTGGCGGTGTGTTTCGCCCGCAGGATTCTGGGGCGGTTCGCCCTCCTTCACCAATTCGCTGGATTCGCCATCCTCTTCGGATTCAGCCCCTTCATCTCATTGAGTTCCTCGGGGGTGATCTGAGGCAAGTGACGGATGAACAAAACCAGGCGCCAGGTTTGCGCGGGAGTATGCACTTCGCTGAAGGCTGGCATGGCGCTCAAACGAACTCCATTTTGAATTGTGTAGTAGAGCTCGCCATCGCTCTTGTTCTGCGTCGCGGCTGCACGCAAGTCGGGCGGTTTCGGATAGAGGCCCTTGCCGAAAAACGACTGACCCCCTCCGTCATTCGAATGGCACGTGGCACAATGATCCGAGAAATGCTCCATGCCTGCCCGAATGTTCTCCGTTGAAGGCATGATGGGATTGCGAAGTTGGCGATACGTGGATGGCACGGCCATTGTGCGTGCCGTTGTGGCCGCGAACTTCTCAATCGCTGATGGTGTCGCAAGTGCGCTGAAGCCTCGTCGCACGAGGGTCAGCCCATATCCCGCGGCTGCAACCGCAAGAGCAAACAGAATCAGCAAAACTGCTTTCCAGGGTTTCACGGCTACCTCCCCCGTGCCGAGCCGGCACGACTTACCAGGACTTGGAATTCCGCTCAATGAAAAGCGATTCGCTGCGACTCACAAATCCTAATGGGGAGCTAGCGGACGTCGAACGTCGGTGCCGGGTTCAGAAATCCAGCCGACGATCAGCCGGGCTGCTTGTCCGTGTCATCGTCGTCCGCCGGCCCGAACGTAGGCAGGTACCTGCCGAAGTTCAATTCGAAGTCGCTCGGAACGCCGTAACCGACATTGCGGATCTTGGCGCGGCGCGCCTGTGCACCGGGCAAGGCCAGCAATGGGAAGAACAATTCGTTGCTCGACTGAAGCTCGGCAGCTGTCGGCATCCCGAACCGATTGATCTGGGCCTTCGCCGCGGCCAGCGTTTCACGGTCGAACGAGGTCAGACGCCGGGCGAGTACATCGACAAACGAGTCGAGGTCGCCATCGTCCAGCGTGCGGTTCACCCAACCATAGCGCTCGGCGATATCCGCATCGAAATCGTCGCCGCTGAGCACGATCTCCAGTGCGCGCGAGCGGCCGACCAAGCGCGGGAGCCATTCCAGCGCTCCGCCGCCCGGGACCAGTCCTACGCCGACCTCGGGATTACCGAACAGGGCGCTTTTCCGGCTGGCGAAGCGCATGTCGCAGGCCAGCACGAACTCGTTCCCGATGCCGCGAGTACGGCCGCGAATCTTGGCGATGCTCACGACTGGCGTGGACGAGAGGCGCAGCACAAAGTCGCGCCAAAGGCCCAGCGTCTCCGGCCGTTCAGCTGCCTTGGCTACGTCGAGATGGGCGATGAAAAAATCGGGATTCGCCGACTGGAACACGACAACCTTCACGGACGGGTCCGCCTCGAGGTCGGTCATTAGCGCTCTCAATTCGACGATCGTTGTGGGAAGAAATATGTTGATCGGCGGGTTGCTGAAGGTGACCGTCCACCGGCCCGGATGGGTGCGGTCGGTGTGGAACTGCGCATCTGCGCGCTCGCTGCTTCGTTGTGCAGCACTACTTTGGGTCATGGTGTCCTCCTTTTGAATAGTTTTGGATTTTTCCGTCAGCGGACCTGGCGATTATTGCTTTTACGTCCCTGGGAGGACGAATTCCGTCGGTAGGCTGCTGAGCCTATCACAAAACAAGCGTCCTGAGCATTAAGTCCCGGCAAGTCGGGGCAAGTCGGCTTGTAGGAAGTGATCTCCACTCTGGACGGAACGGGCAGCCTGGAACCAACAATCATGCCATGACGTGACCATGAGTGAGGTCTTCACCAGCGTAATCATCGCCATGCTATTATGCATATCGCAGCATAAAAGCCCCTGATAAGGGCGAGGTCGGTGGTTCAAGTCCACCCAGGCCCAACATTTACTTCTCCGGATTGGTCCTAGGCTCGTCGATGGCCGCGGCGCTCCCCATAACGGGAACTTCGACGATTCGACCGTTACTTGTGTCAGCGATGTGCGCATTCCTCCCTGCTACGCGTTGGAAACGCCTCAAAGCTCCGTGGGTGGTTTTGGCTTCACCACTTTCCGCGGCGCGGGTACAAAAACCACTGGCTTCGCCTCCGGACTCTGCGGAGTCCAATCCTCCGGCGGAAAAGAAACGCGCCAGAACTTTGAATTGGGTTCGCTGAATTCAATCCCGACCTCCGCAACTCCTTTGGCACTCGCACCTACGTTTTTCACCCAGCAAGAAACCTCTTCGGCGGTCCGCGAATGCTTAAGCGTGAGAGCTTGTCCCGGCTCCACTGTTTCCTTCAATAAAAGCAGGCCACCATGCGCGTTGACCACCAGCGTGAAACTTTCTTCCTGAAAGGTTTTTCCATTCATGCGCTTGCCGGACACACTTAGCCGCACGGAGAGAAGAATGCGCTGGCTGCGCCTCTGATTGGCTAACGCGAGCGAACGGACGTTCGATGTACTCAAATGAGTGCCCTCATTCTCCTATGGCTCTTGGCATGCAGATACAGAACGAATAGTTGCGTTGCAAGAGGGCTGCCGGGATCGCTTCGAAAGTATTAAAGCAAACTAATTTTCAGGAGCCCGGCAATTCAGGCATGGCGTTCACCCTGGCGAGTCTCGCCATCTCCCGAATTATCAATGAGCTAGGCACATTAAAGAACGGGCTAAGGCTGATGGTGACTAGCGAAAGCAACCAAAACCATTCATTGCGCAAAGAAACAGCGGGGGCCTTTACGGGGTTCGGCCTAAAGAATTGTTCCGAAAAAGCACGGAGTTTCACTTCGAAACGTATGCTCACGGCTTTCGCACTCTCTCTCTACATGTCAGCAACCACCATTCTTGGGGAGCGTCCGTGAAACTTCGCTCCAGAATGCTCCTGGTCCTGGCGGCTACTATGGTTGCCGGCATGGCGGTCATGTACTTCCTTTCGAGAGAATTATTGCTAAGGAATTTTCTCCAGCTCGAAAACGAGCAGATGAAGCGCGACGTTTCGCACGCTGCGGCTGAGCTTGAAGATCAATACAGCAGCCTCGGGGTCACCACCAACGACTACGCCTACTGGGATGTTGCATACGAATTCATGGCCGATCCGACGCACAAGGACATTAGTAAAGAGTTTCAGAATGGCCAGATGGAAGGCCTCGGGCTTCATCTCATTATCTTCCGCGATCTCCAGGGCAACATCGTTTTTGCGAAGGCCTATGACGACCGGGAACACAAGGAGGTTGCCGTCCCTGCAGCGTTCCTCCAGTTGGTCTTCTCCCATGAATTGCTGAGTCCAGCAAGTGTGGCCCGGACTCCGCGCGACGGCCTCCTCGAATTCCCGGACGGCCCTTACGTCGTATCGAACCGCCCCATCCTCACCTCGCAACGCAGCGGAGAGCCACGCGGCGTATTGCTGATTGCCCGCAGGCTAGAAGAGAGCAGTGCGCATCGCGCGACAGTCGGAAAGCTCCGGACGTCCGTCACTTTCCAAAGTGTTGACTCAGCCTCGTTGCCTCCGGACTTCCAGCATGCCCTCAAGTTTCTCAAGCCGCAGCCCGACTCGATTTATGTGCGAGCGCTCTCGGAAGAAGGTGTCGCGGGATACCAGATGGTTCCGGACATACTCGGCACGCCTCTGATGATTCTCCGGGTGGATGCGCAGCGTCCGATCTATGAACGCGGAAAGCTAAGCCAACTCTACGTTTTCGGGACCGTATTTGGCGGGGCGATTCTCTCTTCGTTCTTAATCATCTTCTTCCTTCAGAAATATGTTCTCTCGCGTCTTGGCGAGCTTGGCCGGGAAGTGAACAGCATCGGCAAGCGCAAAGCGATTGCCGAGCGCGTCCATTCCGCCGGAAGCGACGAACTCTCCAGCCTCGGCGATTCCATCAACGAGATGCTCGCGGAACTTGAAAAAAGCGAGGAACAGTTTTTTTTCCTGACCGAAAACATCCACCAGATCTTCTGGATTCGAGACGCCGTAACTGGTCAGTACGACTACATCAGCCGCGCCTTCGAAAAGATATTCGGGCGCTCGCGCGACTCTCTCGCCGGTGACCCTCAATCCTGGGTGGATCTCGTCCTTCCCGAAGATCAAGCTGTGGTGGAGCGCATGCTTGCTTACCAGGCCCAGGGCAAGTCCTCGGAAGCGCACTTCCGCATCCGTTCGGAAAACGGCGATATCCGCTGGCTCTGGGACCGCGCCTTCCCCAAATTGGATGCCAGCGGCAGCCACGGGGAAATCGCCGGACTCACCGAGGACATCACCGACTTCAAGCTTAATGAAGAAGCACTAATGAATTCGCAACTCGAGCTTGAGGAGCGTGTGGTCCAGCGCACGGCTCAGCTCGCGGAGCGAAGCGAACTGGTCAAGCTTCTCGTCGATTCTTCCAGCGGGCCGATGTACGGTCTCGATGAGGATTTCAAATGCACGTTTTGCAATCCCGCCGCCGTGCGTGCATTCGGCTATGAGGACGCCGCGGACTTGCTCGGCAAGCAAGCCCACGGCCTAATCCATCACACTCGGGCAGACGGCTCAAGCTATCCACTGGAAGAGTGTCCAGTGGTTCGCAGTTTCCACGAGGGAAAGGATGCTCACGTTGTCGACGAGGTATTCTGGCGAAAGGACGGCACGAATTTTCCCGTTGAATACAGCTCGCGCCAGATTCGCCGCAAAGGCAAGGTCGTCGGCGCGGTAGTAAGTTTCCTGGACATCACCGAGCGCAAACGGCAGGAAATAGAAGTCCGCCATGGCCAGAAACTCGAGGCGGTTGGACGACTTGCTGCCGGCATCGCTCACGAAATCAATACCCCCATCCAGTTCGTCGGCGACAACACGCGTTTTCTTCTCAGCTCGTTTCAGGAGGAACTGAAGCTCATCCGCAAGTACGAGCAGTTGCAACAAGCTGCAGCAGACGGCACCATTGATGCCGTCCTCCTCTCGGAGATCTCCGCCACGCGCGAGCAAATTGACTGGCCGTACCTCGAGAAAGAAATTCCACGCGCCATCGACCAGATGCTGGAAGGCCTGAGCCGCGTTTCCACCATCGTTCGCGGCATGAAGGAGTTTTCGCACGTCGACCGCAGCAATGAGAAAGCTCCCGGGGACATCAATCGCGCCCTCGAAAGTACTCTCGTGGTTGCGCGCAACGAGCTCAAATACGTTGCCGACATCGAAACCGAGTTCGGTGAGCTTCCCCCGGTGCTTTGCCATCTCGGGGATCTCAACCAGGTATTTCTGAACTTGCTCGTCAACGCGGCTCACGCCGTCGAGGACGTCGTCAAAAGAACGAATTCCAAGGGAAAAATCCGCGTCACTACGCGCAAGGACGGCGACTTCGTCGAAGCCGCCATTTCGGACACCGGCACGGGCATTCCCGAAGAAGCGAGAGACAAAATCTTTGACCCCTTCTTCACCACCAAAGTTGTGGGAAAAGGAACCGGCCAGGGCCTGGCGCTGGCGCGCGCGATCGTCGTTGAAAAACACGGCGGAACACTCACTTTCGTCACCGAAGTTGGAATTGGAACCACTTTTTTTGTGCGCCTCCCGCTCCTCGGAGCGCGCGTGCCCGAAGAGGTCCTTACGCCATGAAACGCATTCTCTTTGTCGACGATGAATCAAATATTCTCGACGGCTTGAAGCGCATGCTTCGTCCTATGCGTGCGGAGTGGGATATGCATTTCGCCACCGGCGGTGAAGCCGCGCTGGAGTTGATGGAAACCCACCCAATGGATGTCCTCGTAACCGATATGCGCATGCCGGAGATGGATGGCGCGATGCTGCTCGAAATTGTCCGTGAAAGATATCCGAGCGTCTTCCGTATCATTCTTTCGGGTTATACCGAACTGAATGCCTCGCTGCGCGCTGTTTCCGTCGCCCACCAGTTTCTCTCCAAACCCTGCGACCCCGAATCCCTTCGAGCCAGCATTTCGCATTCCACCTCGTTTGCGGAAGTTCTCGACAGCCGCATGCTCATCAGCCTGGTGGGCTCTCTCCGGGACCTCCCGCCGCTTCCGCATATATTTGCCGAGCTCAAGCTGGCCCTCGCCGACCCGAAATGTTCTCTGGATCGCGTAAGCAAAATTGTCGAGAAGGACGTCGCCATTACCGCCAAACTTCTCCAGCTTGTCAATTCTGCCTTCTTCGGCGCGTCGCGCAACATCACCGACGTACAATCCGCGGTCACTCGCCTCGGCGTAAGCGTGCTTCAGGATCTCGTGCTCAGCGTCGCCATGTTCCGCGCTTTCACCGCCAACGAATACATCACCAGGGAGTACATTGAGGACGTTCACCGGCACGCGCAACTCACTGCCCGCATCGCCTCGGCCATAACACTGAACTCGCCATCGAGCCCGTTTTGCACTCTCGCGGGGCTTCTACACGACATCGGCAAACTGGTGATGGCTGAACGGATACCGGCACACCTCGCGCGCGCTCGCAACCAGGCCGAAGAGGAGCACATGCCGCTCTATCAGGTTGAGGAGAGTCTTATCCAGATTTCTCACGCCGAAGTGGGAGCCTACTTGCTCAGCATGTGGGGCTTCCCGCCCCCGATCGTGGAAGCCGTCGCTCATCACCATCATCCGCGCCGCGTTCCACACAATGGACTCGACATTGTTTTTGTTGTTTATGCCGCAAACCTGCTTGCTGGCGAACGCGAAGCCATCGCCAGGGGTGCGGAACCGCCCGCATTCGACATGGAGCTTTTCGATCAGACTGGCGCCGCACCGCTTCTGGCCGATTGGCGAACCCTTGCTGAAGCGGCCTTCGCGAATCAGGCCCAACTCGTAAACTAGACTGCCGTGGAAAATGCCGCCACCCGGCCCGCAGTAAATGGTTTCAGCCGCAAGGCAACGGCGGCGAATTCCAAATCGGAACAGCGGTTCCCACAATCGCATCCTTTCGCTGGCCTGAAGCCGCGAGATTCACCAAAACACAGAGAGTTGAGCAAGAAACGCGTCGACTGAGACATCCGACCGTGCGAATGCGGCGCGGCGATTGATGCAGCAGAACGGGATCCGGGAGGACCAGGTCACGCAAGTGCGAGGGTTTGCCGATCAGAGACTTTGCGTGATTTTTGCTTCTTTTTTAGGCTTGAGGCTCCCTTTCCTGGTTACTGGCCTCTTTTGAGCGATTGCTCTTGGACGCGTCGGAAAACCGCACAGGCAAGAGTGCCTGTGCTACCCAAAAAGCAAAAACGCCAGCAAGGATGCTGGCGCTACACGGCTTCTCGCAATATTACCTGACTCAAACTATGCGAGGGAAGTGCTGTTTTGTCAATGCCAAAATATGGGCATATCGGCCAGAGAGTGCGGGCTTGTCCGAATGATCTTGAGGTTTTTGCGTCGCAAATGAGCCAGGTTGGCGGGTGAAGGGGCTAGACGAACAGGCGATACGGAAAAATACAGTAAAAGAAGGATGTCCTGCTTCGGAGGGCTGGGATATCAATGTATACGGACAGTGTTGAGCCTTAGGAGGCGTCACGATGCGCGGAGGATATGGATACTTTGGGTTGATTGTGGGCACGGGGGCACTCTTTGGGGTGATGACGGTTGGGGGCTGTGGCCAGCAAAGTCCGACCGTCGTATATGACGCAAATCACAGGGACAATCACAAGTGGGACGATCGTGAGGATAGTGCGTACCGACGATGGGAAGCGGAGAATCACAAGGATCATCAGGATTTCGCGAAGCGGCAAGCCGAGGAACAGAACGACTACTGGAATTGGCGGCACAGCCATCCCGGTTAGAGCGACTAGGATTAGGCCGCTGTGCGCTGCCGCCGCTAAATCGAGTTAGGTTATTGTGCTCCCCGAAAAAGGAAGAGTGATCGAAACGCAGCAAGTACGCTACCAGCCATATTCCGTGTCGTTAACAGTCGAAGTTCCTTCTAGTACGAAGATGTAACTTAAAACCTCTTTTGAAAAGTCCTCTGATTCAAGTCCGGATTCTGAACATCAATTGCGAGGGGTGAAGACGGCGATCTGATCCAATTTTGGAGTGCTGGTGGATTCTAGCCACGGCTCTTGGGCAATGATCGGGGTGCAGGGGCCGAAGGTGCAGATGCGGATCTGACGGGTGGCCGCTTGCTGGCGGAGGGAGGACAGCATGGCGCTGAGGATTGTGCCGACAAAGGGTGTGTAGAGATAAAAGAGCGTGCCTGCGGACAAATTCGTGGCGCGGGCGTCCGTTTGGATGAACGTGACCTTGTTCAGGTTCAGGGATTTGGCGCTTCTGCGGGCGCAATTTACGTAGGTTGCTTCCAGCTCGATGCCGATGGTGCGGGCTGGCGCGCAGATCGATACCAGGAGTGGGACTTGGCCTAGCCCGGAGCCCAGATCAATCAGGACATCGTGTTCTGTGAGTGCGGTGCTGGCGATCAGGTCGAAGATGTGGCGAGCTGGCGTGGGTTGATAGGGCACCATCTCGGGCGTGAGTTGGATGGTTCGATCGTCTGGCGTTTCGAAATGCAAGACTCCGCTGAGCAGGTCATCGAGATAATCGTAGCCTTCGCCATGAGCGAGACTGTCTGCATCGCCGGCTCGGACTGATTTGGATACGTGTTGAAGCAAGCTGTCTGGCCTTGAGCCGCGTTGAATTTCCTCGCGGATTGTCTGGTAGAGCTTGGAATTTGCGGCTTCCAGTTTGGCGCAAAGCGCTTTCGCCCGGGCGCGGGTTGCGGCTCCCATGGGCTCGGCGGCGGGAGATAGCGATCGCTGTCCGTCCAACTGTTGTGAATCAACGTGATAGACATCCAAGCGGTCAAGCGCTTCGACGCGCTCTCGAAGGCGGCTTGGTTCATCCAGGGATCGATCCTGCTCGAGTTCTTCAACGAGGCTCTGGAGCGTGCTCATCATTTGCGTCGGCGCGCTAGGTCAATTGCTGAGCAACGCGTGCGTTCTACAGCCCTGCGGGCTTTTTGTCCGGCGGGGGTGGTGGCGGCGGAGCGGCGAATTTGGCGTCGTCTACCGCAACGTTTTGCTGAACCTGGTCGACCTGGATGGTGAAGCGGTTGCCGCCGGGGCGGGCTAGCGTCCAGCGGTAGGGGATTTTTACGCCGTCGGCGTCGCGATAATCGGCGTAGTCGATTTGCGTGGGCATGCGGCCGAGGGCGGTTTCAGCGTAGCGGACGAGGCGGACCAGAAGCCCGGTTTGCTGGTCGAGGTAGAGGCGGAGCGGGGGCTGGCCTTCGTTGCGGCCGACTACGAGCCAGGTGTCGTGGCCATCGATTTTTTCGCCGGGGGCGACGATGAATTTTGCGTAGAGCGTTTTGACGTGGGAGGGGAAATAGAGGTCGGAGTCAATGCGCACGGCGTCGTTTTCGGCGGCGGTCATCATGTGCGCGGGGCGGCCGGGATTGCCGAGCCAGCCCTGTTTCCCGTCGAAGGCGGTGATGCTGTCGCCGTTGGGGGTATGCGAGATGGACATGCGCTTGTCCGGGGATTTGGCGTAGACCTCGATGGGAAACTTCTGGCCGTTGGCGAGGATGTTGCCTTTTTCCACGCGGCTGGAGACTTTTTGGAGTGCGGATGCGCCACCGACCGCGGCGAGATACTTGTCGAGGAGTTGATCGGCTGCGGGCAAAACCGGCTTCGCGTCGCCGGGCGCTTTCGCGCCTTCGGCTTCGTGCTTGGGTTCCTCGTCGGAGATGATGGGCGTGCCGACCGGGTCGGCTGCGCCGCGATGGCAGGAGTAGCAGGTGACTTCGCGGTGGCCTTCGAAATTTTCTTTGTTGATGGCGAACATCATTTGCATCATTTTGCGGGCGGTGACTTTGGTCTTTTTGTCGTCCTTATCGAAAACCATTTTCTGGCCTTCGCGGACGTGGCAGTAGTCGCACTCGACGCCGAGAGAAGCGGTGATGAATTGCATGGAGGGGAAGATCTGATCGGCGGGGACGCCTTTAAGGGCCTGGATGTTTTTGTATTCTTCTTCGGCGAGCTTGGGGGCGGCTTGCGGGGCGTTGGATTGAGCGCGGGCGGCGAGAATGGCCAGGCTGGTGGCCAGCGTCAGGCCGCAGAGCACAAGAGTGATGTTGCGTCGGTTCGAGAGCATTCACGTCCCCCAATTGAATTCAATTTGCGACGAAAAGTTTAGCAGAAAGCGGGACGTGCGCACCGAGCGACCTACTTCAAGCCAGGCTTTTCTTCAGGTGCCGAGGTCGCCGCGCTTGGCAAGTGCGGAGATGCGGTCGGCGGCGCGGAAAGCCAGGGCTTCGATGGTCATTGTGGGTTGGCCGCGGCCGGAGGTGACGAAGCTGCTGCCATCGCAGAGGAAAAGATTTTTTACGTCGTGGGTGCGATGGTCGGAGTTGATGACGGAAGTCTTTGGGTCATTGCCCATGCGGCAGGTGCCAAGGAGATGGACGCTGAATTCCTGCTCACCTGTGGGGAAGGACCACGACTTCTCTGCGCCGGCTGCGTCGAGAAGTTCCGCCGCGCGCTTGTTAAGCCAGGCGCTTAGCTTGACGTCGTCTGGGTGATCTTTGTACGTCGTGCGCAGGGCCGGAAGCCCCCAGGCGTCTTTCAGATCGGGATCGAGCGAAAAGCTATTGTCCTCGACGGGAAGCGAAGTGCCGTGGCAGAGAATTTCCACGGTGCGAGTGAAATTGTGCGCCAACACGTCTTTGAAATCTTTGCCCCATCGGGGAGTGCCTGGAGGAAGCATGCCGAGGGCGAAGTTGATCGGGGTCGTATCGAAGCGGGCATCCAGGCCGCCGCCGCCGTGGAAGCCGACTTTGTCGGGATCGAGTTCGTAGAAATCGTGGAGAACGCGGCTGACGGCAAAACCTTTGTAGTCGTTCAGGGGATGTTCGAAGACTCCGACGGAAAGACCGCCGGTGTTGAACATGAGATTTTTGCCGACGTAGCCGCTGCTGTTGGCGAGGCCGTCTGGAAATTGTTTGTTGGCAGAGAGGAGGAGGAGGCGGGGAGTTTCGGCGCCGTTCGCGCAGACTACGACGGCTTTTGCTTTCTGGAGATGGGCGTTGCGTTTTTCGTCGAAGTAAACGGCGCCTGTGGCTTTGCCAGTGGCGTCCATCTCGATGCGATGAACGTAGGAATTTGGGCGGATTTCGCAGCGGCCGGTTTTCTCGGCCATGCGGATGGCGGTGGCGAGCGAGCTGGATTTCGCGCCGACCTCGCAGGCGAAGGCGAGGCAGAAGCCGCAATTGATGCAGGCGCTGCGGCCGGGCCGCGGCTGCGAGAGGATGGCCATCGGCGCGGGGAATGGATTCCAGCCGAGCTTGCGCGCGGCGCGCTCAAAAATCACGCCGGAGGATTTCGTTGGCAGCGGTGGCATGGGATACGGCTTGGAGCGCGGCGGATCAAACGGGCTGGCGCCGGCGAGACCGGATACGCCGATTTCCCATTCGACTTTGGTGTAGTAGGGCTCAAGGTCGGCGTAGGTGATGGGCCAATCGGACAGAGTGGAGCCGGCGACGGGGCCCACTTTGCTGCGTTCGTGGAAATCGATTTCGTGGAAGCGCCAGAAGTTTGCGGTGAAATGCGTGCTTGTGCCGCCAACGAGCCGGCCATAGGCGATAGCGCGCTGGGGCTTGGCTTTTTCGCTTGGCGTTTTGCGGAACGTGTTGGGCTGGAGGCTGGGGTGATTGGTTAGCAGGTCCCGATTGAGGACTTCAATTTCGTCGTGGATGAAATCTTTCTCGGTGAGGTACGGGCCTTGCTCGAGGACCACGACGCGGAAGCCGTTCTCGGAGAGTTCCTTGGCGACGATGCCGCCGGCGGCTCCGGAACCGATGACGACGAAGTCGACTTCGTCGGTGGTTTTATATTTGGGCTGATCGGGCGTCATGATTTGGGTTTGTCCGGGCTCGCAGGATTCGGCTGCCAGCCGGGATAGTCCTTGTCGTAGTAGCCGAAGGGTGGCTGAAACATGTGTGCGGAATCGCGGCCGATGACTTTCCAGCCGACGCCGTCACGATTGCCCTTCTTATCGGAGTCGGGATCGATCAAAAAGGCCATGACGGTATCGACGCGGACCGTTTCAAAGAACGAGTTTGCCCCGGCGAGCCCGAACGGGTTTCTTCCCTTGCCGGCAGAATGCTCATCCAGGGATACAAGTATTTTGTCTTGCTGCTCGGGAGTGGCGGCGGAAAATTTTTCGGTGCCTGGGAAAAGTTCGCGAACTTTCGCTTGCAGCGCGGGTAAGCCCTCGGCGTAGGCCTTCTGATTGTCTTTTGCGAAAGTGACGAGGGTGCGATCGATGAAAAATACTACGCCGGCTTCGTGGGCACCGGGAGTGTCGGTCGTGGGTATGATGCGGGCAGAGACAGCGTCCACCTCCGCGGCTTGTTCGGGAGTGAAGAATTCGAATTTCTCGGGGGTCGCGGATTTCGCCTGGCTGTGCGCATGTTCGGCGGCGGAGACGAGAGCGGGCCAGTGGGCGGAAACCCAGGCGGCGGAAACACCTGCGAGGCCTTGCGTAAGAAACTGACGGCGTGATGTGTCAACAAGCATGAAGGTGTGCGCTCATGGGGCTGATAAGTCGTAGGCGAATGTATGCTGCGCTGCGGGCGGGGTCAAGCGGAAATGCCGTGTATCTGTTTTTCTGATGCGCCAAATTGGGATGGTTTGCCCCGTGGTGCGGCGCTAGTGTAGGATTTCGACAGAACCGCGCAACAGCAGAACTTTACAGGGGCAGTCCAGCAGACGAATGGCTACGTTTACAGGCGCAATCGGCACCGGCAGCAAATGGCTGCTCGACAAGATTGTCGGAGTACTGGCGGCGACCGGTGTTAACCCGAACTTTTTGACTTTTTTGGGGCTGGTGGTGAATTTTATCGCGGCGGCCTATTTTGCGCTGGGATATTTCCGGACTGGCGCGGCGATTATTTTTTTCGCGGGCTTTCTGGACATGCTGGATGGGCAGGTGGCGCGGCGGCAGAATCGCGTGACGGCGTTTGGGGCGTTTTACGATTCGACTTTGGACCGGTACGCGGACATGGCGCTGTACATGGGACTGCTCGTTTATTATTCGGTGAGCGGACGGATTCCTTATGTCGTGCTGGCGGCAGTGGCAACGGCGGGATCGGTGATGGTCAGCTACGCTCGGGCGCGCGCCGAGTCGTTAATCCCGTTGTGCAAAGTCGGATTTATGGAGCGGCCAGAGCGGCTCGTTTTGCTGATTATTGGCGGGGTGTTCAACCGCATGGCGGCTGTGCTTTGGGTGATTGCCGTGGTGTCTACCATCACGGTGATCGATCGCATCGTGTTTACGTGGCAGGAGACGAAGGCCGGGCGGACGATTCCGGGGATCAAGCTACCTTCTTGAATTTCCTTCATTAAGTTTCGTTCACAAATCATTTGGAGATTGGTCTTGCGATTCCTTGAGCCGCGCTTCAACGGGTGTGGAGATGATTGCGTGGACGCGTTCGCGAAGGGCGGGGACGTCTCGTTTAGTCATGCCCTTGGTGTCGATGGTGTCGTGGAGATGGACGGTAACGGTGGCGGGCCAGAGCATCCAGTGCCCGGTGCGGTGATGATTGACGGAACCAACGAGGCTGACCGGGACGATGGGGATGCCGAGTTGTTGCGCGACGCGGAAGCCGCCTTCTTCGAATTCGTCGACGTGGCCGTCGCGGGTGCGCTTGGCTTCTGGGAAAATGATTAGGCTCGTGCCGCTTTTTATGGCGTCGTGCGTGAGCCGCAACATGCGGCGCAGATCGGAGGGCTTGCGCACGTCAGGGACGGGGACGTTGCCGAACCGCTTCATCAACCAGCCGTAGGCGGGGATTTTGAAGTGGGACTCGAGCTCCCAGCCGCGGACGTATTGCGGTATGGTGCAGTAGAGCATGAAGGGATCGAAGAGATTGACGTGGTTGACCATGAAGAAGCAGGTGCGATCGGGATCGAAACCCGGGGCGCGAACGACGGCAACGCGGGCACCGGAGAGAAATGCGATGCGGCGGCAGAAGCTGCGCTGGAGCCAGTCGTGCTTGCGAGGATCGAGGAAAATTCCCAAGAAGACGAGGGTCGGAGCGGCGACGAAAAAATGCAGGCCGCTGAGAATCCACAAAATGGCGGCGCGCACGGCCAGCAGGGCGCGCTTCATATATAGATGTCCACGGCTGCGGGAATAATGTCGAGGGAAACGCATTCGAGCGGGGCGATTTCGCCGTCTATCATCACATCCACAGGGACCTGGGCGGCGAATTCGATGTGGCGGACGGCGCGGCGCGATGCCAGCGGGTGTTCGATGTGCGTGCCGTCGTAGAGTTTGGGGAGCATGCGCAACAAACCGATGCGGCCGATGGGCCCCCAGCGGACGAATTCGATGAGGCCGTCGGAGGGATCGGCTTGCGGGGCGATAAGCATGGTGCCGCCGGTGAATTTGCTGTTGTTGAAGGAGAGGAAGAGGCAGCGGGTTTCGTCCCAGTCTTTGTCGTCGTCGCAGCGGAGACGGAAGGCGCGGCGGCGCAGTTGAACGACGCGCACGAAAACTCCGAGCAGGTAGCCGAGATAGCCGAAGGGCTTGAAGTAGCGATTGGTGAGAGCGCCGACGTCCGCTGTGAAGCCGAGGCTGAGGAGATTGAACGAATAGATTTCTCCTTTGGCGTGTGTCAGGCGAAGGAGATCTACCGGGCGCTTGCGGTCTTCGATCAGAGCTTGGATAGAGCATTCGGCGCCGCTTTTCGTGAAGTCGCGCAGAAACGAATTGCCCGTGCCGAGGGGCAAGAAACCGAGAGCGATGCGGTCTTTGCCGCGGGCGCGTTCGTAGACGCCGTTCAGAATTTCGTGGGCGGTGCCGTCGCCGCCTACGGCGATGAAACGGCGGTACCCTTGTTCGTAGGCTTCGCGGGCGAGCTCGACGGCGTGGCCTGGGCCCGTGGAGGCAAGCACGTCGATTCTTAGGCCCTTTTCGCGGAGACCTGCGAGGGCCGGGCCGGCCAGCTTGGCCGAGCGGCCGCCGCCAGCGGCGGGGTTGACGACAGCGAAAAAACGGTCCTTCACAGTTCTCCTAAATCAGTAACGAACGTGGGCGCGTTCGGTTGCTTTGCAGACTACAACGGCAAAAAAGCGGTGGCGCGATCGAGTTTAGCAAGCTGCTCGGCCAGAACGTTGCGCTTTATCTTAAGCGACGCGGTGCGCGGAAAATCCTGATCGAATAAGACTACGCCGTGAAGGCGCTTGTAATTCAGCAGCTTGCTGTTACGCGCGGAAATTTCTCGGCGAAGCTCATCGGTGTAAGTCTGGCCGGGCTCGAGATGGAGCGCAAGGAGGAGCTGCTCGCCGGTCATGGAGCGCTGCGGCCAGATGTAGTTGGCTGCGAAAACGCAGAATTCTTTTGCGGGTAGGCTTTCGAAGACGGCTTCGATGTCCTCGGGATAAATATTTTTGCCTTCTTCGGTGACGATCATGTTTTTCTTGCGGCCGAAGAGTTGCAGATGGCCGGCGGGATCGAAGCGGCCGAGGTCACCAGTCAGCAGCCAGCCATCGACGATGGTTTCGGCGGTGAGTTCGGGTTCGTTGAGGTAGCCGGACATGACCGTCTTGCTGCGAACGGAGACTTCGCCGATGCCGTCGGCGCCTGCGTTGACGATGCGGACTTCCATTCCGGGAAGCGGCTTGCCGACAGTGTCGGCGCGGAAGGGTTTTAAATCGTTGACGGTGATGGCGGTGCCGGCTTCAGTTAAGCCGTAGCCATTGGCGACGGGGATGCCGAGGTCGTAGAAAAATTGCAGGGTTTGCGGTTCGGTGAACGCGCCGCCGACGATGATGGTGCGGAGTTCGCCGCCGAAGGGTTCGTGGACTTGTTTCAGGAGGCGACGGCTGAGGCCGAGACGTGGCTGGCTTTTGGTCAGGGCGCGGTTGACGCCGACGAGTGCATTAAAGACTTTGCGTTTGCCGGAGGGAAGCTCATCGAAGCGGACTTGCAAACCTTTTTGCAGATTTTTCAGAACGAGCGGAACAAGGCTGACGTAGGTGATTTTGTATTTTGAGAATGCTTCGCGCACATATTCCGGACGGAGCGTGCGCAAATGCACGACTGCGGCGCCGCAGATGAACGGGCCGAAGAAGCCCACCATAAAGTCGATGGCGTGATTCGTCGGCAGAATGCTGAGATAGCGCACACCTGGAGCAAACGGATAGATGGAAGTGAGCGCGACGCATTGCTCGAGATAATTTTCGTGCGTCATCATGCAGCCTTTGGGGCGGCCGCCCGTGCCGGAGGAATAGACGATACAGGCTACGTCTTTGCGGGCGCGGGGGATGAGTGTCGGTTCGCCGCTGCCGCGAAGTTCTTCCAAGCGCTGCGCGCCCGCGAGATCGGCGTTCTTCGGCGCTTCGGTCACGAGAACTGTACTTACGTTTGTTGCCGCGGCACGGCCTGCTGCCGTGCTCAGTTGGCGCCAGATCGGGTATTCGGTGATGAGAACTTTTGCGCCGGAGTGCTTGAGGAGTTGCCATTGTTCGTCGGGAGTCAGTTTGTAGTCCAGCGGAACGAGGACGCCGCCAGCGTAAAAATTCGCGTACGCAGAAATCAGCCACTTGGACTGATTCGTCATGATGATGCTGGCTCGATCGCCTGCGGCAAATCCGGCATCTTGAAGCGCCTTGGCCAACGGGTGCGCGCGCTCCTTGAACTCGCGGTAAGTCAGGCGCTCCTTTTCGCGTTCGCGGTCGGCTTCGATTAGGCAGATTTCGTTTGAAAATTGGTCCAGCGCATCCTTCAGCGCGGCGCCGATGGATTGGTATTTGGAGAGGTCCAGCATTACAGGCGGGATTGAATCCGGGATGCCAGCGTGCGGAAGTCGCTGACGCCCTGCACTTCATAGTCGGGCAGTTCGATGCCGAAATGATTTTCGAGGCGGCTCAGCATTTCCAGGGTTTGCAGGCTGTCGATGCCTAGCTTTTTGAAGAAGTCGTCTTCTGGGGCGAGCGAGCCAGCGGGCACATTGAAGTGCTTGGACGCCAGATCGAGGACTTCCTGGGTGGTCTGCTCAAGCGTGCGCATGGAAACTTAAATTTAACATCCTCGCGGCTAGAAAGAAAACGCGCTGCGTCGTAAATCTCAAAAGCGGGAGCAAGGCTCCCGCACTCCAAAAAAGTCAGAGGAGGACCAGGCCGCGTCGGATACCTACCGCAACTGCTTCGGTGCGACTGGAGGCGCCTAGTTTGCCCAGGATGGAGGCGACGTGAAACTTTGCCGTGTGGTCGGAGATGGAAAGCTTTGCAGCAATTTCTTTGTTGGCGAGGCCGCTGGCCAGCATTTGCAGGACTTCGCGCTCGCGCGGTGTGAGCGGCTCGGCGAGTTCGGCTACCCGCGAGGATGCGGGGGATGCCGCAGGCAACATTGACGATAGCTCCGCAGGGTGAACGATGAAAAGGCCGGCGATGGCAGCTTCCAGCGCGGCGGCCAATTGGTCCGCCGAGACTCTTGCCGGAAGGATCGCGCGGACGCCGGCACGCAACGCGTCCACGACCCATCCTGGCGGCGCGTGATCGAGCAGCACAATTAAGGCTGTCTCCGCGACGAAGTCTGAAGAGATGACCGCGTTGAGGACCGATTCTGAATGGTCTCCGGAAGCATCCACCAAAACCGCGCCCGGCTCGGCATCGAGAATCTGTTCGGCAAGCAACTCCAAATTCGGGCTGCTGCCGATTACCGTTATGCCGCGCGAGGCCAGGAGATTCTCCAGACCGCCGCGAGCGAACGGCGAAGACGCGACGATGAAAACGCGAGTCACGCGGCGACAGCGTTCTTTCCGGCAGCCCGCGAGCCGAGTTGCACCGTAACTCGTCGAAGGCGCTCGTAATCGCCGCGCAAGAATTCGAGCCGCAAGAGGCGCGGGCTACCTTCCGCGAGAGCGTGGGCCAGATCGTGGACGGAATGAAGTTCGCCTTCCTGCGTGCCCAAGAGGATGTCGCCCGGCATCAGAGACGCGAGCGCCGCGGGGCTACCTGGTTCCATTTCGATAATGAGCAATCCGAACTGGCGGCCCTTCGGCCGAGGAACGGTGACTGGATGCAGGCTGACGCCGAGCCATGCATCGCGGGCTCCTGCAAAGAGAAATTGGCTCACCGTGTTGCTGGGAATTGCCAGCGCGAGGCGGCTTGCCACCATCGTGTTGATGCCAATGACGCGACCGCGCGCATCGGCAAGCGGGCCGCCGGAGTTTCCGGGCGCAAGCCGCACGCTGGCCTGCACCCACGGAGGCGAACCGGCTCCGCGCAAAGGACCGACGGCGTGTACGACACCCGTCGTGAGCGCGCCGACAAAACCGAGCGGGTTGCCGATGGCGATGGCTAGTTCACCGGGGCGCAACTGGGAAGAATCCGCGGGTTCGGCGGCGGGAAGTTCGCCCGCGGGGATTCGCAGCGCCGCGAGGTCGAGCCGCGGATCGCGCGCGATGACCGCTGCCTCGAATTCTCGGCCATCCCAAAGCTGGACGCGAGCGCCTGAGCCGCGGACGACGTGCGCATTGGTGACAATCAATCCATCACTTTGCCAAATGACGCCGGAGCCGTTGCCGCGCTCGCCGGGCTGGACCATGACAGTAGAGCGGCGCAACTTTTCCGCGATTTCGCCGAAGCCTTTGATGGCCATGTCAGTGGTCTCCGTGAGGACGTTCGGCCACGACGATGTTCACTTCCTGCACTGCGCCGCCGCGCATGATTTTTGCGGGAAGGGATTTGCCGATGTTTTCTGGGCGGAGATGCGGCTGCACGTCCTCATAGTGCGCGACCGTTTCGCCGCCCAGCGAAATGAGAATGTCGCCTAGTACGAGGCCCGCTTTGTGCGCCGGGCCGTCGGGTGCCACTTCGAGTAAAATCGCCGCGGTTTTTTCTTTGTGCTGGAGCGAGCCGCGCAGCGCTTCAGGCAGACGAACCGTTTGCAAGCCAACGCCCAGGTAGCCGCGCGGGATGCGGCCTTTTTGCAGCAGGGTATCCACCACGGTGTTGATGAGCGGGGCCGGGATAGCGATTGCACCGAAGCGCGCGAAACGCGGCGTGGCGATTCCCACGATGCGTGCGGATGCGTCAACGACAGCGCCGCCGGATGCGGTCGGTTGCAAGCCAACGTCGAGGCGAATGTACGGGGTGAGAGAGCCGCCGGTCCACGAGCGACGCTCCGCGACAATGAGGCTGACAACCGCCAGAGCGGCCACTGGTCCGCTGGCGCGAGTGCGGCCAACGACTAGAGAAAGACTGCCAGGCTTCAGCGAGGCAATGTCGCCAAATTGTGCCGCGCCGGGAGTGGCCTCTGGGCATTTCAGTACGGCGATATCCGTTGAGGGGTCGCGACCGGCGAGTTCTGCGGCGACGACACGACCGTCGGGAAGCGTCAGTTGAATCTCTTCGTCGCGGCGCAGGGCGTGTTCCGCTGTGACGACAATTCCGGTGCGCCAGATCACGCCGCTGGATGAGCCGCGCGATTCCGTGTGGACCGCGACGGCCGATGCGCTCGCGGTCTCCGTGGCTTGCGCCAGGGCGTCAGATAGTTCGATCAGTTCTGCAGACATCTTTGTAACCTCCTTGAACAAGATGCTGCAAAGCCGGGCGCGTCTACATCCGCCGATCGGCTAGGTAGAGAGCTGGAAGAACGGCTAGGTTGAATTAGATGGAGGAAAATTCAGGGGAGATACGGCATGGCGTCGGTGGACTCGACGAATTTTTTCAGGGCGGCCATGACCGTGGGACCTGCAAAGAGTTCGCAGAAGAGATCGATTTCGCGGCGGAGTTCTTCGTGCGGGATGGGCTTGATGAATTTTTTCGCGGCGGCTCGCGTGGCGCTGTCGAACTTGGCGGCCTGAGCGGCCGTGGCGCGCGCGATGCGCAAGGCTTCACCTTCGGCAGCGAGTTGCGCGACCAGGCCGACGGATTGGGCGCGTGTGGCGTTGACGCTGCGGCCAGTCAACAAAAGATCGCGGATGAAGGCGTTGCCGAGATCGCGCTTCAGGCGCGGGATGCCGCCGAAGCCGGGGATGAGGCCGAGGCGCAGCTCGGGAAATGCGAAGCGCGCCATTTTATCGGCCACGATGATGTCGCAAGTGAGGGCGAGTTCGAAGCCGCCGCCGAAGCACACACCGTGAACGGCAGCGATGGTCGTGAATGGCGCGGCGTCGATGGCATTGAAGACGGCGTGAATGCGTTCTAGAAATGCGCGGAGGCCGGTGAGGCGTTCTATTTCCTGGAGCTGCGCGGCGGTGTGGAAAAGCTCGCGAAGATCGGCGCCCGCGGAAAAACCGTGCTTGCGTTCGCTGTGAATGATGCACGCGGAGGTTTCTGGAGCGAGCGATTCGAACGCAGCAACAAATTGTTCGAGCTCTGCGAGCATCGTGAGGCCGATTTCGTTGGCAGGCTCGCGGTCGAGCGTCAATTCGATTACGCCTTCACGCCATTCCCAGCGAAGAGCTTTGCCGGAAAACGACTTCACGCTTTGCTCCCGGCGGCGGCTTTGCTTTCCAGCGCTTCGGCGTACATCGCCTGAATTTCCGCGGCGAAGCGCGCGTTGATTGGGTCGCGGCGGAGTTTTCCCATGACGGTCAAGAGTCCGCTTTCGGGCGTCAGGGCGTCGCCCAGGACAGTGAAATTGCGGATCTGGCGGTAATGAGGAAGCTCGGCATTCAGCGTATCGAGCGCCGATTGCACGGTTGCGCGCTCAACCGCACCTATTATCAAAGCACAAAGAAACCCGCGTCCGTTGCCGACTACTACGATTTGCTGTGCTCCCGGCAGAAACCGCGCCAGCTTTTCTTCGATGGGTTCGGGAGTAATTTTGTGGCCCGAATTGAGCACGATCAGATTCTTGATGCGGCCGATGATGCGCCAATTGCCGCGGACGGTGACTTCGCCCTGGTCGCCGGTGTAGAACCAGCCATCCTGAAGGACGCGGACCGTTTCTTCCGGGCGATTCCAGTAACCCGGAAAGATATTTGGGCCGCGGACGAGAATCTCTTCGTTGTCGCCGGTTTTCAACTCGATGCCGTTCACCGCAGTGCCCACGTAGCCCGGCTCGACAGGGACGCGCGGATCATCCAACGTGCAAATGGCGGTCGTTTCCGTGAGGCCGTAGGCCTGGAGCACGGGAATGCCGAGCATCAGAAAGAATTGCTGCGTCTCCGGCGCAAGCGGGGCGGATCCGCAAATGAGGGCTCGGATATTCGGACCGAAGCGTTCTTTGATTTTACTGAAAATCAGGCGGCGGCCGAGTCCCAGCCAGAAGGCATCCGACGCGCGGCCACGGCCGACGTGTTTTCGCAGCCACGCATCGCGCGCCTTAGCGTAGAGCGAGCGGATCATGGCGTTGCGTTTGGAAAGGTTCTCTTCGACGCCGCGGCGCACTCGTTCGAGAAGCGTGGGCACGTTCAAGAAATAGTGGGGGGAGGCGAGACGAATCTCGTCGGCGAGCTTGGTGAGATCGGTCGAGAGCGTCAGGACACTTTCGCGAGACAAACAAGTGAGCAGCAGAATCCAGGAGGCCGCGAAACTGAACGGGCCGTAGTGGAAGACACGGTCGGGCTCGTGCGTCGTTCCCATCAGCATATCGAGGCGTTCGCCCGTGCAGTCAAGCATGTGCGTGACGTTGCCGACATTGAGGCAGACGCCCTTCGGCTCGCCGGACGTGCCGGACGTATAGATGATGGTTACGAGATCGGCGTCGGCGCGGGGGTTCGGCTCGTGAGGAGGCGGTGGTTCCGGAGATTGTTCCTGGAGAATTTCATCAAAGAGGACGAGCCTTTTTGCGCTCGACCATTGTGGCGGCAAAGCCTTTGCCACTGCCTCGCCTAGCGCCGCATCACTGGTGAACAAAAATTGCGGGAGACAATCCTTCATCATCGCTGCCAGCTCAGCGGGGGCCTGACGCGCATAGAGCGGCACGACGATGATGCCTTCGGCCAGCAAAGCGAGGTTGAAGGCGACCCAGCGGGCGGAGTTGGGCGCGAGAAGCGCGCAACGCTCGCCGGGCTGGAGTCCCGTGCGCCGGAGATGGGCGCGGACGCGCGCCACCTGTTCGAGCAGTTCCCTTCCCGTGACGCTGACGAACTGCTCGCCATGAATTTCGCGCAGCACGACACGGCTGTCGGCCTGTTTGAGTTGCGCGAAGATATCCTCAATAAAATTAGGCATGGCGGCCGATGCAAATCATCGTGAGGCGGTACCAGCTACGGAGTGTTGCGGCGCGACAGCGGAAGCGTCATAGCGCTCGGCAAGTTTCAGCAAAGTGTCGTTTAACGGCGGGAGATAGTCTTCCCAGGTGAGCACGCCGGAGCGCAGCGGAAATTCCGGATACGTGCGGCGCATAGCGTCTTCGAGAAAAGTTCCCATGCGGGCCATGACTTTGAGATTGCGGATAACGGTTTTGCCGATTCCATCGCGGACGGAATCTGCTTCCAACACCAGAGTATCCATCATTTTGATGAGCTTGGGCTCGAGATCGGGATCGTCCACGGTCAACAGGAGATGCTGGTGGCCGCGTTCGCGCATCAGGTTCCGGATGCGTTCGTCCATAGTGACCCCGCACGACGCGACCTGGCTCGGCATGCAGGTGACGATGCCGTGGTAGCGAGAGGAAACCATATACGTGCTGGCGCGAAGTATCGAGACAAGCTGGAACATGTCGTAGTCGTCGGAAGTGAAGATCGGGATTCCGGGCAGCGCCTTCTCGACGTCGTGGCAGGCTATAGCGTCCAGACGCTCCATCGCTACCAGAATCGGGAAAACATTGTGCCGTTGCCGAAATGCTTTGAGCGAGTTGATGAGAGCCGAAACGTAATGCTGATATTTCTTTTCGACCTCAGATCCCGATTGAAAAAAATAAACTGTCCGGTACTGGCTGTCTTTGTAAGCGCCCGTCGTAACGCGCGCGAGATATTTCCCGATCGAGGCTTTGACCGGCCAGACAAAGGGATGAATCGGACAAACGGCAAGCACAGGAGTTTTCTCGTCCCACCCGGCTTCGCGCAGAACCTTGCGACTGTAGGCCGGCGGATGCGGTTCAAACGTCCAAGCCGTGTCCGTTCCAAGCTCGGTGGGGATTCTCATGGAAGTGAGCAGCTTCTGCGATTCCTCATTGCGCGTGATCACGAGAGAGTCGTGCACGTAACGCTCGCACATGCGCTCGACAATCCGATCCATGTGCCCCGCTTCGCCACCATAAGCGAGCGAAAGCTTGTTTTCCGCGGAAGCAAGTCCGAGCGAGCCGATCATCATGGTCGTCAGCGCGTTGGCGAATTTGCTCTTGAACATCGAGCCTTCGCACGCGACCACGCCATGATTTTGCCGCACCTCACGGAACAAAAATGGCGGAAAAACATCGGGCAGGTAAACCTGTTTTGTGCCCTCGAAGTAGCCGCGTGTCCGATCGAAGCTCTGCGTCATCACGCTGAAGTCGACATTGTCCGCACCAAGAACGTGCCGGATTTGCCGGATCATTTCCTGCACACGCACGTCAGAGCCCGTGTTGCGGGTGCCGTTGTACCCTGCGAAAAGCAGCCGCAGCTTTTCGTTCGGTATCCAGCGCTTGCCCAGCCCAAACATCCAGCCAAATCGCCTGACTTCGATGAGCGCGCTCACCCAGGCCACAAGAAGAAAATCCGTCATGCGCGTGCGCTCCCGGCAACCGCGGTTTTTTCAGGAATTTCCATCGTGGGCCAGGGTTTGGCCGGATAGCGAAACTTGTTTTCGCGGCTGAATTTCAGCAACGGAAAAGCGTACGTTGAAAATTTCGCTGGAGCTTCGCCAATCTCGGCTACAACGCGCGAGTTGTCAAAGACCGTGTTCCAGTCCAGATAAGGCCAGAAAACTCTCAAGAGCGACGCTCCATGGGCCACGGCGCCCTTCCGGCTGGAAAGGCGATTCACCGTGCTCGAAAAAGTGCCGCCAATCCATGGCCAGTATGCAGGACGCCGCCATCCACCGGCTTCCGCGAGCGCATCCGTTAATTCCTGGTACGTCTGCGAGCCCGTTCCGGACGACAGGTGGTAGATGCCGCGCGAGGGTTCGTCCTTCTGATGAATCGTCACAATCGCTTTGCTCACGTAATTTGCCGGCACGATATCGATTTTATCCCGGGGACGCAGCGGAAGAACAGGCAGCCGCACGAGCATATCAAACGCCTGCACCATATCAAATTGCGAAGTCTCCGCGCGCCGGCTGTCTCCCAAAACGATGGCGGGCCGAAAAACGGTGTGCGGCACATCGGCCAGCAACTGATGCAGCATGTGCTCGCCGAATTTTTTTGTGCGGGCGTAGGGATCATAGTCCGAACGCGCCCAATCGATGGCCGCATCTTCCAGCACGACTTCGTTTCGGCGCTTCCCCGCGACAGCGACCGTGGACACATGCGAATACCGTCGCAACCCGTTGCGGTTCTGCGCGCGCCGGCCGAGCTGAATCACTTCCAGCCCGCCGCGCAGATTGACGTTGAGGCACTGCCTCTCCGACTTGCGGTTCAGCGAAGCAGCGCAATGGATGATTGAATCCGTCGTGTCCACCAGTGCATGGTATTCGTCGTCGGACAGTCCGAATCGCTCGCCCGTAAGGTCGCCGCGAAAAATGCGCACGCGCGTGTTCAGATATTCCAGAAAATCCCGAAAGTCAAAATGGAGCTGAAGGGAAGTCCACAGCCGCTCTCGTGCTTCTTCTTCCGTTTTCGCGCGAACCAGAAGATTCAGCTTGTCGCGGTGTTCGGTGAACAATCCGGCGACAAGATAACTTCCCAAGTATCCGGTCGAACCGGTTACGAAGATCGCCATAGTGGGTCCGGCGTCGCAGAATTAGGGACCACAGCAGCCCGGGCATGTTCCGGAGACCAATCCAGTTCGCGGGGAGCGCGCGTTTCGAGGGGGCGGCCCTCCATGAGCGGATAGCACCACCGGCGCAGCGCCGGAATGTGAACGTTGATCCAGTAGTCCCACCAGTCGATCGCTTCGGGGGCAAAATCAAAAACTTCTTTCTCTTCGGGCGAAAGCACTGCGGAGAGCAGCCGTGCGTTTTCGCATTCGAAGACGTGCTCGTTGTGCAGAATGAACGGCTCGTAGAGCTCGATCAGTTTTTCGGCGCGAATTAATTCACGCTCCGTCTTGGCGAGCGGAGCCTTCTTCATGTGCAGCGAAACAGCCGCGCGGTTGATGCGCGAGACAACCGCTTTCTGCATCGGAATGGAAAGCCGCTCGTAGCGCTGCTTCGAGACGGGAATGGTCTCGAATTTCACCTTCAGCCAGTGCTCGATTCCCTGCTGTGTGCGGTAATGCTTGCGGTGCGCGAGGCCCGTAAGCTCGATGCTGCGGCCCATGTTTACCGGATTGATGGCCGAAGTCGCCAGCTGATACATCCGCGCATGCCGCCGCGAAATAACCGCGGCCGCGATCAGCGTCATGCCGCGGCAAACCATGTCCACGGGAATCACGTCGAGACATTTTCGTTCGTTGGAGGGCAGTTGGCGAAAATTCGTGCCCAGCAAATAAGAAAGCGGCCCGGAAGTGTTGATGCCTTCGTTCCATCCTGAGAACGGCGAACGCTCCGAACTCTCGACAATCGAAGGCCGCACAATGGCGATGGGCAACTCGCCGCTGCTGCGCGCGAGAATCGATTCGCCGAGGCTCTTCGTAAACGTATAAGTATTCGGCCAGCCAAGATGCTGCGCCCGTCGTAGGCCGATGCGCACGAGGCGGTTGCGCGCCCAGCGCGACCGGTTGCGCTTTAGAACTCCATCCAGTTCCTTGGCGGGCACAACTGACGGATCGCCGCCCTTGCCGAGCGCCTGCCGCCGAAGCGCTTTCGTCAATTCAAGGCTTTCCGCTCGCTCTTCGACGCGGCGAATCGTCTCACGGAGCGAAGCGATCTCTTTTTCCGCATCGAATGCCGGATCGCGCGCGGGGTTGTAGTTGTCCTGCAATTCTTCGGTAACGCGCCCGTCGCGCATTCCAACCACGTAGCAAGTCGAAAGGTGCATCAATCCTGCGTGATCGCATTTCCGCAAAAAACTCAACAGGCGCAGAGTCGAATCCACGTTGGATGAAAGCGCGTCGCGCAAATCCGGATTGAAATCGGTCAACCCAGCGCTGTTCACCACCAAATCGAGCGATTTTGCCAATCGCGCTTGCGTCGCCGCGTCGAGGCCCAACCCCGGCGAACCTACATCGCCTTCGACGACTTCCACCTTCTCCTCAAGCAGCGCACCCAACTGGCGTCCGTATTTTTCTTGAAGCGTGTCGAAGGCCGGCGACTCCTCAATGATTTTCTGAAAACGCTTCTGCGCCGATGTCGTCCGGTTTCTGCGAATCAGCAGCGTGATCTTCCCGATGTTCGGCACATTTTCCAGCAAATCAACGAGCCAGACCTTGCCGATAAATCCAGTCACGCCAATCAACAAAATGTGCCGGTTCGCAAGCGTTTCGCGAACTGAAAGCGGCCCGTTCCGGACTCCCTCTCCAAACAAGGCGACTGACTTGCTTGCAGGAGGCGTGGGCCGCACAGTTTTTTGCAAAGCCGTTTCCAGCTGTTCCGGATGCTTTGTCCAACCAAGCTGCCGCAGTAATTTTTCTCGCGGGATGCGCCCGTCAGTGTTTCCACTGGTCAGCCAGGCAAACGGCCCGCGCGGACGGACAACAGGGGCAAGCAACCGCCCGTTGGCGTCGCCGTTGCGAAATTCCATGCGGTTGGAAAGAATCGACTCCACGCCGAGGTGCTGCGCAAGCGGCCGCAGAATATGGTCGAGCAGTTGGCTGACAAGCACCACGCGCTCACCGCCCCGGACCACCTCGAGCAGTTTTTCCACCGCTTCGCGCCGAAGCTGCGGCCTTAGCACGTAGTGAAAATATTCTTCGCCCAAAAGATCCAGCCGGTCGCGGCTGACCCCTCGCAGCAAGGTATGCAGTATCCTCGTCGCCAGCGTCCGGTTGACCGCGTAATCGATCGGCCGAGTCAGGGTCATCCAGGCAAATCCCGCGCGCCGTGCCCAGCGCTCGGCAAAACTCTGCGCGTTCCAGGTAAAAAACCCCACCGGCCGCAAAGCCCCCAACTCCAGCAAAGAGCCCTCGACGCGCCAGTACGTCGCCGGGCGCAACGCTATGTCGGCGCGTGCCGTGCCGTTCGAGTTGGAAGCTGGGTCAGCCATAGCCATTCATCGGCCCGCGTCTGGCCGCCTTGCAAAGTCACGCAAATCTGTTCCGAAAGTTTGAATAATGATTCGCACCCTAAATCAGTTCATTCAGGATCGAATGCCAAACCGCCGCCCGCCTTCACACGGCTGTGTGTCCCCCGACCTGCGCGGGCGTAGGTCGCCAAGGAAAGTGTAAAAGTAGCATCCTCAGAGGCTTACCGCAAGCCAATCGCAGACCGCGATGGACGTCGTCAAAACCGAAAGCAGCCTGGCTTGTAAGCTCGTTCCGGGTGAAAAGGCGTCTTCGGGACGGAATTTTCCACAAGCCTCCGTGTAGACAAACAGCTCGGAAGTGATGCTAGATATTTGGGTTCATGGGTGACCAGATGCGGACAATAGCGAGACCGGACTAGGGAATATGAGCAAGTCGAATGACTTCAGCTGGGAACTCGGGCTCGTTTTATTTCTTTTCCTTTCGGCCTGGCTATTCTGGCAGCTTCGCTTTTTGTTTCGCCACTACCGCAGTTGCAAATGGCCTTCTGTCCCCGCGACCCTACAAAAGGGTTCCCTGGGAACTGTTACTATCGGCAGATCCTGGCACGCGGCGAGCTTCCTGGGATACGAGTATCTTGTCGAGGGCGTACGTTACACAGGATTCTTTGTCCTTTACGGCGATAAGGAACTTGTTAGACAACTGAACGAAAGCCTAGCAGGCGAACCTATTCAAATTCGCTACGACCCTGCTGACCTGGGCAGTTCCTTTCTTGCTTCGGACTACAATCCCTTGTTCAAAGGACTATCCGCAAAGCAAGACCCGAGTCTCTTACGGCAGGCACCACCATTCGACTTCAAATCCACATTCAATACTCGACTGGATCAATAGCGGGTAAAGCGGGTTTTCCGCTGCGGTGCAGGAGTCGAGTTCGCGGCGTTACACACCCCAGCCGTAGCGTTCGGCGTGCTCCAGGGTGCGCTGCATCTCTTCGCGCAGCATTTCGGTGAAGATCGATCCGCCGATGGTGCTGGCGCCGGGCTGGGCGATGTCCGGGGTGCGGTAGCCGCCCGCAAGGACGCGGTGCAGCGACTGCTCGACCCAATCCGCTTCGAGAGAAAGGCCGAACGCATCGCGCAGCATCATCGTCGCGCTCAAAATCGACGCCACCGGATTCGCCGAATCCGTTCCCACCAAAGATGGCGCGGAGCCATGAATCGGTTCAAACAGCGGCGCGGTGTTGCCAAAACTCCCGGAGGGAATCAGCCCAATCGAGCCCACCAACGCTGCGGCCGCATCGCTCAAAATATCGCCAAACATATTCGTGCTGAGCATCACGTCGAATTGCGCCGGCCGCAGCGTCAACTGCATCGCCGCGTTATCCACATACATGTGCTCGAGCTTCACGGTGGGATAGCCCGCGTTCATGGCCGCCACGGTCCGCCGCCACAATTGCGAACTCGTCAGCACGTTGGCCTTGTCCACCGAACACAGCCGCCGCGAACGATTCTCCGCCCGCTCAAACGCAAACGTCGTCACTCGCTCGATTTCCGGCGTGGCATACGACTCCGTGTCCCACGCGCGTTCCGTTCCGTTTTCCCGCACATTGCCGCGCTCGCCAAAATACATTCCGCCGGCTAGTTCCCGCACAATTTCCAGATCCAGATCGCCCAGCCGTTCGCTCTTCAGCGGAGAAATTCCTCGCAGAGGATCCAGGACCTTCACCGGCCGCACGTTAACGTAGAGCCCCATTCCCTTGCGCAGATCCAGCAGCCCGCTCTCCGGCCGCTTGCCCACTGGCAAGCCATCCCACTTGGGTCCGCCAACCGCGCCAAGAAATACCGCATCCGACTTGCGGCACGCCTCCAGCGTCTCGCTGGGTAGCGGCGTTCCCGCGGCATCGATGGCCGCGCCGCCCATCGGCATCTCCACGAACTCAAATTGGTGGTCGAATTCCTGCCCGCACTCGCGCAGCACCGTGGCCGCCGCCCGCGTCACTTCAGGTCCAATGCCATCTCCGGGCAAAAGTACAATAGTCTTCTTCATGAAGAGCTCCACAGAAAAAATCGCCAGCGCCCGCTGCTG
>Ga0209655_10000116_pt1 | contig 29159 bp, 29 predicted proteins | sample BogFormECP03_OM2_FD_188236 | JGI IMG/M metagenome (GOLD analysis project Ga0209655, IMG submission 188236) | Bog forest soil microbial communities from Calvert Island, British Columbia, Canada - ECP03_OM2 (SPAdes) (version 2) | ecosystem: Environmental > Aquatic > Freshwater > Wetlands > Bog ...
TCGATGAACCGAGGCAAGCTGGTGTTTGCGCAGCTGATGCAACATCTTCCGTTGACCACCTTCCGTCGTTGCGTCACTCGCTATCGAGGCGCTTTCAAGATTCTTCTCTTAACTAAATCCCTAGCTGGCACTGACACCTTGAGTCTTTCAACCGTCAGCGCCTAAAGCAGTGGAGTACAGGTGCAAGTGGCCAGTTCGGAGCGTGCAGAGGGCGCGCTATTTCTGTTGACGCAGCGAACGGATGTGCGTTACCAGCGAATGAATCTGATCCTCGCTGAGCGAATCCTTGAAAGCAGGCATGGCGTCCTTGCCATCGGAAATAATATGCGCGAGTTCGGCGTCCGTCAGATTTTGCACTGCCGGGGAACGCAGGTCTGGAACGTTCATGCTCTTTCCAGCCGCGGAACCGCCTCCATCTTGACCGTGGCACCCTGCGCATTTTGTACGAAATGTTGCAGTGGTGGCCGCGCTGTTTATAGCAGAATTTGCACTGGCAATCGGGGCAACAAAAAGCGTGAGACCAGTTAGAAGGACGAGCAGCATTGAACACGCGAAGACCGCATCACAGTGAGGTTTGTCTTGATCCATTGCATCTCCTTTACTTGTAATTCTCTCTCTCTCTCTCTCTCTCGACAGCGACTCATGTCAAACTTGATCGGTGTTTTGCTGCATCCGGCGAAAGCGCGAAGGCATAAAACATTAGGGCACTTGGCGTGCCAACTCAAGTCTTCAGAGAATTCCGTGGAAGTGCTGCAAAACCAGGGTACTGTCGTGAACGAGAGATTGAAATGACCCAAGCAGACTGTCTTCCTCCTAGGACGGGTGTCCCCATTTTGACAGGCAGTTCGGCGCGCGCCGGGGCTCGAACCGCCGAGCATGCGTCGAGGATTGTCCGGATGGACATAGAGAGTGACTTTATCGCCGGAAATCCGTTCGTGGGGAAATTACCCGATGAGGCGGCCGGCGACGAGCGGACCGTCGCTAACCTTGTTGCCATCCTTCCAAACGGCGCGAATGGTTTGCGTGTTGTGAATGTCTTGAGATGGATCCTTTTCCAAAACGATGAAATTGGCCTTTTTCCCCGCGGTAAGCATTCCGTACTGATCTTCGATGTGCAGCAGCTTGGCTGCGTTTAAGGTGGCAACCGTGATCGCCTGAATGGGCGTCAGACCGGCCTGGACCATCAGCGCCAATTCCACATGTTCGGCAAATCCTCGAATTCGGATTGGAGTTGCTCCTGAATCCGTGCCTGCTGCGACGAGAATGCCGGCATCGTAGATCTTCTTCAAATTGCGCATCGCTTGCGGCAGCGCAGCTTGCTCCAGTGCGGTTACCTTGTTCGATTGCACCTTCGCTATGTACTCTGGGCTGGTGATCATCTCCAGCATTCCTGGATCTAATGCTGCGGTGAAGAAAGGATCTTCGACCCACTTGGGTGAATCTCCGTAGGCAAACGCGAAATCGTCCAGCGAAAGCGTTGGAATGTAGGCGACGTTGCGCTTCTTCATTTCTGCGATCAAAGCGTCATCAACGTCAGCATCTCGAATGCTGTGCGCCAGGACATCGACGCCATCCGCCACCAGCAAGCGAGCATCCTCCAGATGGTAAACGTGCGCAGCCACTCGAAGCCCGTTTTTGTGTGCTTCGTCGATGATTGCGCCGTAGATTTCAGGTGACATCTTCGGATACCGTCCCCAGAAATCATCTACCCACACCTTGATGAAATCCGGTCTCTTGGGAGCTTGCTGCGCGACCTCACTGCGGGCTTCGGCTGGCGTCTCGGGACGAAACACTTCTGTAAAGCCCATTGCGGCTGGAGGCACGCCGTTCTTCGCGCCAAATCCCATACCTGCGGTGTACACGTCAGCTCCCGGAAGCGCGCCGCGGCGCGACTCCTCGCGTATCTCGGCGAAACGCTTTCCGTCCGTGCCCATGGAGAGAATCGCGCCGACCCCATATTCCTGGTACCTCAACAACTGATGGCGGATATTTTCGTCAGTCTGGTTCGCTGCTGATTGGGTGCTGCCTTTCGTGAGCCCCAGGTGTCCGTGCGTGTTGATGATCAAAGGCATGATCGTTTGACCGTGCAGATCGATGACCTTCGCGGACGATGGCGTGTGCTCATGACCCGCGCTGATTGACTGAATCCGGTCTCCCTTGATCACGACAGTCCTGTTGTGCTGGGCGGGCCCCCCGGTACCGTCTATGATTGTGACGTTCGTGAGCACAGTTGCTTCCTGTGCAAACGCGTCGGCGCACATTAGCAGCGCAAGAACCATCGGGCATGCGATTGCGATTTTTGGAGCGCGAGACAGGGACATACGCTGAAACATATTCTGCGGAGATTTGGGTTTCGGCCTCAAAAGGGGAATCATAGTGGGCCTCTCTTGTGCGTTCGCGACGCACTGAAACGATTTGTTATGGGAAGCATTTTCGGTGGCGCTGCATGTCGAGCACCTTCCGTCAGAAGCTTGTGTGCGAAGCGCTTGCCGCCCGACTTCTGTGGGACGTGTATCATTTCTTTTCGAAAACCATTGAATTGCGAAGTATGAGCGTGATCAAGAGCAGCGCGGCTCCGAGCATTCCGAGCGCTTTGAAGCGAAGAACCATTGCGGCTCCTGTCCCAGCGCCCAAGACAAAACCGATCCAGATTCCGCTGAGAAGGCCTATCTCGGTATCGGGAGCTCTCACAGGCGGAGGCACCACTTCCGAAGTGTATTTTTCAGCTTCCGCAGAGATTAGCCTTGTAATCATCCCGGTGAGAAACGTCGTGTGAACGCTTATGCCGCCCGCATGACGAAACGCTCCATTTTGCAACCCGAGTGCCAGAGCCACGAAGATCACAAATATTGCTATTCCGTGCACCACGTTTGATGCCAACGCCAAGGAAGCGGCCACTATCAGAATCACTTCTATTCCCATCACGGTAGGAAGCAACGGCCACGCCTTGAGGGGCCGCGCGATTAGCGTACTTAGCAGAACCCCGATCAAAAAAGTAACAATGGCCGAGAGAGGTCCAAGCATCGCCCGCCACTCATGTGCGGCTACGGCGATTGCCGCGAGCACCAAATTTCCGGTCACGTGTCCGGTGAAGGTCTTCGCGAGCACCAAGCTTGCCGCATCGCCATATCCGCCAACAAACGCAAGCGCGAAGGAGAGCCACGCATCAGTATGGCGAACGTCTGTGGGCACACTTTCCCCCTGGAGTTTGCTCAGCTCGCATTCCCATATAGCGCGGCGATCCGAAGCGAGGCTACGCAAGACAAGCTTGCCGCGCTCGTCTCCGGAATTGAGGCCGACAGTGGACCAGTTTGAAATTTTGCCGCCGGACAAGGTTCGCACTTCTAAATTTTGTGCTCCCGTCCGCGATTGCTCAGATCAGCCTGATATTCCGTTCGGCCGTCTTGATCACGTCGTCGAGCCGGCCTGCCAGCACCTGTTTAGCGAGACTCAGCGTGTAACTCTTTGCCGTATGGAACGGAACGTGCGACGGCAACGAAAGCGCGAAGGGGTCGACGACGGCATCGACGACAACCGGCCCGTCCTTGTACGCCAGAGCTTCCTTGAGAGCCTCTTTCACGTCGCCCGGCTCCTCCAGACGGATGCCTTTCGCGCCAAACGCTTCGGCCACGCGCGCGAAATTCGGATTCTTGAAATCCACTCCAAAGGGAACGAAGCCGGCTTCCTGCTGCTCAATTTTCACGAAACCGAGTGACTCGTTGTTGAGAATGATGTGCACCACGCGCGTCTTGCGTTCTACGAGAGTCGGCAGGTCGCCGAGCTGGAGCATGGTAAAACCGCCGTCGCCGCAGAGGGCAATCGTCTGCCGTCCCGGGTAGGCTAATTGTGCGCCGAAGGCGTTAGGCGCGGCATGGGCCATTGACGCCCAGGAATAGGAGGCGAAGAGCCGGCGATTGGCGCTGCCCGTGATGTGCCGCGCCATCCAGATGCAGGCTGTTCCCGTGTCGGCGAAGAACATGGCGTCGTCGGAAGCCAGCGCGCTTAATGTCGCGGCGAGAAACTCCGGACGAATCGGCTTGATGCCCGGTCCTTTGTCCACGTAATGGCCGAGCAACTCGTCGAACTCGCGCGTTTTTATTAGGTGCTTGTCGAGGAAACTCGTATCACTTTTCTCCCGCACTTTGGGCAGCAGCGCCGCGACCGTCGCCTGCACGTCTCCCAGGAGACCCAGATCCAGCGCGGTCCTGCGGCCGAGGTGCTTCGGGTTCACGTCAATTTGCACCTTTTTCACGTTGCCATTCGGCAAAAACTCGGAAAACGGAAAATCTGTCCCAAGCAGCAGAAGAACATCGGCACTCTGGATCGCGTCGTACGCTCCGCCGTAGCCGAGGAGACCGGTCATGCCCGTGGCGTAAGGATTATCGTGCTCGAGCCACTGCTTGCCGCGAAAGGAGTAGCCGACCGGAGCTTTCAGCTTCTCGGCGAGAGCTAGGACTTCGCTGCGCGCATGCCGGCAGCCTTCGCCCCCGAAGATAGCAACCGTTTTTGCATCGTTGATCAAGCGTGCGAGCTTTTCCAACTCCGCGTCGGCAGGACGGAAGACCGGCTTGGCAGGAAGCGCGACGGCATGTTTTCCTTCTGGCGCCTCGGACGCTGCGACGTCGCCGGGAAGCGAAATCACCGTGGGACCGCGATCGCCGATGGCGGTTGTGATGGCGGTGTTGAACACTGCACGCGCCTGCTCCGGATTGACGACGCGGCCGATGTATAGTGCCGCAGCGTCGAAAAACTTGTAAGGATTCAGCTCTTCAAGAGCGGCCGTGTCGATCAGACTCGTTTCGACGTCGCCCGCAATGGCGATGACCGAGGCACCTTCTTTCCGCGCGTCCATCAGACCATTAAATAGGTGAGTCACGCCTGGACCGGCTGTGCCGCACACGACAACGGGGTTTTCGGTGAAGTAGGCCTCTGCAACCGCGGCGAAGGCGCCGTACTCTTCATTCCGTACGTGGACGAATTCGATTTTCCCGTTCCGGCGAAGCGCGTCAATCACGGGATTCAGAGCGTCCCCCACGATTCCATAGCAGCGTTTGACTCCCGCGTTTGCAAGCATGTCCCACAACAGGTCTGCAACATTTCGCGACATAAAATGCCTCCTTTTAAATTAGTACAACGATTCTGTTTACCATATTCGGAACATCACATGCGAAACAACAATTCCACATCCTCTTCCGTAGGCCGTCACCTGCTGATCCAAAGTATGGCCGGCACGGTGATCGCCAGCGCGAGCGTCGAGATCATAAGCATGGCCGCCGTCTCGGATTGGGCCGCTTTATACCTTGATGCAAAAAGCACCACGACGGTGGCAAGAGGAAAGCTGCAACATATCAGTGACTCACGCGCGAACGGGCTGACGACGTGTAAGAGATGCAGCAGTGCCAATGGATTGCACCGTGATTCGCGCCAGTGAGCCCGCGAAGACCACGGGTGAAAGCCGAATCGGATGAGCTGCCAACACGAGACCGACAGCAAACACCGCGACGCCGAAGGTGCACGAGCCTATCAATTCGAGGCAGCTCGCGACCACACGAGGAAGCTCGATGCCCACAAGGACAACGGAAATTCCAAGAATGGGTCCCCATAGCAGTGGTGATTTCAAGCCAGAGTTCAGTCCGATTAGAACGGCGCTCGGCTGCGAAGCACCAGCCGCAATCTGCTGATTCTTCGCCGCCGCATCCATCTCCAGCAGAATAACCGCGGGCGGTACGGTTATATTGATTGCCAGTGCTACGAGTCCCACGCTCCCAGCGCTGGTGGCACCCAGGATAGGTCCGAGTACCGCCAGGCCAAATACGGGAGTAGCGGATGTTGACAGCGTGAGCGCATAGATGATCGCAGGGGTTCCGTGCAGCGACTTCACGAACCCTAACGCAAACCACGCAACCAAGAAGAGCCCAGCATGAGACAGAATCAATGCCAAGACGAGCTGGCCCTGCTGCAGAAGGAGGTTCTTGGGGATGTCGGTCATGCTAACGAACAAAGAAGCCGGCAGCGCGAAGGACAGCGCAAGTTTCAGCCCAGCGGCTTGGTCCGCATCGAAAGCATTACGCTTGCCCGCGAAGTAGCCATGCGCGAGCACAAAAAATACCGGAAGTAGTGTGCTTACAAGTCCGCCGATATTCACCGATGACCACCTTTCCGAATTTGCTGTGGGCCTAGAATTCCACCTTCGTTCTGAACCCGAAAACGACGGCGCGCTGCGCGCCTCCTCCCACGTTTGCGTAGTATTGAACCACGGGCTGCAAAAGAAGCATTGGTAACGGGTCCAGCAGAGTGTTGAACTCAACGCCCTGATCTGTCTTAAATGGGGGCATGCCGGGCGGAAGAAACTGTAAGCTCAGACTGTTTCGTACATAACCCAGCGACATGGTGTTGTGAATCTTTAGCGGAAGCGGCTCGTCGAAACGCAGGCCCGCGGTTAGCAAGGTGTTGTTGCGGTTGACGTTTGGAGGGCTCCAGTCGTACGCAAAAGTCCCATCCAGACCCTTTGCTTCTTTCGGGTCCACCCTCCAAAGAGCTTGGCTCGCGATCCAATACAAGAGATAGTTTCCGGACCGCGCCGTCGCACTCGTCGGCGACGTGAATTTTCCGGGATTGTAGGACGCGCCGAACTGATAGAGGCCTGAATACCCCTTGCGGCCCTCGACGTTGTCAAAGGCTCGCATCGACGAAGCGTTCTTGCCCGGAGTAAATCCGATCTCCGAAACACTCACAGGAGTTCCGTTAAACTGCGGAACCAGGCCGGTTCGGTTCTGCGAAAAAGGCGAGCGGACTGTGGCTGCCACCATCGATTTCACATACAAGTTGTGAATCGGCACCCCGCGGACTTCCATCGCCGGCGTCGAGGGCGGATCGAAGGTCTCTAGATCCGTAAACAAATTGCCCAATGCGTAGCCCATCGGCTCGAAGATGAAGGAAGCCGCGTAATGGTCCGCTCCGTAAAAATCCTGCTCTGCGAACTGGCCCACGCGTGCAACGATTCGCTCGTCGAGCCAGCGCTTTTCAATCCACCAGGAATCGAGGCGGCACGTATTCATGCTGGACATGCCGCTCGGACTGGTCAGCAACCCCAAGTACGTTCCCATGTTGCCGCCGCCCTGCCAGAGCGCGGTCGCGTGGAAATATAGATCGTGCCAACCCGTGAGCTTTCCGAAATCAATGTCCACCGTCCCCCGGACGCGGTTCCACATTGCGAGCCGCTCTGGTTGCACGCTCTTGAGGTTCCAGAGGGAGTCGCTTACGTACTGAAAATCGAAACTCACGCCGCGCTCCTGCAGGCGCGTCCGCTCCCCGCCCCAAGTCCCGAAGAGGTGGCCGTGCGGGCCCTGGCCCGTTTCGTGGCTGTCCGGTCCCGGGAGCGGTTCCTGTTGCGCAGTCTGAGAACGAACCGGATACGCAAATACAAAAAGAGCACACCACAAGAAGAATGGAGGCCGTAGCAGTCGGCCGTAGCTGAGGAGCAGGCCTGAAGCCCGCTGCTCCAATCGCGACCGCGCTGCTACGTCGTGCTGTGGGGAGTCCCTGAGTTGTATACCACCGGAATCTGGAGAGGAGATCGGCATATCGCTTCGCCTTTCAGGACCTCGCCTGCACCGATCTCTCTTTCAGGTAATCAATCACCAACTTCGGAACCAGGAGGCCGAAGCTCATCGCCAGGATGATTGAAACTGCGGTCATGCCGTCGGCGATTGTCGCGCTTAAGAGCTCGAGCGTCGTATGCGAGCCGCCGGCAAGCTGCGCTAGGCCGCTTGCCATCCTGAATAAGTAAACTCCCGGAATCATCGACACAACAGAGGCGAAGCCGATGGCCGCAAACGGCAAGTGCCAACGGCGTGCGACGGGCGTAAGGATCAGCCCGACGACGAGACAACCGACCATGGCGCCGACTGCCGCGCTCGATCCAAGCGCGGAGAGCGTCAACCACCTCAGTGCATGAGCCAGCATGCCCACCACCACCGGCCAAGCCAGCATGTGCAGCGGCATGGAAAAGAAGACCCCGTAGGCGAACACAGCGACGCCAGCAGCCATCGTGTCGAGCCACAGAGGTACAACTCTGCCGGCCTGATCGACTGGTAAAGAGACACCGAGAAATGCGAGTCCGAGCACAAGCCCCGTGGAGATCGCAACAACCACCAGGCCCGCATAGATCAGGCGGGCGACGCCGAGATCGATCCGGCCTTTGATGATGTCCAACGCGCCATTGAGCATATGTGGCCCCGGCACCAGGACCATGCATGGGCAGACCGCGACAAGGCGCAACGTCGAGCTCAAGTCGTAACGAACCGCCAGCGCCCCGATAACGCCAGCGAGCAATGCTGCGCAGAATGGTTGCAGGAAGACGTTTGCGCTGTACCGCGCCAGACTGCGCCGAAGAATAGCGCCGGTCCCCGCGCTCGCGAATATGAGTGCCGCCGCGGGCAGATGTTGAACGCCGAAGATCACCGCTAGAGCCATGGCACCAGCAGCCGCCGCGAGCGTGAACAGCCACGTCGGCGCAGGAGGCCCCTGGGCGATCGTGTGGATCGTCGCCATCGCGGCGTTTGGCGCAAGCCGACCGGTGCTGAGGTCCTCGATCGCCCGCATTGTCGAAGCCACGCGGTCCATGTCCACGCCGCTAGGTTCGGCCGCGATCCCGGAGATTAATCTAACCGTCCCATCGTCAGCCTGAAGTTGCAGTTCGCCCCAGCGCGGCAGAATCTTGGCGCGCAGTTGGAGAGTGTGGCCGACCTGTTCAGCCACACCTAAAGTCTGATCGGTGGATTGACCGTTCACGTATAGAACCCTGGCAAAGGCGAGGATCAGGTCGGCGCGCTCCTCCAAACTCATATCAGTTCCGGACACTTCGAGTTGGCTCACGCCCAAATTTTCTCCGCGACATAGATCCACATTGCCATTGTGAGAACGCTCGCGATGTTGCTCAGATCCACGGCCGAAGTCGTGGGCTGCTCCTTGATTCGGGATTATTCGGTGTCCAAGCTGCCGTCGGTCAAACGACGGAGGATCTTCGACAGCGACAGCCGAGAGGTTGCGTCTACCTGCCGGCTGCCGCTGCTGGGTCCGGTGTGAAATGAGTATCGGCGCCTTCCTTGAAGACCACGTAAGCCCGCTTCCACGGCTCGTCATTAATCAAGCGCCACTTATGCCCTGAGCCGGTGTGATCGACTGCCAGCAGGACGTCACCCGGATGGATCGTGAACGTCTCGCCGCCGACAGTTGTAAATTCGAGCACGCCGGCCAAGGTGAGGACGTATTGAGGGACGGGATCGTTGTGCCAGTCGAAGGAGGAATGTGCCGGCGTTTCCTTGAATTCGATGGACTGTGCTTCGACCAGTTTGTTTCCACTTATGCTGCCACGCACCACATGCGAGTTTCCGTCAGGTCCAGTGTATAACCGATAAGCTCGGATCATCGTCCCACCTCCTTGATTTGCCCAATCTGCTTCACATTATTGATGTGCAATACGGACGCCGTGTCGGCGCGTACCTGCCGACACAACGCCGCATTCTCGATGAGAGATTGACCGTAGGAAGGTATGATCTCCTTTAACTTGCCGGACCATCCTCCGGCCTTCAATTTTTCCGCGAAGCAGAGCTCGAGAACTTTAGCCATGATCCACACTGCAGTGGAAGCACCTGGCGAGGCACCCAGCATCGCAACGATGGAGTGGTCGGCTGCGCTGACGAGCTCCGTCCCAAATTCCAGGATGCCGCCGTGAGTTGGGTCCTTCTTGATGATTTGCACACGTTGTCCGGCCGCTTCGACTTTCCAATCCTCCACCTTCGCGTTTGGAAAGAACTCGCGGAGGGCGGCGAACCGCTCCTTCGAGGACTCGAGAAGCTGGCCTACCAGATACTTTTCGAGAGCCAAGTTATCCTTCCCGACGGCCAGTAGCGGAATCAAGTTTTCGGGATCGATCGCGCCGAAGAGATCGAGATAGGACCCATGCTTGAGAAACTTTGTTGAAAAGCCCGCGTAAGGGCCGAAAAGCAAAGAAACTTTGCCTTCGATGTGGCGCGTGTCGAGGTGGGGCACGGACATCGGAGGTGAGCCCACATCGGCCTTACCGTACACTTTGGCATGGTGGCGCGAACAAACCGCAGGCTCGTCGCAACGAAGCCAGATTCCGCTCACGGGAAATCCGGCGTAGCCGCGTCCCTCCGGAATTCCGGATTTTTGCAACAAGGACAGCGTGCCACCGCCGGCACCTAGGAAAACAAATTTTGCTTGGACAGCCCTGTGCTGTCCGGTTTTTTCGTCCCTGATCCGCAGGCTCCAAAGATCCCCGTCACGGCGCACATCTTGAACCCGACTGAAAAAGTGGGTTGAGATTCCGTCCTCACCGCTCAAAGAATCGAGAAGCACCTGAGTGAGGGCGCCATAGTCCACGTCCGTTCCGGTCACCATCCGCGTCGCCGTAACCACCTCCCCCGGATCACGCCCTTCCATGACTATTGGGAGCCATTCCTTAATCTGCTTCGCGTCGTCGGAATATTCCATCCCGTAATAAAGGGGGTGGGCAGTGAGCGCGTCGAAGCGTTTTTTGAGGAAGTTGCGGTTCTGCGGACCGCGTACGAAACTGAAGTGGGGCACGGGATGAATGAAGGACTGCGGATCCTTGATCGCTCCCTTTTTCACCAAATAGGCCCAGAACTGCCGGGAGAGATCGTACTCGGTGTTTACCTGCAGAGCCTTTGAAATGTCGATGCTGCCGTCACTTTCCTCGGGAGTGTAGTTCAACTCACAGAGTGCTGCATGGCCGGTGCCGGCATTGTTCCAGGCGTTCGAGCTTTCCTGTGCCGCACTTCCCAGAACTTCGTAGAGCTCGATTTTCAGGGTCGGATCAAGTTCTTTCAGGAATACTGCCAGCGTAGCGCTCATGATGCCGGCACCAACAAGAACTACATCAGCATGATTCGTGGAGGGAATGGGTGTAGTCATCGTTTTTCTCCGTTTGATCATCCAGCCGCCGCGGCCACATACGGCTTCACCATTTTTTTCGGGTCCACAACCCGATCGAATTCAGCTTCCGTCACGAAGCCGAGCTTCAGCGCGGCTTGCTTCAGCGTTAGGTCGTTGTCCATGGCGTAGTGCGCGATATTCGAAGCCTTGTCATAGCCAATGACAGGTGAGAGCGCAGTCACGAGCATGAGCGACCGCTCGACGTATTCGTTGATCTTCTTCAAGTTGGGCCTGGTGCCATCAACCAGGAACTTGCGGAAGTTCGTGCAGCCGTCGGTCAGGAGCGTGACGGAGTGCGTGACGTTATAGATGATCAGCGGCTTGTAAACGTTCATCTCGAGGTAACCGCCCGCGCCACCGAATCCTACCGCCAGATCATTCGCCATCACTTGGACGGCGACCATCGTTAGGGCTTCGGCCTGCGTAGGGTTCACCTTGCCCGGCATGATCGAAGAGCCTGGTTCGTTCTCGGGAATTATCAATTCGGCGAAGCCGGCTCGCGGGCCGCAGGACATCAGGCGTACGTCGTTGGCGATCTTGTAGAGCGATACGGCCAGGGTTCGCAACGTGCCGGAAAGTTGTACCTGGGCGTCGTGAGCGCCCTGCACCGCGAATTTATTTGGCGCCGTCACGAACGGTAACCCGGTGAGCTTGGCGATCTCGGCCGCGGCGGCTTCTGCGAAACTGGGCGCGGAATTGATGCCGGTGCCGACGGCGGTGCCGCCGAGCGCGAGACGGTAGATGCCTTTCAACGCATCTTCGATCCGATCGAGATCGTCCGCAAGCACCGCTTCATAGCCTGACCACTCCTGCCCCAAAGTGAGCGGCGTGGCGTCCTGCATGTGCGTGCGGCCGATCTTGATCACGTCATTCCACTCCGCGACCTTTTTAGCGATCGCATCGTGCAGCGCCTTCACCGCAGGGATCAATCGCTGCTTTACATTCACCGCCGCCGCGATGTTCATCGCCGAGGGAAACGAATCATTCGAGGACTGCGCCATGTTGACGTGATCGTTTGGGTGGACCGGCGTCTTGCTCCCCAGCGGCGTGCCCGCAATTTGGCAGCAGCGATTGGAGATCACTTCATTCACATTCATGTTGAACTGCGTGCCGCTGCCCGTCATCCATACGTGCAAGGGGAACATGTCGTGATGCTGGCCGGCGAGGATCTCGTCGCAGACTTGCACCATCAAATCGTGACGTTTCTGGTCCAGCCGCTTGCTCGCAAAGTTGGCGTTGGCGGCGGCTTTCTTCAAGGTCGCATACGCAGTGATCATTTCACGGGGAATCAAGTCTTTGCCGATGCTGAAGTGCTCGAGTGAGCGCTGCGTCTGCGCGCCCCAGAGCTTGTCAGCCGGGACATCTACTGCGCCGAGGCTATCGGTTTCCTTGCGAATTTCTGTCATATCGGTGCCTCCTTTCGCAATCCGTCCGTTTGGTAGCCAAGTTCTCACCGCGATCCCGCACCCCAACTCTCCTTGAATCGCCTGCAGAACATTGGCACGCAGCGTGCCAGGGAGTTATGCGTTGCCGTTCGGCGAAGCACTTGAATACAGGAAGCTTGCAAATCACCCCGTCCTTCCGTTGACTGCGAGCCCAAGAAACATGTCGGCCGATGGACACCGTGTCCAAGCGCTTGACACGCTCTAGCTTAGCGATGCACACCTAAAATGGTTCGGGCTCAACTGGTCGGCGCAGCACTTGTTCGAACTTTAGTCGCAGGAGTCTGAAATCCTGAAGTTTTTCGGGGGCGTTGATCGGCTCAATGTGCGAGGAGAACTTCAGCCGTCAGGCCAACTGCCGAGCGGGTGGCACGTTTGCCGCGCAGCATGCGCTTGCACCCCTTGATATAGATCCGTGTCGTACCGACGTGGGAGTGCTATCGAGCGTACCATTGATTATAATATCGATAATATCTTGACAAGCAGTTCCCCTCGTCTATAATCCGCGTCACGCCTGATTCCCAATGCTCGGCTGCGCGCACGTCCCGCGCGAAGAGTGAAGGCACGGCGGGGCAGGCCTGTCAGAACCGCCGAGGGCGACTTGCCGTCGCTACATTTCGCATCACCATCACAGAATGACGTTCGGAATGGAGACAGAACATGAAAGCAACTGCAAAACTATCGCAATCGACCGATGCATTGCACCCGGCGCGGCTGCTACTCTCCGCGGCCGTCAGTGCTGAAGATTTCTCAAAGAAGTTCGAGCCATCCATCAGCAACACGCCGGATTTACCGGCCGTCAATTGGGCGGCGGTCGGGAAACAGGCTCCGCAATTGCTCAGCACTCCTGCGCAACTCCCGAACGCCGATGCCGTGGTCATAACTTGGGCCGAAGCGGAGTGGGCGGCGTTGGTCCATGTGTTTTGTAGCAGCGGCACGAGCATGCCATACACCAAGCGGAATGAAAGCTCGTGGAACGGGTGGGTTAGGTATGACCAGGGTGCTCCCAGCGGCTTGGACTATTGGGGCTACTATCGCTTGGTGCAAGTCGGCACCACTAAAATGCTGCTCTTCAAATCGAATACTCACTACGCCGCTGCCCACGGGGAGCAAAATCTTCAGGCGCTCACAAACCGCTTTATTGAATCCGTGAAGCCCAAGCTGATCCTCTCGGTAGGCACCGCGGGGGGCGCGCGGCCCACGGATCCGATCGGCACGGTCAACGTGGTTCACACCGATGTCCTCTACGAAAGTAATCAGCCACAAAATCTCTGGCCCTCCTATTCCAACCCCTGGAAGCCGAATTGGGCGCTGCTGTCCAACGGTGGGTTCAAGGAGTTGCTGTTTGCCGTCCCCACCACGCCGGGCGATCTCGCGTCGGTCGGAACTCAATTCAATAAGTTCTATGGCACAAAGTATCCTCTCAGTGAGTTGAATGCCGACGGCCTGAACATGGGTGCAAGCGTGCCCGCCATCAATAACCTGACGCCGGCTGGAACAGCATTGGTGACGGCGAATTCGTTCGTCGTTGCCACCACTTCCGGCAATCTGGCGAATTTTGCATGTGTGGAGATGGATGACGCGGTGATTGCCAGTGCGGCGGCAGGCAAGACAGCGTTTGGTTCTATCCGGAATATCTCAGATCCGATTCAGAATGCTGAGCTGCCCGAAAAGTTTCAAGGGAACTGGGGCGAGGCCATCTACACCGCCTACGGAATGTACACCAGCTACAACGGTGCCATAGCCGCCTGGGCCGTATTGAACTAACAGATCACTGCGGGGACAACTTTGCGGATCGCCCCCGCCGTCTCGCACTGTTTGGCACTCAAGCCGCGAAGCGCGTCTTTGAGGCGCTTCTTTCCTGCTCTCAGTTCGATCGCCAAATTTGATTTCTGAGACCCCTTCCGACTCATTGCCATCCCCTTGGGGAACGGCCGGATTGTGGCGATATGGATTGCTTCGAGTACGATTGCTGCGAGCTGCTGCTGTCTGTGAAGCGGCTGACTATTCGCTTGGCCGCGTCAATGCTGCTTGCCCCAAGTGATAGGCAAGGTGCGCGGTTCTTCCGAGCAGTACGCCGAATCGATTCCGATGCGGTTCCCGCTCGAAATCCTGTTCCGACACTGCTGTATGCCGCTGCGCCCAATCTGAGTCCGAGAATTTCGCGAAACCCTCCCAGAGTTTCTGATTGATTTCTTGCCATGCGGTTTTCAGCGATTGTTCCGAGACAGTCAGCGGAACGGACTTGTCCGGATTCGAGATGAACATGCCGTCGAATTCGGGATGAAGTCTTTCTCCTATCCCGAGCAGTGGTAGGAGCCGATCATTTACCGCTGCAAGATGGCCCCAGAGATAGATCAGGCGGTTTCTTCCCGGAGCAACTTCTTGCTCCAGTTGTTTCGCCGACAGATCCCCAAACATTTCGTCCGCTCGTTCGACGTTGGCCTTCCACCCGCGCAGTGCTGAGTCTATGAGCGACTTCTCCGTAGTCATCTTTTACCTTCCTTTTATTTTGGACTCATCGCATATCCTCAGCGAGCTTCTCCCGCCCTTTCGGTTAGACTTGCGCTCTGCCGCCATCAACGAAAAGCTCGATGCCCGTGACGAAACTGGAGTCATCCGAAGCGAGAAACAACGCCACCTTGGCAACTTCCTCGGGTTCTCCCATGCGTCCCATGGGGACGGTGGATGCAATCCGTGCAAGCACTTCGGGAGATTGCCGATTCAGGAGCGGAGTATTGATCGGACCCGGGCTGACAACGTTGGACCGGATGCGACGATCCTTCAAATCTGTAGTCCAGGTTCGCACGAAAGAGCGGATGGCGGCCTTGCTCGCAGCGTAAACGCCGAAGGCGGCCGTACCCTTAACACTTGCGACGGAGCCATTGAGAATGATAGAGCCGCTATCATTGAGTAACGGCAGGGCCTTTTGGACAGTGAACAGTGTGCCCCTCACGTTGATGTTGAACAGTTTATCGAAATGTTCTTCGGTGACGGCCCCCAAGGGAACAAATTCGCCAACGCCGGCATTCGCGAAAACAATATCGAGTCGCCCCTTCACCTTGGAGACGGTCTCGTAAAGGCGATCAAGGTCAGCCAGTTGGGCAACGTCTCCCTGCACTCCAGCGATGTTGCTGCCGATTGCCTTAACGGCCTCGTCGAGTTCCTTCTGTCGGCGCCCCGTGATGAAAACATAAGCGCCTTCTTCGACGAAAAGTTTTGCCGTAGCAAATCCAATCCCTTCAGTCCCGCCGGAGATGACAGCGGTCTTGCCTTCGAGCTTTTTGGTCATTTCCTTTCCTTCGCGCCGTTCAGGAAAAAGAGCATCGTGACGGGCTTCGTTCCTTTGTTTCGCCATGCGTGGCGCGTGCCGTTTTGCACCACCACGTCGCCGTGCTCCAAATACACAGTCTCGCCGTCGTCCAACTCCATCCAAATCTCGCCGTCGTAAACAATTGAATAGTCCACGGTATTCGTTTTGTGCATCGCGGGATCTTCCTTTTCGAAGTGGTCGGCCAATCCTCGCAGACGAACCAACGCTTCTTCTTGCGCGGCCATGGCATCGAAAGACGAATCCGCGAAGACCGAACCCGGCGGCAACGTCACGAAGTGCAGGCTCGTGCCGCCAGGTCCCGGAACGACAGAGTCGGGATAGGTGTCAAACCTCTGTTCCTTGCTGAGATCCGGGATCCCCGGGTTGACCCAGATCAGCGCGTGTTCGTAGCCGGGGACAGTCTTGAACTCATAGGCCCGCACCACCGCATCGCTTTGAACGACGGACTTCCCGTTTACATTTCCCGTGACGATACGGCGATAAATTCTCGGTTTATGACCTCGCTTGGACAACTCTCTTTTCTTAGAAACGGTTTCATTCATGGCTATGATCTCCGCGTCAAACATTTTCAGAACCTGGCTCCCGAAACTCTCGCCTGCAAACGGCCGCAACCGACGCACGCGGGCGCTGGATTTAGGCCTAAGCAGCGGAAGCCTTCCCGCGATAGACAGGCGCAAAGACGTCCTGCACAAATTTCTCAAACGAAGTCGGTGTGGTGTTCTCCGGCGAACGCGGCTCCAGCGCAGCGAGGACCCCTGCATTAATGGCCTGGAACATCTCGATGTACACCGCGGCTTTCTTCGGCGAAAAACCTGCTTGCGTCAACGCCTGTTGAACCTGGTCATAGGAAAGCTGCTCGTAACGCAGATCCGGTCTTCCAATTCCGCGCGCAATCACCGCGGTAGCCTCCGTCATCGAGAGGTCGCGCTCGCCAAGCAGCTCGCGCGTTTGTTTGCCGGAAAAATCCAGGCCGAGAAGGCGCTGCGCAGCGTAGTCGCCGACGTCGCGCGTCGCGATCATCGGCATCTTCAGGTCGGGTAGCAGCGCGTGTCCGAACATTCCCATCCCATGAATCATGCCAATCGCCGCCAGATTGTTCTCCATGAAATACGCTGCCCGTAGGTGCAGAACGTTCAAACCGCTGATCGCGTTCAGTTTTTGCTCTGAAGAATGCAGTCCCGCGACTGGCCCGGTTCCTTCCGGGACATGCGCGCCGTAGCTGCTCAAGTACACCGCGTAGCGCAGGCCGGACTCCTTCACGGCTTTCGCGATCGCATCGCTCTCTCGCTCCTGATCTTGCCGGGAAACTATCGGCGGCAGCATCAAGTACGCCGCGCGCGCACCGCTAAAGGCCTCGGTGAGCGCAGCCGAATCGCTCACGTCGGCCGTGACGGCTTCCGCGCCCTTGCGCACAAAGCGTTCCAGTCGCCCCGCATCGCGCCCCACGACGCGCACCTTCTTGCCCTTTGACAACAGGAAATCGGTAACGATCGATCCCGTGTTCCCGCTCGCACCCAAAATCACATACATGGCGTTCAAATTAATGGTTGAACTCATCGCTGCGGTCTCCTTACCTGATGTATTGTTCTTATTACCTGCACAATTTAGTTCAAAAAAAGTCAGCGCCCCTTTGCGCGGATCTGCCTTATCAGGTCCGCGAGCGTTATTTTCTCGAGCGACCTCTCAAAACTCTTCTGAGCTTCAGAAAGAACCGCTGACATGCATTCCTTGAAGTTGCAGCTCACCGGACACCTCTTTTCCACGGGATACGAATGAACGGCGAACGCAGGCGGTGCTCCGCTGGCACGGTATATATCTAACAGCGTGATCCGTTTGGGAGAATGCGCAAGCACACTTGCTCCGCTTTTTCCGCGTGTTGTTACGACCAAGCCCGCCTTGGAGAGTTTCGACAGGGACTTCCGAACGAAGGTGGGATTTGCGTTTACGCTGTCAGCCAGAGTCGCCGAGCCGACCTCCCCGCCAGGGTAAATCCCGAGCGCGGCCATGATGTGCGTGGCGACGGCAAATTGGACGCTCTTTACTGACATCAGACGCCTCCTCCAGTATGTGATGTTAAGAGTCACATTTGGTTGCAGGCTTTCTCGCAAGAAACTGAAACGCGTGCCGCGCGAGGAACAATAGCCGTCAGTGGCGCAAGCAGATTTGAAGGTTCAAGCCCGCTGGAGGCGGCGCTGGAATTAGTGAGCCAGCTTTCCTCCATCCACCGGAATAGAAGAGCCCGTCATGTATGACGACTTTGCCGAACCCACAAAAGCGATCACCTGAGCGATCTCCTCTGGTGTTGCCAGACGCTTGAGTGGTACGGTCGAGACGAGCGCCGCCTTATTCTCAGCTGTGTTGGTGAAGCGTGTGAGCATGCCCGTATCCGTAGCGCCCACAGCGATTACGTTTACCCGCACTCCAGTTCCAGCGACTTCCAGCGCAGCGGATTTTGTCAGTCCCTCCACCGCATGTTTGCTGGCCACATAAACGGACGCACCGGCAGCGCCGACATGCCCATAGGTCGACGAGATATTGACAATGCTTCCGCTTCCCTGCGGCAGCATCACCCGCAGTTCGTGCTTCATGCTTAACAGCACACCCAATACGTTGGTATCAAACGTAGCCGCGTAGCTCTCTGCGGTCTGTTCCGTTACCAGGCCCCGCAATCCTTCCGTCCCGGCATTATTGACTGCAATATCCAGGCGACCAAAACGCGCGACAGTCTTGTCAATGAGTGCCCGAACATCATCGTCGTGTCGAACGTCGGTTTTTACGAATTCCACTTCTGCACCCAGCTCGCATAGCTCCTTCTCGAGCTTTTTGCCTTCCTGCTCACGACGGCCGGAGACAACGACCCGTGCGCCCTCCTTAGCAAACGCGAACGCGGTGGCGCGACCAATCCCTGTCAGTGCGCCGGTAATCAAAACGACTGTTGAACTCATGGCACTAGCTCCCTTGATCTCGACCCATGCAGATTGAGCCTGACTGAGAAGTCCGCTAAACCAGCTTCGGGTAGCTCAGATCACTTCGTTAGATGAGGAGGACCGCTGCTGGTAGCGCCCTGGTAGCATACTTTGTTAAGCTGGCATTAATGCCTCACAAGCATGGGAGTGAGAATGGAATTACGACATCTCCGGTATTTCGTTGCGGTGGCGGAGGCGGGGAGCCTGACCGCGGCGGCCCTGCGCAAGCTGCACACGTCGCAGCCTTCGCTGAGTCGGCAGATTCGAGATCTTGAGACTGAGGTGGGCGCCCAACTCCTGACGCGAAAAGCTCGCGGCATCGAACTGACACCTGCGGGTCGAGTTTTTCTTGATCACGCCCGCTTGGGGCTTTCGCAGGTCGAAGCGGCTGGCGAGGCTGCTCGCCGAATCACTCACCCGGCGAAGCCGTATTTTTCAATGGGCTTCCTGACCGGACACGAATTGACCTGGATGCCCGAAGCCTTGCGGATCTTGCGCGACGAACTGCCTAACGTTGACGTGATGATATCGAGTCAATACTCCCCGCTGCTTGCGGACGGCCTGTTGAAAGGAAAAATCGATGCGGCGTTTCTTCGGCGGGAAACAGGGGTTCCCGAGTTAGCGTACCGCGTTCTCGTGAAGGAGGCTTTGGCGGTCATCTTGCCCCGTGACCACCGTCTCGCCGCGCTTAAAGCCATCAGTCCTCGAGATCTGGTGGGCGAAACATTCGTGACCGTGTCGAACACGGCGCCGGTGCTGCGTGGAGTGATCGACAATTACTTAAAGCGGTCCGGAATCAAAATCACACCAGCTCATGAGGCGGACCATGTCACCATGGGAATGTCCTTAATAGCGTCAACAGGTGGCTTGGGGCTGCTGCCCGCTTACGCGCAGAACTTTCTCCCCTCGTCTATAACCAGTCGTCCTCTCAAGGGAGACGCACCGACTGTCGAGCTGGTCCTCGGCTACAAAAAATCGAACAAGTCTCCCATCCTAAAGCGATTGCTTTCGAGATTGGATGAGTTGGTGGTGTGTGTCTCGAAGAAGACGCATTAGGCCTTCGTGTGCATTACCGTTCGACAAAAGGTGCCGCAAGCCTGCGACTCGGCAGCATCGGCATGATTCAACCAGCCGGCAACATTTCCCCGCACGTACGACTCGGCCGCATCGGTAAGAGAATTCGAGCATCCAACCTATGTATGCGTTTGATGCTTGTTTCAGTTCCGAGCGGGAAATCGAGGAATCCATGCCAGTTCATTCGCGTCTCACCGATACACCGCTGTCTATCCTGGACTTGGCGCACTTACGACAGGGAGGGACTGCTGAGGAAGCTTTTCAGAACGCTCGCGCCCTGGCCCTGCGCGCAGAGTCCCTGGGCTACAAGCGATTCTGGCTGGCGGAACATCACAACATTCGCGGAGTCGCATGTTCAGCGACCTCGGTCTTGATCAGTTACATTGCAAATGCGACCTCGACAATTCGCGTGGGTTCCGGCGGCATCATGCTGCCAAATCACGCGCCGCTCGCCATTGCAGAGCAGTTCGGCACGCTCGAATCCCTTTTTCCCGGCCGGATCGACCTGGGCCTCGGTCGCGCCCCCGGAGGCGATTGGGAAGCCGCGCGGGCTCTCCGCGGTTCCGTGCAAGACGCGGGAGATAATTTCCCAGCGCTGTTGGAAGAGTTGCGCGGGTATCTTGGTGAACCACAATCTTCGCAGCGCGTGCATGCCTATCCCGGGGAAGGCACGAACGTACCCATATGGCTACTCGGTTCGAGTGACTTTAGTGCGCGCCTGGCCGGAAAACTCGGTTTGCCGTTTGCGTTCGCCGCTCATTTTCAGCCGGGCCCTCTGATGCCTGCGCTGCACGTCTATCGCTCGTCGTTTCGTCCCTCCGCCGTTCTTGACCGGCCCTACGTAATGGTAGGAATCCCGGTCCTGGTGGCAGACTCAGACGAGCACGCTCAGTTTCTAGCCACGACGCCAATCCAAATGTTTCTGAATCTGATCCGTGGTGTTCCGGGGCCGCTGCCGCCGCCTACAAGGAGCCTGGAGTGGACGGCGGAAGAGCAGCAGATGGTGGCCGCAAAATTTGGAGCGGCGACCTTCGGCACACCCGAACAGGTTGCCGGGCGGCTGAACGCGTTTCTCGAGCAGACGCAGGCGGATGAGTTGATTGTGGTGACGAACACTTACAATTTCGAGGACCGGCTGCGCTCCTACGAACTTCTCTCGAATCTGGCCAATCAAGGGCGAGAAGAACCACAAATCCTCAGGACGGTTTAGGCGCAAGAAATTCCGTGGATGAGATCCGAGCCGCCTCTTAGAGCGCGGTAAAATTCCGGACGATGTTGTGAAGCATCTGGGCAACTGGCGTCCGAGAAGTTTTTGCTGTTTATCCAGCTGTGCTAAAATTAGGTTCAGAGGGTAGATATGGGCTCATTTGGCAAGATTTCGAGGGTTGTGTTGGTGACGGGCGCGATACTGACGCTGATGGCGCTGATTGGCGCGCGGGCTCGGGCGGGAGACGTGTCCTCAGAGCGAGGCCAGGAACATGCGCTGCGGCTTTACAACACGCACACCGGCGAACGGCTGGAGATCGTGTTCCGGCGCGGAGAGCAATACATTCCCGGCGCGCTCGCGAAGCTGGATTATTTTCTGCGCGACCACAACACCGGCGACGTTCGCCATTTTGATCCGCGCCTGTACGATATTCTCTCCGATCTGACGGCGTCGGTGGGGCATCCCCACGGCGAAATTGACATCGTGTGCGGCTACCGCACACCTTCCACGAACGAATCGCTGCGCACCCATACCACCGGGGTCGCGAAGAACAGCCTGCACATTCAGGCGGAAGCGATTGACCTACGCATGCCGGGAGTAAATACGCTCACGCTGCGCCGGGCTGCTCTAGCGTTACGTCGCGGCGGCGTGGGCTATTATCCTCACTCTGACTTCATTCATGTTGACACTGGGCGTGTGCGCCAGTGGTGCTTCGACTGCCCTGCCAGCCTGATTACTGGCGATTAACCCGGATACGGATAGCCCTTCTGTAGGACTTTCTCGAGCGCCGCGTCGTGCCCGTAGATGTCGTCATAGAAGTGCACGGTGCCATCTTCGTTGACGATTACGGTCGCGTAAACGATCAGCACCGGAATCGGATGCGCCAGATTCACCTGTTGGTTGTTGCTGCTTCCCATCATCGCCGCGCGAACGCGTTCGGCGTTCCACCCCGGATTATCGCGCAGCACCCAGACGGCCAGATCGGCGGGCTTTTCTAGCCGAATGCAGCCGTGACTGAAATCCCGCCGGGTCTTGGAGAAGAATTCTTGCGCGGGCGTATCGTGCATGTACACGCTGTAGTCATTGGGGAAAATAAATTTCACCAGACCCAGCGAATTCTTGGGCCCGGGCGCTTGCCGGACAAAAAGTTTTCCCGCGCGCAGTTGCTGCAGCACATCGGCGGATACAGGCCCGGACGCGACCACCTCCTGCCGGCTGTTCACAACTTCAAATCCCTTTTTCGAAAGGTAGTCCGGATCGCGCGCGACCTTCGGAAGGTATTCCGCCTTGGCGATGGAATAAGGGACGTTCCAATAGGGCCGGAAGATTACGTACTGCATGCTGTCTTCAAACACCGGCGTGTTGTGGTCATACGCTTTGCCCACCACCACGTTCATGGTAAGAGCGACTTTGAAGTTCTCGTCGTAGGCACGCAGCCGAAACTCCGGAATGTTCGCGACAATCGGCGCGGCGTGCAGACCGATAGGCAGCCAGCGCCAGCGCTCCAGCGTCAGCTGCATCTGCCGCACACGCGCGCTGAGCGGCACGTTTAGATCGGCCACCGTCTGCGCGGTGATTCGCCCATCTGCGGTCCGGCCCATTCGGCCTTGAAAATGTTTTACCGCGTCCACCAACGGACCTTGATAGACAGTGCCGTCGGCGGGCACGCTTGCGTCGGCTCGCAAGTCGCCCATCAGGCGCAGCAGAACGATCATCTGCGGCACGCCCGCATAGGAATCTCCCGGGGCGATTGTTTTTTGAATGACGGGAAGCGGCGCCGCGGTATATTCCTTCGCGTACACCAAATATTTTTGCAGCGCCTGGATCGTGCGCTGGTAGCCGGGGTAGGGGGGCTCCACTTGAGCGAGGATGGGGGCCACATCGGAAGCGCTCACCACGTCTTCTTTCACGAATTGCGGCAAATTGTATTTCTTGGACTGGACGTCGAAACCAAAATCAAAGTGCTTGGGATTCACCTTGCCGATGTGCAGGTCCGAGATGTAGCGCATCACGCAAACGGTGAGCGCCGCGTCGAATTGCACGGCGTCTGCTTCGGAGGGTTGTGACGCGGCGGGTTTGAGTTTTGTGAGGCGGGCGCTCCAACGGGGGCCGTCGTAGTCGTCCGCGGACAATCCCTTTTGGTCGGCCTGCAAGAGGATTGCGATTACTTGCTGCGCTTGCGGGGTTGGTTCCATGCCGCGGACCCAGGGCAGGGAGTTGTCGTACGAATCGTAAAATTCCTTTACGAGCTTGCCGTAATCGCTGAAATCGGGCCAGCGCAGGTCCGCGAGATTTCCCGCCTGCATGATTGCGCGCAAGGAAGCTTGGCCTTCGGGGCTGAGTAGTTGGGGAGGTGCCGCAGGTTGCGCGGAAGCTTGTGATTGCGCGCGCGCGTTGGCCGTGGAGCCGGTGTTGCAACCGTACAGCAGAGTTAATGCGACGAGGGGCAGCGTAAACAACAGGCCCCCGGAGACGCGACGTGGCTTCAATGGATTCCTCCCGATTCGTTGGCAGCTGACAACGGCAGTTCAGTCGAGCGTAGAACTCGAAACTATATAGATGCCGCGCGGGATAACTGGGTGTGCACCCTTCTGGTGGAAATCGCGCTGCCTTCCGTGCGTGCAAATCGCTCGCGGCGCAGCAGATTCTACATCATCTGAGGCGGACATGTACCGGGGGAGGTGGGAACGAACACATGCGTGATTCCAATCAAGACGAAGCAAGAGTTTTCGGAGTTTGTGGCTCTCTCGGAATCGCCGCCGCTGCTTGCAGTTCTCCGCGATAATTCAACACGGCGTTCCGTTCAGCGAAATGAAACCAGCCAGGCTTGCTACCACCCGCTCGATTGCACCGATTTCTTCGTCGGGCACGCGTCGCCTCTTTTGGCGGCGAGTTCGGAGGCCCACAGCAGAATGTCGAACAGGCGAGCCCTTTCCAGATTGTCGAGGCCGCGCATGGGATGCACCAATCCGGCGGATTGCTGCGCACAGGAGTGCAGGAAACGATCGATGGATACGGACGCAGCTTCATCGGGATCGGCGAAGCGGTTCGCGCTGCAGGCGCTCAGGCGTTCGTAACAGCGCGCGATGAAATGGTCCACGCAGAAATGTTTCAGCTCCAGCGAGGACGTCGCGGGGCGTCCGCAACTGCCGGTGTCACAGCGAGCGGGTTTCCGTGCTGGCGATGGCCGGTCTTGTTGTCCTTCGGATGTTTGTTTTTCATCCGGGAATTGCTGTGCGTCTTCGTTCATCAGGTTCATGGGTCCTAAGGCCTCGAATTGAGCGCGAGTGATGCCACACACGCGGTTGATCCATTCGGCGTTTCGGTTGGGCGTCAGCACATGCGCGCACCAGACAACTCCCCGGTGCGAGGAGATGTTTCGGCGGGTTCGGGCAGCTCCGCTTCGTAGGTATGAACCTTCACGCGCACGTCTATCAGCGAGGCCACCAGCTTGCGCACCGCTGGTGAATCTTCCCAGTGGTTCTCGGTGGCCTGTGATTCGGTATCCCACAGGCTGAGCACGCGAATCAGGCGCGGCTCTTTGTGCGAGGTGAGTACGAAAATGCCGGCGAAACCAGTTTTCCGTTTCAGAAGTTCGGCGACCTCGCGGCGCATGCAATTTCGCAAATGCTGTTCTCTTCCTGCCTTGGCAATAAATTCCACCGCCCGTGCATTCAAGTTAGCGGCCTCCGTGTTTTGATTCGATCCCAAGAACATGCGCGCCAGACGAGGATCAAGATTGCCGATCGTTTTCGCGGGCGCGTCCAATTCCAGACAAGCGGATGAACTCATTGTAAAAAATCCTCGCTTCCGCCCGGTTGCCATTTGGGCGCAGATGGGGGAGGCGCACCCCGGTGGGGTTCCCTGACCGTCAGGGCCGGAGCGCGCCCGGGGGGATGGACATCGGCATTGCGCCATCGGGCGGATCGGGCCATCTGTTCTCCCAATCCAAACTCAGTACAAGTACGCATAGGTAGTGCGCACGCGGGATTAATCGTTTCATGCGCCAATGAAATACTTTTGTGGAGGAGCGCGCTACACAGTAGCGAAGCGCACAGGCGGACGCCGGCCCCTCGCGCAGCCGGCCTGTTCTGGCGTTCGATTGCGCTCTTCGTCCACGGCGCGATATACTCGCTTCACTTTTGAGGCGCGTGTGGAATTCTTCTCCTTTGATGAGGCCTACCTTAAACGTCTCCGGGAACGGGACTTCCCGACGGAGCAGCACTTCGTCGCGTACTTCCGCAAACTGCTAGTCATCAAATTAAGGTCGCGGCTGCGGGGCTCGCAGGCGGTAGAGGATATTGCGCAGGAGACATTTCTGCGGGTATTCAAGGCAATGAGTTCCGAAAGGGGAATCCGCCAGCCGGAAAGGCTTGGGGCATTCGTTAACTCTGTTTGTAACAATGTGTTGCAGGAGTTTTACCGGTCGTCGGATCACGGCACGCAGCTCGATGAGGATACTCCAGAACCTGTTGACAAGGTGCTAGATTTGGATGGGTTTCTGGTGAGCAAGGAAACCCGCGAGCAGGTAGGGAAGGTGCTAGAGCAGCTTCCTGAAAAGGACCGGCAGTTATTGCGTGCTATCTTCTTGGAAGAAAAGGAGAAAGACCAGGTCTGCAGCGAATTTGGCGTGGATCGCGATTATTTGAGGGTGTTGCTGCATCGCGCCAAGAACAACTTCCGCGTTTTCTATGAGAAGAGCGGGGCAGAGGGGCCGCGGCCCGCGAAACAATAGGGAAGCTGTGTGAAACGATTTGGGGTCGCGCGACACTACTGGTAGGACGGATTACATGGAACACCTACAAGCTATCCAATTGAAAGCCGCTGAGCGGTACGTCCTTGGAGAACTACCGAGCGACCTCCGCGAACAATACGAGGAGCACTTCTTCGGCTGCGCGGAATGCGCGGAAGAGTTGAGCCTGGCGGCGGCGTTCGTGGAAAATAGCCGGGCGGCTGTCGGATCCGAGCCCGTTACGCCGCCCGTCCGTCTGCCGGTGAGCGCGACGAGAGAGCGGCCAGCTGCAAGTAGTTGGTTGGGAGCGTTCTTGCGGCCGAGCTTTGCGGTGCCGGTGTTCGCGGCGCTCTTGCTGCTGGTGGCGTACCAAACTTTTTTGGTGATTCCGCGGCCGAGGGGCACGGCGACGCAGTCTGTTGGTGCGCTGGCGACCGCCGCGCCGCAAGCGCTCGCTTCGTTTTCGCTGATCACGGCGGATTCGCGCGGCGGAGAACCTCTGGCAGTGACGGTTGCGCCGGGCCAGCCGTTCAGCTTGTATTTTGATATTCCTCCGAACGGACATTACTCCTCATACATCTGTGAAATTGAGAATTCCGCCGGCGGGGCGGAATTTTCCTTGAACATTTCCGCCGAACAGGCTAAGAATGCCGTGCAGTTGCTGATTCCATCTGCAAGCTTGGGACCCGGGAAGCACGTGTTGGTTGTGCGCGGACTTGGGACGCAGGGCAGCGCGGCCAGCAGTGCGACCGAAGTAGCACGCTACCCATTCACACTCGTAGTTTCTCAATAAATAACCCATTTCTGTAGCAGGAGGGTAATTCCGATGCCGACCGACCCCATCAAGAAGATATATCTCTACAATGCTCACGGTTACGGCTTTGGCGGGCGAATTGACCGGCCGTTCCAGCATGTTTTGGATGTGCATGCGGGCGCGTCGCTGCCCACAGAGGGCGGCTACGAAGTGTCGCGCAAGGAGAATTTTCGGCTGAACGAGACGATCTCGTACACGGCGGCGCATACGGTGCTGTCGGGCAGCCGGAACGAAAAGGATGGGAGCTACACGACGCTGGCGTCGTCGACGATCGAGGGGCTGAACATTCTCGATATGGTTACGGCGGATCGGATCGTGGCGCGTGTGGCGTCGAAACAACTTATAACTGACGACGAGCCGACCATCACTCCCATCGGCAGCCATTTTGAAAACCTGCGCATTGCCGGCTGTCCGATTCACGCGGAACTGGACGCCGATTTATTCAATCGCTTCGGCACGTTCACAGCTTTCAAGGAAGCGTATGAGGGGAATCAGGCGGAACGCGAAGCCATGCAACGGGTTTTCCTGTGGGGCAAGCCCAAGTTCGATGTACCAGATTTCCTCCGCGAACGGTATAACTGGTTTGCGGGAGATAAGTTCCCGGCGTCGAAGGGGATCGTACTTTGTTCGCTGGTAAAAGGCATCAAGTCGTGTTGCGGGCACGAACTCTGCGGGGAGCTGAAAGTATACGGCAACGTCATCGTGGTGCCGCAGTTCGGCAAAGTCTATCTGGGCGAAGTGATGCTGAAGCAGTACGAGCGCGAAGTCACGATGCTGCGCGTGGATTTGGGATCGCCCGCGGCGGGCGCGGCGGGCGGTCCGGACGCCGGTGGGGGCGGGTCAACGTATCCCTGAGTTGGCTGCTATTAGCGATTATCTGCGTCGGCGCTTGGGGTTGCTACGGGTCGCTCGAACGCGATCCAGTGAAGAGATTCCAACACGCTCGGATAGAATTCGAACATGGCGAACATTTACGCGCGTCGCAAGATGCTGACGCGGCGTACCGCGAATATGCTCTTAGTAATCCCGAGTGGGCGTGGCGATTTCGAGTTCTGGAGGCTGAAGTACTGTTTTCGCGTGGACTGAGCGTAGATTCTCTTGCGCTGCTCGACGCTCCTCTTCCTAACGATCTGGCACAGACCGAAATTGCGGTCCGTAAAGAAATGTTCGAAGGACTCGCGGATTCCACCCTGCAACGGTTTAAAGAGGCGGACCAGCATCTTTCGAAGGCGGAGCAACTTGCCGAGGCGCAGGAGTCAGATGCTCTCGCGGAAGTGACTCTCAGCCGCGGCACACTCGCATTCCTTCAAGGTGACTATTCCACTGCCCGGGTTTCCTTTCGCCAAGCCCTCCAGCGCGCTCAGCAAAAGCAGCAGCCGTTCATCGAGGCAAAGGCCTTAGGAAGTTTGGGTCTCGTTTCTATGTCCGAAGAGCGCTTCGACGAGTCTATCGATTGGTACAGCAAATCGCTGGAGGTTTCCCAGTCGTTCGGTGCGCGAGCCATTACAGCGAAGACTCTGGGAAACATGGGCTGGTGCTATTACCGAATGGGCGATTCTGAGAGGGCTCTTTCGTTATCTACTGAGGCTAAGGAGGCCGCCATACAATTGGGTGTGGATAAGGACGAGATGTTGTGGGTACGGAACATCGGGGCCATCGAGAACAGGCAACATCTTTATTCCAAGGCTGAAAGCGATTTTCTGCAAAGCCTTTCGCTAGCGAGAAAGCTCAATAACAAATCGAATGAGGCAGTGTGCCTCAATAACCTTGCGATCGTTAATCTGAAGCAGCAAAGGTTCAATCCGGCAGAGAACTACATTCGCGAAGCGCTTGCTCTCGAACGCGCAAATCAAGATCGCCCGCTGGAACTGCTGTCGCTCATAACGGACGGTTATATTGCAATCGGCCGCGGTGACCTCGGCCGTGCACAGTCCAACTTCCGTGAGGTTATTTTCGACAAGAATTCGCCCACTAACTTGCAATGGCAAGCGCAAGGAGGGCTTGGACAGGTCTACGCGGTCCAGAATCGGCCGGCGGACGCGGCAAGAAGTTTCCAAAGCGCCATGAAAACTATCGCAGCGGCCCGTTCATCCATTCACCGCGAAGATTTCCGCCTGTCGTTCTTGTCTGGTGCGATTAGTTTCTATGAGGACTACATCCACTTCCTCGCATCGAATCGCAAAGATGAACAGGCGCTCGAAGTGGCGGAGGTGAGCAGGGCTCAAACGCTAGCCGAAGGGCTCGGTTTTACCTCTTCATCGTCCACATTTCCTGTTAGGAGTCTTAATCCAAGGCAAACTGTGAAACAACTGAGGACGACCGTTCTCTCTTTCTGGCTGGGGGCTGAACACTCGTATGTGTGGGTGATCACGCCGGAGCGGGTGGAGCTTGTTACGCTGCCGCCGGCGGTGGAGATTGATCCGCTGGTGCAGACTTATCGGCAGGCGCTGCTAGGATCGCGCGATGTGCTGGATACGCAGAATTTTGCGGGGCGGAAGCTTTATGATTTGCTGGTGGCGCCGGCTGCGAAAATGATTCCGAAGGGGGCGCGGGTCACGATATTGCCGGATGGCAGCCTGTATGGATTGAATTTCGAGACTTTGCTGGCGC
>Ga0209655_10000118_pt1 | contig 28772 bp, 22 predicted proteins | sample BogFormECP03_OM2_FD_188236 | JGI IMG/M metagenome (GOLD analysis project Ga0209655, IMG submission 188236) | Bog forest soil microbial communities from Calvert Island, British Columbia, Canada - ECP03_OM2 (SPAdes) (version 2) | ecosystem: Environmental > Aquatic > Freshwater > Wetlands > Bog ...
CCCGCCGTAGCGGGGCCAGTCGGCGGCGGTGTCCAGGAAGCGCAGATGCGCCGCTTCGAAGTCGATGTAGGGATTGGGGCCTGCGTAGTTGATCGACGGTGGCAGCTTGTCATGCTGCAGGGCCAGCACCATCTTGACCAGGCTGGCGGCACCGGCCGCCGACTCCATGTGTCCGACATTGGTTTTCACCGCGCCGAGCAGGGCCGGTTTGTCGGCCGGGCGGCCACGGCCGATCACCCGGCCCAGGGCCTGTGCCTCGATCGGGTCACCGAGCACCGTGCCGGTGCCGTGGGCTTCGACGTAGTCGATGGTGCGCGGGTTGATGCCGGCGTCCTTGTAGGCCCGCCGCAGCACATCGGCCTGCGCATCCGGGTTCGGCGCGATCAAACCGTTGGACCGGCCGTCGTGGTTGACCGCGCTGCCGGCGATCACCGCGAGGATCTGGTCGCCGTCGCGGCGCGCGTCGTCGACCCGCTTGAGCACCAGCATGGCGCCGCCCTCGGAGCGGGTGTAGCCGTCCGCGTCCGACGAGAAAGACTTGATCCGGCCGTCGGGCGCGAGCACCTGGCCGATCTCGTCGAAACCGAGCGTCACCGCCGGGGTGATCAACGCGTTGACGCCACCGGCGAGGGCCGTGTCGCACTCGCCGCTGCGCAGCGCCTGCACCGCCTGGTGAGTCGCGACCAGCGAGCTCGAGCAGGCGGTGTCGACCGCGACAGAGGGTCCGTGGAAGTCGAAGAAGTACGAGACCCGGTTGGCCACAATCGAACTCGCGGTACCGGTGATCGCATAGGGGTGGGCGACGGTCGGGTCGGACATCGCCAGGTAGCTGTAGTCCATGACGGATGTGCCGACGTACACGCCGACGGATTCGCCGCGCAGGCTGGACGCCGGGATGCGCGCGTGCTCGAGCGCCTCCCAGGTCAGCTCCAACGTCATCCGCTGTTGTGGGTCGACGTTGTCGGCTTCGGTCTTGGACAGCGCGAAGAACTCGGAGTCGAAGCCCTTGATGTCTTTGAGGTAGCCGCCGCGGGTCCGGGCCTTCTTGATGCGCTCGGCCAACCGCGGCTCTTCCATGAACTCCGACCAGCGGCCCTCGGGCAGATCGGTGATGGCGTCGCGACCCTCCAGCAGCGCCTGCCAGGTCTCCTCGGGGGTGTTCATGTCGCCCGGCAACCGGGTGGCCAGGCCCACCACGGCGATGTCGACCCGCTCGACCGGCCCGCTGCGCGTCCAGTCCGTTTCGTCGACAGTCGCATCGTCTTCGGGATCGCCCTCGACGATCCAGGTGGCCAGGGCCTCGATGGTCGGATGCTCGAAGGCGGCCGCGATCGACACCGTGACGCCGGTGCGGTCCTCGATGTCGGCGGCCATCGCCACCGCGTCGCGCGACGCCAGACCCAGTTCCACCATCGGCGTGGCCTCGTCGATGCTGTCGGGCGACTGCCCGACAGCATTGGCGATCCAGTTGCGCAGCCACTGCCGTACCTCGACGACGGTCATGTCCGTCCGAGCGGGTTTGGCAGCGCCTTCGGCCGATGGTTGGAAATCGGTGTCTGTGTCAGTCATTTCGCGGTCAGTCCGCCTCGTCGGGGAAGGAGTTCGGGGACGCCGTGCCTCTGCGCAGGCTGCCGTCCAGGTAGGCGGTGCGGCAGGCGCGACGCCCGATCTTTCCGCTGGAGGTCCGCGGAATCGCTCCGGACGACACCAGCAGGACGTCGCGGACGGTCACCCCGTGCCTCACCGCGATGGCCGTCCGGATGTCGTCGGCGATCGGCTGATGGTCGAGCTTGTGCGTACCGGTGGCCCGCTCGCTGACGATCACCAGCTGCTCGGAGGTGTCGTCCGGGTCGTATTTCAGGCCGGCGTGCGGGTTGTCGAACACCTCGGCGGGCAGCTGGTTCAGCGGCACCGAGAAGGCGGCCACATAGCCGACGCGCAACGCCCGGCTGGATTCCTGCGCCGAGTACTCGAGGTCCTGCGGGTAGTGGTTGCGGCCGTCGATGATGATGAGGTCCTTCACCCGGCCGGTGATGTAGAGGTCGCCGTCGTGGTACGTGCCGTAGTCGCCGGTGCGCACCCACAGCCCGTCGTCGGGCGCTCCCTCGGCATGCGACGGGTTGGTCCGCGATTTGAGGATGTTCTTGAAAACCTCGGAGGTCTCTTCCTCCCGGTTCCAATAGCCGGCACCCATGTTGTTGCCGTGCAGCCAGACCTCGCCGATGTGTCCATCGGGCAGCTCGCTGGCCGTCTCGACGTCGACGATCGTCGTCCATTGGTCCACACCGATCTTGCCGGCAGAGGCCTGCGCAACGCCGTTCTCTGCGTCGGCGGCGACCTCGACGAACCGCTTGTTGTTCAGCGCTTCCCGCTCGACGTAAACGATCTTGGGCTTGTCCGTCATCGGGGTGGTCGAGACGAACAGCGTCGCCTCGGCCAGGCCGTAGGACGGCTTGATCGCTCTCTCCTGGAAACCGTAGGGCCCGAACGCCTCGTTGAACTTGCGGATCGATGACGCCGAGACCGGCTCGCTGCCGTTGAGGATGCACTTGACTCTGCTCAGGTCGAGCGACTCACCATCCTTGGGCAAGCCACGCAGCGCGGCGTGTTCGAATGCGAAGTTGGGGGCGGCGGAGACGGCCCCGCCGGCGTCGCCTTCTTTGCCGGCGAGCTCACGTATCCACCGGATGGGGCGGCGCACGAACGCGGCGGGCGTCATGAAGGTGTTCGGGTAACCGATCACCGAGGACAGCAGGATGGTGATCAGGCCCATGTCGTGGAAGAAGGGCAGCCAGGAGACGCCGAAATCGCCTTCCTGACCTTCCAGCGCGTCAATCACCTGGACCACGTTGGTGGGCAGGTTCAGATGAGTGATCATGACGCCGGTGGGGGTGCGAGTCGAGCCGGACGTGTACTGCAGGTAGGCGACGGTGTCGTGCTGGGCCGGCACGAGCTCCCAGGTGGAACCAACATCTGCAGGCACCGCGTCGACGGCGATGACGCGCGGCCGCTCCTTGGCCGGGCGACTGCGGAAGAACTTGCGAACGCCCTCGGCGGAATCGCTGGTGGTCAGGATCGCCGATGGGGTGCAGTCGTCGAGCACCGCATGCAGGCGGCCGACGTGACCCGGCTCAGCCGGGTCGAACAGCGGCACCGCGATCCGGCCCGCATACAAGGTGCCGAAGAAGGCGGTGATGTAGTCCAGGTTCTGTGGGCACAGGATCGCGACGCGATCGCCCGGCTGGGTGACCTGCTGCAGCCGGGCGCCGACCGCCCGGTTGCGGTTGCCGAACTCGGCCCAGGAAATGTCGCGGGCGATGCCGTCGCGTTCGGTGGAGTAGTCCAGGAAGCGGTACGCCAGCTTGTCCCCGCGCACCTTCGTCCACTTCTCGACGTGACGAACCAGGTCGGTGTTCTCCGGAAACCTGATCTTGCCGTTCACGATGAACGGGTTGTGGTACGGCACGCCACTCTCCTGTCACACAGTTCTGGGTCGGGTCACATCCGTATGGGCTGCACCGACGGTTACATCCGGCGCGGTCGGCCAGCGGAACGTCGCGCAATCCGCCTGCTGTGCAATCCGCAACGCATCGACGCGCTAGGCCGACCACAGCTGTTCTTAAATTCTTCTTAATGTTAGTGGTCGGTGCGCCGCGAACCAAATCCGAAGGTACCGCTTGTGACATCCGTCAGGGTTGCAGCCGGGCCGTGTCGTGTGCCCGTTACCCGTGTTTCGGGTGTGGCGCGTTCTCGACCGCGGCATGCGCCCAATTCAACGCCCACTCGGTGGCCGGCTGTCCGTCCAAATTCCAGAACTGGGTGGTGGCATACAGCGCGTGCACCGGCTGGCCCGCGCCGCCGGCCAGGACATCCAGCGTCTTGGGCAGGTTGGCCAGGCTGAACGCGTCCTGCGGGGCGGCGCAGATCAGGTCGCCGACCCCGCAGATCTCATTGGTCTTGCTGTTGAGCGCGCCGAAGCCACCCGGCCGCGGCCCGGTCATGGTCAAACCAAGTCCGGACAGCACCGGCACCTCGTACAAGGTGATCTCGGCGCCCTCGCCCGGCGGATTAGGTCCGATGTCCTGGCCCACGCCTTGCTGGCGACGGCCGTCGGCGATCAACGTCACACCGAGCACCAAATCGTCGTCGACCGGTCCGCGGCCATTGCCGACATCGCTGGCGATGTCGCCGGCGATCACCGCGCCCTGGGAGAAGCCGACCAGCACATAGCTGGTCAACGGGCACTTGGCGTTCATGTCGGTCATCGCCTTGACCGTTGCGCGGGTGCCCTCGGCCCGGCTGTCGTTGTAGGAAATCTGGGTGTCCCCGCTCAGCGGGTTATGGAACTGCGCGGTGTAAGGCACGGTGTACGTCTCGACCCGGCTGGAGTTGAATTGCTCGGTGATCGGCCGGGTGACGTTGAGTAGCAACGCCTTCGGGAATTGGACCGGGTTGAGCGGATTGTCCTGCAGCGATGATTCCCAGGTGCCGGGAACCGCGATGAGTTGCACGTCGGGGCAGCTGGCGTCTTGGAAGGCCGGCCGCGGCTTGTGTGGATAGGCCGAACTGCTTGTCGGCGGCACGATGCTGGGCGGCACCGCGCTGGGCGCGGTTTTCGGTTGCCGCAGGATGGTCACCACAGCGAAGATGATCAGCCCGACCACGAGCGCCGTTGCGGCGGCGGCGATCAACGCCAGGGTGCGGTGGCGCTTCCGCCGGGAATTACGACGGGTCTTTCCAGCCATGGTCTCCTGCTAGCAGATTCGGTCGGTCGCACAGTCGACTCAGTCGACGGCGGGCAGCCGGAACGTCTGCCGCACCCCTTTACGGTACCGGGTCGGGAACCTAGCGGATCGCGCCGACGATGTCGCCGGACATCGCGCCGAGCTGGGCGCTCCACGAGCCCCAGTCGTTGCTGCCGCCGCCGGGGAAGTCGAAGTGGCCGTTGTGGCCACCGACGTTGCGGTACTGCTGGTAGAAGAACCGGGCGTTGCCCATCGCCTCGCCGGCCTGACCGATCATGGCTGCCGCGTCGCCGCCCATGTTCGACGGGCTCCACACCCAGATCCTGGAATTGTTCTGGGCCAGCAAGTCGGCGTGCACCCAGGGGTCGCGCCACTTCCACCGACCCAGCTGCGGGGCGCCCCACATGCCGTTGCCGTCAATGCCGCCGAACTGCTGCAGACCGGCGAGGATCGCGCCACCCGTCGTGGTGTTCGACGGGTACAGGAAGCCCGACAGCGAGCCGGCAAAGCCGAAGCGGTCAGGGTGGAAGCAGGCCAGGGCCATCGCGGCGTATCCGCCTTGGGATGCGCCCACGGCGGCGTGGCCGCCCGGCGCCAGACCCTTGTTGGCGGCCAGCCAGTCCGGCAACTCGCTGGTCAGGAACGTCTCCCACTGCTTGCTGCCGTCCTGTTCCCAATTGGTGTACATGCTGAACGCCCCGCCGGCCGGTGCGGCCACCGAAATCCCCTTGCCGGCCAGCGTGCCCATCGCGTTACCCGCCGTCACCCAGTTGCTGACATCCGGGGCGGCATTGAACGCATCCAACAGAACCACCATGTGCGGACCACCGGCCAGGAAGGCCACCGGGATGTCACGGCCCATCGCCCCCGACGGCACCATCAGCGTCTCGTAACCCGCGGCACGGGCCGACCCGCTTGTGGTCGCGGCAATGCTTACAGGGCCTCCGATCCCGATCGTCAGCGCGGCCGCGCACAGTAGCCGTAGCAGTATCGACAGACCTCTCATACCGACCTCACTCGTCGCTCGACCACCAACCCAGAGACCAATCCCGCAGAGCGCCCCCGTTCCGCAAGGTAGCTAATCACACCCCGCTGAATCGGACGCCGGAAACGGCGAACGGCGACGACCTCGCAAGGTCGTCGCCGTCAGCCGTGTTGTTCTTAGCTCAGGTGTGCTGGCCGGTCGCAGTTGCGGCCGGAGCACCCGGGGCAGCGCCCGGGCCCGGACCCGCACCCGGAGTCGCACCGAGCGTCCGCTGCAGGTCCGGCAACATGGCGTGCAGCTGTGCACCCCAGTACGGCCAGTCGTGCGTGCCGTTGGCGTCGAAGTTGAACACCGCGTTGTGGCCACCGGCCGCGTTGTAGGCGTCCTGCCATTTGATGTTGCTGGTCCGCACAAAGCCCTCGAGGAACTTGGCCGGCAGGTTGTCGCCACCGAGATCCGACGGCTTGCCGTTACCGCAGTACATCCACACGCGGGTGTTGTTGGCCACGGTCTTGCTGACGTTCACCAGCGGGTCGTTACGCTGCCAGGCCGGGTCCTCCTTGGGACCCCACATGTCGGCGGGCTTGTAGCCACCGGCGTCACCCATCGCAAAGCCGATCAGCGTCGGTCCCATGCCCTGGGAGGGGTCCATCAGACCGGAGAACGAGCCGACCTCGATGAACTGCTCGGGGTGGTAATTCGCCAGGTTCAGCGACGAGGCACCGGCCATCGACAGGCCGACCGCCGCGCCACCGGTCTGCTTGACCCCTTTAGAAGCCAGGAACGCGGGCAGCTCGCTGGTGAGGAAGGTCTCCCACTTGTAGGTCTGGCAGCCCGCCTTGCCGCAAGCCGGCTTGTACCAGTCGGTGTACCAGCTGGACTGTCCACCCACCGGCATCACCAGCGACAGACCGGACTGCAGGTACCACTCGAAGGCCGGGGTGTTGATGTCCCAGCCGTTGAAGTCGTCCTGCGCGCGCAGACCGTCGAGCAGGTACACGGCCGGTGAGTTGGCGCCACCGCTTTGGAACTGAATCTTGATGTCGCGGCCCATGGCGGCCGACGGCACCTGCAGGTACTCGACGGGCAGACCCGGCCGGGAGAACGCTCCCGCGGTCGCGGACTCGCCCACGGCACCGATCAGGCCCGGCAGCAGAGCCGCAGCGGCGGCCCCCATCGCGAGCCGGCGCGGCATCCTTTTTGCCGCGCCGCGAAACCTGTCAACAAGGCTCATTATTTGCATCCTCATTCTTTGTCGGGCCCATAGTTCTGGGTCGGACTGCATGCGCAAGCCAGATTGCTTCACCGCGCTGCTGTGCCCGTTTAGTCAACCACATCTCTGGGGGTGTCTTCTCCTCGGCGGGGATCCGTTAACGGGCCCCGCGCCGCGGACAAGCCCGCTCAGCTCGGCTGCGGATCACCACGCTGTGAATGTGCCGAGGAGCGGTCGCACGCCGGTAAGAATACATACGCCGGGTTGCTGGGCGCCGGTCGGGGGGCGTCGCCGCAGGCCGACGGAACGGCCGCCAAAATTCTCTGGCGATCGCTGGCCGAAAGTGACAAACCACACCCGGCTAGGGCCCGGTAGCCGGCAGACCCGTGTACGGAGGACCCCCGCTCTCCGGCACGTCCAGGCCGCATCGGATGAGCTCGTAGCGCGGTACCCGGTCGATTCGGTACCGGGTGAATTCGAAGGAGTTCAGGAAGTTCGAAACAAACCGATGAAAACCCATCGGAGCACGCACCGAATTCAGCACCGCCTCGGTCGCCGGGCACCGCAGGGCCTTTTCGGCCTGAGCGACCCACTGCGCGTCGATATACCCCGGAACGCCCGGATACCACTTCACCCAGGGCCCGTCGGCGATCACCCAGTCGGGAAACAGGTTCTTGTCGTGGCCGATCCGGCCGTGCTGCAAGCGGGCGGTGTGAGCGGCCACCGGGTTGGCCAATCCGATTTGGTCGATCACCCGCACATCCAGCCCGACATTCATTCCCACCATGCCGAGGTTGGTGAAAAACACTGTGTGAGGCCCCTTCGGGGGCGGGGGCGGGGCGTCCGGCCGTGATTCCGGTCGGATGGGCGGGACGATATCCCACTGGTCGTAATTGCCGGACGGCAGCAGCAAGGCCCCTTCCGGAGTGTTGTTGAGCGCCACCAGCACCGCACGCATCCGCGGGTAATCCAAGTAGTCGGCGGCCGTCAGCGGATGCGCGTGGCCCGTCGCCTGCGCATAGAAACGGCGTTCGTCGACGATGCCCGAGTAGGTGACCCGGGTGGCGTCGTCGCCCATTCCGGGCGAATTGGCCGCCCACAGCGACCAGCCCGCGACCGCCATCCACAGCGCGCTGACCGCGCCGGCCAACCAGTAGCCGGCCTCCCGGGACAGTCGGGTTCCGTCGGGAAACACCACGGGCACCACCGCCACCGGCGCAAGCAAACAAAGTAGCGGTACCAACAGAACTCGGCCGTGCATGAAATCACCGCCCTGCCGGATCCAGTACAGCGCCTGCAGCAGACCGCTGGCGAGGATGAAAACCACTACGGCAGCAGGGCTTTGCACTGACCGGGCCAGCGGCCCGGGTGACCGTGGCGGGGTGTACCGAAGTCCTTTGCGGCGGCCGACGGAGACCACCAGAGCCAGCCCCACCAGCAACACCGCCGGCACCCACAACGCGTAGGGTCGGTTGAAGTTCGAGAGGTAGATCACGCCCTGCGACCACTTGTCGCCGGCCGCGTCCTTGGCCAGCGCGGTCCCGGGGAACAGCAGGCCGTAGTAGCCCATCCGGAAGATTTCGTAGGCCACCGGAAGCAGGCCGCCGGCCACCACGATCAGCGCTCGGCGCCGCCCGCCCTTTGCGGCGATCAGCATCATGATCAGCGCCAGGCCGCCGATCAGCGCCAGCTCGGGGCGCACCAACACACTGCCCCCGGCAACGACGGCCAGCGTGCCGATGAACACGCGCCCGGACGGGCGCACCCGCATCGCCTGCGACCAGCAGACCATCATCCACCAGAGCAGCCCGAGGTAGGCCATCACCAGCCCGCTTTCCAGGCCGGAGGTGGCGAAGTCGCGGGCCGGCGGGACCGCGATGTAGACCAGTGCCCCGGCCGGCAGGATGACCGCCCGGCGGCCCAGCAAGCCGGGGGCAAACAACCGGCCGGTGCCCAACATCAGCATCGCCAGCCCCGCCACACTGAGCAGCAGAGCCAACACCAGAGCGACATACTCCAGGCGCATCGGCCAGTTCAGCCAGCTGGCCCAATACACCAGATAGGTCCACACCACCGAGGTGTTGGCTTCCACCCGCTCACCCGCGTTGAACACCGGGCCGTTGCCCGCCAACAGGTTACGCACGGTGCGTAAGACGATCAGTCCGTCGTCGGCGATCCAGCGCCGCTGCCAGGCGCCCCACCCGAACAACACGGCGACGACGGCCACACTCGCCCAGAGGCTGACCCGGACCGTGGCGTCATACGGGAACGACGGCCGGCCCACCGCTCCTGTTATTGGCCGGCCAGCCGGCTTGCGCGACGGGGCCGGGGCCTTGGCGGCCACGTCAGCCGAGGAAAACCGCAACACCAATGGTTCCCATCCAGGCTACAAACAGTAGCTGCAACACCCGGTCACGCAGCGCGATGTCTTCGGGTTCCCCGGCCAGGCCGCCGTCGACGTCCACCGCGTACCGCAGAATCGCGATCGTGAACGGAACCATCGAAATCTTGAACCAGGAACCCGACGCTGCGTCGCGCTCGAATGCCCAGAGTCCGTAACACACCACTACCGCCGTGGCCGACATCGTCCAGACGAAGCGCAGGTAGGTGCTGGTGTAGCTTTCCAGCGATTTGCGAATCCTGGCCCCGGTGCGCTCGGCCAATTGCAGTTCGGCGTAGCGCTTGCCGGCCACCATAAACAGCGACGCGAACGCCGCTGACAGCAAAAACCATTGCGACAGGTGGATATCAGTGGCCGCGCCGCCGGCGATCGCGCGGAGCAAATACGCCGACGAGACGATGCAAATGTCGATCACCGCTTGGTGTTTGAGTCCGAAGCAATACGCCAGCTGCATGCCGATGTAGACGGCCATCACCAGCGCCAGGTTCGGCGTGAGCCACCACGCAAGAAGTAGCGAGGCAGCCCCGAGGACCGCCGCTAGCGTGTACGCCAGCCACTCGGGCACCACGCCGGCGGCAATCGGCCGGAACCGCTTGGTGGGGTGCTCACGGTCGGCCTCGACGTCTCGAACGTCGTTGATCAGATAGACCGACGAGGCCGCCAGGCAGAACACCACGAACGCGACGGCGACCTGGCCCAGCACCTTGACGTAGTCGTAGTGGACGCTGGTGCCGAGCGCGGCCAGCGGCGCCGCCAACACCAAGACGTTCTTAACCCATTGCCGCGGGCGCATCGCCTTGATCACGCCGACGATCAGGTTCGCGGGCGGCCCGGTCACCGGCACCTTGTCCTCGATGTCCTCAGTCATTTGCTCGCTCCACCTGTGATCCGGCCATCGACCCGGGCGGCGACGGCCGCGACAGCGGCGCCGACCGCCACGCCGGTGGCCACGTCGCTGGGATAGTGCACGCCGAGCAGCACTCGCGAGAGCGCCATCGGCGGCACCAGCATGACAGGCAGCGGCAAACCCGTAGCCCGGGCCAGCAGGATGGACGCCGCCGTCGTCGAGGTGGCGTGCGCCGACGGGAAGCTCAGGCTGCTCGGTGTGCCGACATTGACCGCGACCGCCGGATGATGCGGCCGCAGACGCCGCACCACTCGCTTGATCAGCACAGCGGCCGCGTGCGCGGTGAACGCCCCGGCGCCGGCCACCAGCCAGGCGCGGCGCCGTGCCGGCTGCAGAATCGCACCGATCGCCGATACCGCGAGCCAGCCGAGGCTGTGCTCGCCGAAATACGACAAGGCCCGCGCCGCCGCCAGTATCCCGGGGCGCCCGGCCAACGCCGATTGAATCGCTACCAGTACGGCCACTTCGCCGCGTGGCGGCGCCGAGTCAGCCGCGATGTCGGCCATTGCCGGACACGTTGTCGTGGGCCGGCAACAACACCGTCTCCCATTTCTCCTTGCTGGACAGCACCGGCAGTGCCTCGCGGTAGGCGCGGCGCATCTCGTCGAACCGGCTCAGCAGTTGCCGCTGACGCCGCAGCGACTGCCACAGCAACGCGAACATCTTGGCCCGGTCGCGCTGCCGGTAGACAGCGCCACGGCCGTCGGCCGTCGTGACGGTGGCGCCGTCCAGCGTGGACAGCCGGAACCACCGGGCGTCTTGGGTCGGCACGTTGAGCTGGGGGCGCCGATGATGCGTCGGGTCTTCCCGCCTGAGCTGATGCAGCGTCCCGCGGGCCAGCCGGTACCCGATTGTCAACGGGTTCACCGGCGGTTTCATCTCGTAGTTCCGCCGCGACGGCACCGGCAACTCGTCGGACGACGGCAACACCACCGCATCCGGGTACTGCTTGCGCATCCGATGTACTTCTGGCAGAGCGGATTCCAGTATCGAGAAGATGTGCTCGGGGCCGGCGAGGAAGTCGTCGATCGCCCTGTTCTGAATGGCTACCGTCGAATACTCAAGGCAGGAAAGGTGTTTGAGCGTCGCCTTGAGATGGCTGCGGACCAGTCCGGACACGTCGCCGTCCCAGTGCATGGCCGCGACCACCAGCCGGTTGCGCAGGTGGAAATACGCCTGCCAGTCGATCGCGTCATCCTTGTCGCTCCACGCCATGTGCCAGATCGCCGCACCGGGCAGCGTGGCGGTGGGATAACCGTGCTCGGCGGCGCGCAACCCGTAATCGGCGTCGTCCCATTTGATGAACAGCGGTAACGGCTGGCCGAGCTCCTCGGCGACATGGCGCGGGATCATGCATGTCCACCAGCCGTTGTAGTCGACGTCGATGCGCCGGTGCAGCAGCTCGCTGCGAGGGTTGTTGTCGCTCAACCGGTATTCGGCGAAGTCGTGGTCGTATTCGGTGTATGGCGCTGCGGTCCACATGAAGTTCGCCCGGTCGACCATCTCGCCCATGATGTGCAGATGCGACGGCTCCTGCAGGTTGAGCATTTGGCCGCCCACCAGCATCGGTTTCTTGGCGAAGCGGTGCATCGCGAGAATGCGCAGAATGGTGTCGGGCTCCAGCTGGATATCGTCATCCATGAACAGGATCTGCTGGCAGTCAGTGTTTTTCAGCGCCTCGTACATCACCCGGCTGTATCCGCCGGAGCCGCCGAGGTTGGGTTGGTTGTGAATGGAGAGTCGATCGCCAAGCGGCGCGGCGGCGGCGGCGAAATCGGGGTGATCGCGCACCTTCGACGTGCCCTGGTCAGGCACAATCACTGCACCGATAACCTTGTCCACCAATGGGTCTGAGGTGAGGTCACGCAGTGCGTTGACACAGTCATTCGGCCGGTTGAAGGTCGGGATGCCGACGGCGACGTTCGCGACGCCCGGTGCCGGCTTGTCGGAGTACCAGCCGGCGCTACCCAGCGTGACCTTGCTGTCGGTGGTGATGTCGAACCAGATCCACCCGCCGTCTTCAAATGGTGCCAGTGCCACCTGGAGCTCGACCGTCACCGGTTGCTCACCGGCGCTGGCGAATTCGCGTCCTTCGACGAAGATCCGCGCACCGGTCGCCTTGGTCCGGTAGACGTCCACGCGGCCGGATCCGGTCAGCTCGGCTCGCAGCACCACCGACGTGCACGTCGTCCACCGCCGCCAGTAACTGGCCGGGAAAGCATTGAAATAGGTGGCGAACGACACCTCGTACTCGGCACCGATCTGCAGTGATGTGCGGTTGATCGCATGTGCGCGACGGGAGTTGGTCGTCGACTCCTCCAGGTAGAGCTTGCGCACATCGAGTGGCTCGCCGGGACGCGGCAGAATGACGCGCGCCAGCAGGCTCACGGCTTTTCCGGATTCGGGGGTCGGGGCACCCGCATTGGCGGTGGCCCTGGCTGCGTCGTCGCCGGTGGTTTTAGTCATCCGCGGATGGTTCCTCTGTTGTTCTCGTCCAGCGGTGCACCGTCACACAGGTGCGGCGCCAGAACGTTGTCGTACATGTTCAGTGCACTGGCGATGGCCATGTGCATGTCGAGATACTGGTAGGTGCCGAGCCGCCCGCCGAAAAGCACCTTCGCCGAGGCGGTTTCATCTTTGGCCCTGGCCCGGTAGTCGGCCAGCACCGTGCGGTCGGCCTCGGTGTTGATCGGGTAGTAGGGCTCGTCGTCATGGTCGGCGAATCGGGAGTACTCCCGCATGATCACCGTCTTGTCCGTCGGGTAATCCCGCTCGGGGTGAAAATGGCGGAACTCGTGAATGCGGGTGAACGGCACGTCGAGGTCGTTGTAATTCATCACAGGGGTGCCCTGGAAGTCCCCGATCGGCAGCACCTCGACCTCGAAATCCAAAGTGCGCCAGCCCAAGTGGCCGTCCGCGAAATCGAAGTAGCGGTCCAGCGGGCCGGTGTAGATGACTGGAGCGTCCGGACTGGCGGCGCGCAGCTCGTCGCGCACGTCGAACCAGTCAGTGTCCAGCCTGACCTCGATGCGGTCGTCGGCGGCCATGTTCTGCAGCCAGGCCGTGTAGCCGTTGACCGGCAGACCCTCGTACGTGTCGTTGAAGTAGCGGTTGTCGAAGGTGTAGCGCACCGGCAGCCGGGTGATGTTGGCCGCGGGCAACTCCTTGGGGTCGGTCTGCCACTGTTTGGCGGTGTAACCCTTGACGAAGGCCTCATAGAGCGGACGGCCGATCAGCGAGATGGCCTTCTCTTCGAGATTCTGGGCGTCGCCGGTGTCGATCTCGGCGGCCTGCTCGGCGATCAGCTCACGCGCCTGCTCGGGGCTGAAGTAGCGGCCGAAGAACTGGGACACCAGTCCGAGTCCCATCGGGAATTGATAAGACTGCCCGTCATGCATCGCGAAGACCCGATGCTGGTAGCCGGTGAAGTCGGTGAACTGCCGCACGTAATCCCACACTCGCTTGTTGGAGGTGTGGAAGAGGTGTGCGCCGTATTTGTGCACTTCGATGCCGGTCTGCGGCTCAGCCTCGGAGTAGGCGTTTCCGCCGATATGCGGGCGCTTTTCGACGACGAGCACGCGCTTGTCGAGCTGGCTGGCCACGCGCTCGGCGATCGTCAGGCCGAAAAATCCGGAGCCGACAACGAAGAGGTCGAAACGAGTGGTCATCGGTTGCCTAGGGTATCCGACCGCGCGACCAGAACCCGCTTGGCCGCGGCGTTCGGCCGGGGTGTTCTGTTCACAGCGTTCGCCGCCGGCGTGGATACCAGCGCCACGGCCCACGATCGAGTGCTTTTTGGTGACGAAGGTCGCGATTGGCTCACGATTCGATCTCGCCACTCTAGTCACACCAATCACGTCAGTACCATCAATCACGTGCCCGAAGTAGCACTCTTCAAGGCACCTTGCGCGCGCTGAGCGCGCAGGAGACCGAGATCGCAATAGTCCAGATTGAGGAGACTTCCGTGCCGAACCGACGTCGACGCAGGCTTTCGACAGCCACGAGCGCAGTCGCCGCTCTGGCGGTCGCGAGTCCATTTGCTTATGTAGCCGTCAGCGGCCTGCTGACCGACACCAAGCCCGCGCCCCAACATCGTGAGTTCGTCCAGGCCGCCGGAGTGGGCGACCTGCCTGGCGAGTTGATGTCTGCGCTGTCGCAGGGTTTGTCGCAATTCGGGGTCAACCTGCCGCCGGTGCCGAGCCTGACCGGTGCCACCAGCCCCGGGCTTGCCTCGCCGGGCCTGACCTCGCCGGGTCTGACCGATCCGTCGCTGGCCTCCCCCGGACTGACCTCACCAGGCCTCACCAGCCCCGGGCTGACTAGCCCCGGGCTGACTAGCCCTGGCCTGACTAGCCCTGGCCTGACCAGCCCTGGCCTGACCAGCCCCGGCTTGACCTCACCGGGTCTGACCTCACCGGGTCTGACCAGTCCGGGCCTCACCCCGGGCACGACTCCGGGTCTGACGCCGGGCGCGACGCCGGGTCTGACCAGTCCGGGCCTCACCCCGGGCACGACGCCGGGCCTCACCCCGGGCGCAACACCGGGTCTGACAGATCCCTCGCTGACCACCCCCGGATTGACCAGTCCGGGCGGCCTGACGCCAGGGCTGACCAGCCCGACCGCATTCGGTCCGTCGTCGGCCACTTCCGGTGCTCTGCCGAATCCGAGCGAATTTCCGATCAGCGACCCGGTCGGCCTGGACCCGGGCGCCGGCGGCACCTACCCGATCCTCGGCGATCCGTCACTCGGCGCTGCGCCGTCGGGCGGAAGTAGCGGCGGGCTGGTCAGCGACATGATGAGCGCAGCCAACCAGCTGGGCGCCGGTCAGGCCATCGACCTGCTCAAGGGCCTGGTGATGCCGGGGCTGAAGCAGGCTATGAGCGGCGCAGGGGCCGCTGCGGCAGCGCCCGGTGCGGTACCGGTGCCTCCGGTACCGGCGCCGCCACTGCCGACACCCTGATCGGAGCCCGGCTGAAGGACTTGCCACCCGAAACGGCACCGCAGAAGTGGGACCCGCGACCAGCGCCGCCCAATCTCTGCGGTGCCGTGCCGTGCGTTCATTAACATAGTTCACTTGCGTAGCGTGTCGAATCATCTGCAACACTAGACACATACGTAACATCGGGTGGTGCCGCCCCGCCGTCCCGCACCGACGATGCTGTTCACTGCCGTCGTCGCGACAGTGGTCATCCTGCCGTGGGCGGCCGACCCCGCCATGGGACATCGGGATCAGCGGCAGCAAGCGGCCCGCCCGGGCGATACTCATCTCGCCCAACAGCCGTTGGTCGGTCTCGGCGGAGGCGTCACGGTCCGCGAAATCAGCCAAACCACACCGTTTTCCATGGTTGCGCTGACCGGCGGAGACCTCGGGGGCACCTCAGCGCGGATACGCGCCCGTCACGCCGATGGCTCGTGGGGTCCGTGGTACGAGACCGAGGCGCTGGCGGGCCCGGGCGGCCACGCCTCAACACCGGGTCCATCGGGCACCGATCCCGTGTTCGTCGGCAAGACCACGACCGTACAAATCGCGGTCACCCGCCCACCCGGTGCACCGCCGACCGAACGGCCGCGCGGCCCGACACCGACCACCACCGGCTTGGGCTACCTGCCGGCCACCGTGGAACAGCCGCTGGCACAGAACATCTCGGCTGTCCTCATCTCCCCGCCGCAGGCTCCGGCCGATATCCAGTGGACGCCGCCCACCGCAGTCATCGCGGCGGGTCAACCGCCCAACATCATCGGCCGGGCCCAATGGGGCGCCGACGAGCTGGTGCGCTGCGGAAACCGCCCGTTCAATGCACCTATCCGCGCCGCCGTCGTCCACCACACGGCGGAGAGCAACGACTACCAACCCCAGGACTCGGCGGCAATCGTTCAGTCGATATACGCCTACCACACGCAAATACTGGGCTGGTGCGACATCGCCTACAACGCACTGGTCGACAAGTACGGCCAGGTATTCGAGGGCAGGGCAGGCGCGTTGGGCGGGCCAGTGCAGGGCGACCACACCGGCGGCTTCAACCGCGAAGCCTGGGGTGTGGCGATGATCGGCAACTTCGACGACGTAGCGCCGACGCCGATCCAGCTCAACACCATCGGCCGACTACTTGGTTGGCGGTTGGGGCTGGATCACATCGACCCGAAGGGCACGGTCACATTGGCGTCGGCCGGCGGACCGGACACCAACTATCCGGTCGATGCCACCGCCACGCTGCCGACTATTTTCAGCCACCGGGATGTCGGCGCCACCGACTGCCCGGGCAACGTCGCCTACGGTCTCATGGACGAAATCCGCGACACCGCAGCCCGTTTCAACAGCCCACCTGGACCTGAAGACATGGCGATGGCGCTGCAAGGCGGCGCGATCTATGACCGGTGGCAGTCGATGGGCGCCGTAAACAGCCCGTTGGGCGCACCGACATCACCGGAAGCAACCGGCGCCGGCGCGGCGCGCTACGCCACCTTCGACAAGGGCGCGATGTACTGGTCGCCGGAGACCGGCGCCGAACCGCTCACCGGCGCCATCTACGACGCGTGGGCCTCGCTCGGCTATGAGCGCGGTGCGCTGGGACTGCCGACCAGCGGCGAGTTTCAGGAGCCGCAGTGGGTGAAGCAGAATTTCCAGCACGGCACGCTGGACTTCGACCGGCTCAGCGGTCGTGTCAGCCGGGTAATCGACGGGGTGGCCGAGGAATTGCCGCCAGCGCCGCCAACCGGCCCGCCGATCCAGCTCGAGCGGTTCTCACCGGTGCACGCCGACTAGGGCCGCGTTAAAGCCACCACCGTTCCAGCACCCGCGCCACCCCGTCGTCGGTGTTGGACGCGGTCACCTCATCGGCGGCGGCGATCGCGTCGGGATGCGCGTTGCCCATCGCCACCCCGTGGCCGGCCCGCAGCAGCATCTGCACGTCGTTGGGCATGTCCCCGAACGCGACCACATCGTCATCGGTGATGCCTTGCGGCCCAGCGAGTTCGGCGATACCGGTGGCCTTGTTGATGCCCAACGGCACGATCTCGATCAGCCCGTTGTTGGTGGAGTAGGTGATGTCGCCCTCGACGCCGACGTGCTTGGCGAGTTCGGCGGCCATATCGGCGCTGCGGGCGCCGGCCTTGCGGATCAGTAGTTTGATCGCCGGGGCGCTCAGCAGGTCTTCGATGGACACCTCGGTGTTGTCGGGATTGAGCCAGGCGTGCTCATAGCCCGGCGAGCTGACGAACTGCGGCGTCGCCGTGTCGTGCGCGCTGCGGCCGATCCGCTCGACGGCCAACCCGGCACCCGGGATGGCCCTTGTCGCGATCTCCGCCAGTTCGCCCAAGGTCGCCACGGACAGCGTCCGGGCGGTCAACACGCGGTCGGTCGCGGGGTCGTAGATCACAGCGCCGTTGGCGCACACCGCCATTGGCGCGAACCCCAGGTCGTCGACCACCGGCCGCACCCAGCGTGGCGGGCGACCGGTGGCCAGCACGAACTGTGCACCGGCCTCGACAGCGGCGCGCACCGCGTTCCGCGTGCGCGGGCTGATCCGCTCGTCGTCGCCGATCAGGGTGCCGTCCACATCGCAGGCGATCAGCGCGGGCAGGGTCACCGGGCCGATCCGCCTGCGCAGCCAGCCGGAATGATCAATGTATTCCGCTTTGGCATTGCCCCGGGCGCGTCACGCCGTCGGTTCCGTACTTCTCAAGGCGCTCTTGCAGTTCGGCCAACCGGATCGCCTGGGAATCATCGCGGGTCGGCGCCGCGCCCCCCAGCCGCCGCGGCACCCAGAACTCGCCCTCCGGGTGCGGGTACTCCTCTTGCACCTGGTACAGCAACTCGTTCATCGCGTGCCGCAGCGCGACGTTGAGTTGTTCAGTGGTGCCGTGCGGGGGCAGCGGGCGGCCGGCCGCCACGGTGATCGGAACCTTGTTGCGGAACACCTTCTTCGGGTGGTCTTTGGGCCAAATACGATGGGCGCCCCAGACGATCAGCGGGACGATCGGCACCTGCGCCTCGAGGGCCATCCTGGCCGCACCGGTCTTGAACTCTCGGAGTTCGAAACTGCGACTGATGGTGGCCTCCGGATGCATCCCGATGAGTTCGCCCTCGCGCAGCCGCTGCACGGCGACGTCCAATGCGTCTTGTCCGTGCCTGCGGTCCACCGGAATGAGCCTGGCGTGCTTGATGACGTAGTTGACCGCCTTCACGTCGGCCATCTCGGCCTTGATCATGAAGTACATCCGCCGGCCCCGTTCACGTACGGCGAACAACGGCGGGAGCCAGTCGAGGTAGCTGGTGTGGTTCTGGGCAAGCAACGCGCCGCCGCGCTCGGGAATGTTCTCCAAGCCGCGGAACGTGAACTTCGTTCCGTTCATCGCGACCATCGGCGGCACTATCCACTCGCCGAACCGGTAAAACGGCTCTGCCATGCCCGTAGCTCCTTTCGTGCAACCGGCGCCGCTCCATCGTCCCCGACGCGGACGCCGAATGCCCTCAGCTGCCGGCCGTGTCACCCACCGCGCTCCGCCCGCTTGCGGGCACGCGCGGCCTTTTCAGCTTCCTCGAGAACTTTTGCCTCCGCCACCGTAGGTGCGCTGCCGCCAAGCCTCTGCGGAATCCAGAACGCGCCTTCGGGGTGGGGATATTCCTCCTGCACGCGATGCAGCAAGGACGTCATTTCGTCGCGCAGGGCCGCATCAAGGTGCTCGACGTCGCCGGCCGGGGACAACGGCTTGCCCGCCGCCACGACGACGGGGATCTTCTTGCGGCCGACGTTTCTCGGGTGGTCTTTCGTCCAAATCCGCTGTGCGCCCCAGACGATCAGCGGAACCATCGGGACGCCGGCCGCCAACGCCATCCGCGCCGACCCGGTCTTGAACTCCTTGAGCTCGAAACTGCGGCTGATCGTGGCTTCGGGCATCAGACCGACCAGCTCGCCGGCCCGCAGCAACCGGACGGCCTCGGTGTACGCCTCGGACCCAGCTCGGCGGTTGACCGGGATGGTCTTGGTGTGCTTGATCAAGAAGTTAACGATCGTCACCTGCTGCATCTCGGCCTTGATCATGTAGCGGATGCGCCGCCCCCGGTAATGCACGGCAAGCGCGGCCGGCAGCCAGTCCACGTAGCTGGTGTGGTTGATCGCAATCACCGCACCGCCGGTGCGCGGAATGTTCTCCAGGTTCTGGTAGGTGATCTTGGTGCCGGTCGCCGCGACCAAGGTCTTGGCCGCGATCTCAAGAGTTCGAAAGACCGGCTCCATGCCGTTACTCTGACGCGCCCGCCGGATCCGCTCGCTGACGAGCCGCCCGGGCGGCCGCGCGCTGGCTGGCTTCCTCGGCGTCCAACTGGGCAGCCTCCGCCAGGGTCGGGGCGCCGCCGCCGAGCCGGTGCGGCACCCAGAACTCGCCGGCCGGGTGCGGGCCGTAGGCGTCCTGCACCCGCTCCAGCAGATGCTGCATTCGGGAGTGCAGCAACGCCGTCAGCTCGAGCGCCGGCAATGTCGGCAGGATCGGCTCGCCGACCGCAATCGTAATGGGCACTTTTGGCCGGAACAGTTTCTTCGGATGGTCCTTGGTCCAGATCCGCTGGGCACCCCAGACGATGTGCGGAATGATCGGGACGTCGGCCTCGATCGCCATCCTGGCGGCCCCGGACTTGAACTCCTTGATTTCGAAGCTGCGGCTGATCGTCGCTTCGGGATAGACGCCGACCAATTCACCGGCCTTCAGCCTTTCAACGGCGGCCTCGTAGGACGCGGCGCCGCTGGACCGGTCCACCGGGATGTGCCGGCAACCCCGCATGATCGGCCCGGTGATCTTGTTGTCGAAGACTTCCTGCTTGGCCATGAACCGGATTTTGCGCGCGCGGTGCTCGCGGTAGGCGGGTAACCCGGCGAGGGTGAAGTCGAAATAGCTGGTGTGGTTGATGGCGATGACGGCGCCGCCGGTGGCGGGAATGTTTTCTTGCCCGAGGATCGTGAAACGTAAGCCCTGCACACGCCACGTCAGCCGGACGAGTTGGATGATCGTCCCGTATACCGGTTCCACGGTGATCAACCCTAGTGTTCCCGACTAGGTGGCTCTAGCGGGTCGGGCGTTTCCCTTAGCTCGCCCGCTAAGCTCGGTGCGGCAGATCAGTATCGCGACACTAGCTATTGAAGGGCATCGGTGCAGGTCACAAGCGTCGGCCACGCCGGCTTTCGGATCGAGACCCGAGCGGGCAGCATCCTCTGCGACCCCTGGGTCAATCCGGCCTACTTCGCGTCGTGGTTTCCCTTCCCGGACAACAGCCAGCTGGACTGGGACGCCTTGGGCGACTGCGACTATCTGTACGTCTCGCACCTGCACAAGGACCACTTCGACGCCAAGCTGCTGACCGAGCACGTCAACAAAGACGCCGTGGTGCTGCTGCCGGACTATCCGGTGCCCGACTTGAAGGATGCGTTGCAGGGCCTGGGCTTCCACCAGTTCTTTGAGACCACCGATTCGGTGAAACACCGGATCGGCGGGCCGAAAGGCGACCTCGACGTGATGGTCATCGCGCTGCGGGCTCCCGCGGACGGCCCGATCGGCGATTCCGCGCTGGTCGTCTGCGACGGCGAGACGAAAGCGTTCAACATGAACGACGCCCGCCCGGTCGATCTGGACGTGTTGACGCATGCGTTCGGTCACATCGACGTGCACATGCTGCAGTACTCCGGCGCGATCTGGTATCCGATGGTCTACGACATGCCGGCGCGGGCCAAGGAGACGTTCGGCACGCAGAAGCGTCAACGCCAGATGGACCGGGCCCGCCAGTACGTCGCACAGGTCGACGCGACGTGGGTGATCCCGTCGGCCGGCCCGCCGTGCTTCCTGGACCCCGAGCTGCGTGACCTCAACGACGACCACGGCGACCCGGCGAACATCTTCCCCGACCAGATGGTGTTCCTCGACCAGATGCGCACGCACGGACACGACCGCGGCCTGCTGATGATGCCCGGGTCGACTGCCGAATTCTCCGGCTCACAACTGAACTCGCTCAGCCACCCGCTGCCCACCGACCTGGGGGCACCTCCCGCTTGCGGGGGAGTCGAGGCGATCTTCACCACCGGCAAGGCGGCCTACATCGCCGACTACGCCGCCCGTATGCAGCCGGTGCTGGCGGCGGAGAAGGCCGGCTGGGAGCCCGCCACCGGCGAGTCGCTGCTAGAGCCGCTGCGAGCGGTGTTCGAGCCGATCATGTTGGCCGGAGACGAGATCTGCGATGGCATCGGCTATCCCGTCGAGCTGGTGATCGGCTCACAGCAGGTGGTTCTCGACTTCCCTAAACGCACTGTGCGAGAAGCGATTCCTGACGAGAAGTTCCGTTACGGGTTTGCCATCCCACCGGAACTGGTGCGCACGGTGCTCCGCGAGAACGAACCCGACTGGGTCAACACCATCTTCCTGTCCACCCGGTTCAAGGCATGGCGGGTCGGCGGCTACAACGAATACCTGTATACGTTTTTCAAATGCCTGACCGATGAGCGGATCGCCTACGCCGACGGCTGGTTCGGCGAGGCGCACGACGACACCGCGTCGATCACTATGGACGGCTGGGAGATTCAGCGACGATGCCCGCATCTGAAAGCTGACCTGTCCCGGTTCGGTGTGGTCGAGGGCACCACGCTGACCTGCAACCTGCACGGGTGGCAGTGGAACTTGGAGAACGGCCGCTGCCTCACCACGCGGGGCCATGAGCTTCGGTGCTCCCGGCTATGAGCATCGTGAGCTACGACGATGGCCTGGTTCAACTGGACCGGGAGGCGATCACGTTGCGCCGCTACCACTTTCCGTCTGGCACATCGAAGATCATCGCGCTGGACAGGATCCGCGGATACCGGGCCGAACCGCTGGGGCTGTTCATGCATCGGTTCCGCATCTGGGGCAGCTCAGACCTACGCCGCTGGCTGCCACTGGACATGCGGCGGCCGCTGCGGTCAACACTGATCACCCTGGACGTGCCGGGGACCCGGCCGAGCCCGGCGTTGACACCGGCCGACCCGGAAGAGTTCACCGCGCTGCTGGACCGGTTGCTGGACCAACGCGACTAGTTGCGCGCGTCAGCGCCCGGCGTCGGCCAGCGCTTGATGGGCCGCGTTATATCCCGGGATGAAGGTGATCCCCGGACCGCCGTGGCATCCGGTGCTGGCCAGGTAAAGCCCGTGGACTGGAATCGGCTGTCCGATAAAGCCTTTCGGCCCGGGCCGGTTGGGGCCAACCTGTTGTGCGTGGAACAGGCCGTGGCAGTAGTCGCCGCCAGGGGCGCCGAACATGACGCCCATGTGCTTGGGCGTGAACGTGGTGTGCCGACTGATGCTGCGCTCGAAGTTGGGCGCCAGCCGGGTGATCTTGTCGATCACCCGTTGGCCCATTTCGACTTTCGCCGCGCCGTAGTCGACTTCGCCCTCGATGGGGAACCACAGCGCGAACGCCGATGCGGCGTGCTTGCCCTCGGGCGCGAGGTCGGGATCGTTCTGCGAGGGGATCTGGAAGACGACCGTCGGGTCGGCCGGCACAATTCCGCGCCGGCAGTCCTCCCATTGCTGCTGGACCTCTTCCGGTGTGCAGAAGATCCCGATGGACGCCTGCATGCTCGGGTCGTTGAGTGCGGTGTAGGGCGCGGCGAACTCTGGCGCCTCGTCCAACGCGAAGTGCATCTGAATGTAACTGGCGCGGTGGTCGATCCGCGCGTAGCGTTCGCGGATGTCCGCGGGCAACACCGCGGGGTCGATGAGCTCGTTGACCGTCACGTCGGGCGCGACCGCGGAGATCACGACCGGGGCCGTCACCGTTTGCCCGGCCTCGGTGCGCACCCCGCTCACCTTTCCGTCGCTGACGAGGATTTCGGTGACCTTCGTGCGTAGGCGAAGCTCGCCTCCGCCGCGCACCAGCGAGTCAGCCAAGTGCGCCGTGAGCGCGCCGATGCCGCCGCGCAACTTCTTCATCTGCATGGTGTCCCCGTCGGGAACGCCGAGCCCGAAGGCCAGCGCAGCCGCGCTGCCCGGCGTCGCCGGCCCGCGGTAGAGGGTGTTCACCGCCAGCACGGTCATCGATCCGCGCAGCGCGCCGTGCTTCTCGCGGTCCGGAAGATAGCGGTCCAGCACGTCGGTGACCGAGCCGAACAGCATGTCGTCGATCGCCGAACGTTCGAATTCGTTGGTGGCACAGGCATACATCTCGTCGATGGTCTTCGGCGGCGTGCCGGCCTCGAACCGCCCGAGCGCCCGGGTCGGCGCCTGTGCCCAGCCCATCAGCCCCGCCATGCCGTTGACGGCGTCCGCCCCGTGCACCTCGTTGAGGTGGGTGAACAGCTTGATCGGGTCGCTGTACTGGATCATCGGGTCGTCGCCGACACCGCGCAGCGCCACCGACATCACGTCCAGGTCGATGGTCGGCAGGGTGTCCAGGCCGAGCTCGTGGCGGACCACCGGTGCGGTGGGGAACTGCACCGAGCCGGCGATCTCGAACTGGTAGCCGTCGAAAAGCTCCACGGTGGACGCCATGCCGCCGGCGTAGAGCTTGGCTTCCAGACACAGCGTGCGCAGCCCGGCGCGCTGCAGCATCACGGCGGCAGCCAGCCCGTTGTGTCCGGCACCAATGACGATCGCGTCGAAATCGGCCATCTGCTCCGCCCTTCCGCTTTGCTGCGCAGGCTGGCACGGTTGCCAAGTTTTGTCAATTATGACGAAACTGGGTCGCGCGTCCAGGCGGCGGTGATGCCGGCGCGCAGCGACTCCAACGCTACGTGGCACACCCGTGCCAGCTCGCCCAGCGACCGGTTGTCGCCCAGCATCCACACTTCCATCGCGCCGAAGACCGCCGCCGCGATGCACCGCGCGGCCACCGCCATGCGCAGCAGCTCATCGGGCGTCGGGTCGGCGCTGCAGCTACGGCGTTGCAGCTGCGTCTGGATGGCGTCGGCGAAGTCGGCCTGAACATCCTGAATGTGCCGGACGATACGGCCCGGGTCTAGCTCGCCACCCCGTAGCGTGGCGATTTTCGTCACTGCCTCAACGTCATACGGGAATGAGAAGATGGCCGACCGCACCGAATCGATGATCGGTTCATCGGCCGGGCGGGCGTCCAGTGCTGCGCGAAACCAATGCAGTCCGGTGTAGTCGGCAAACAGTAAATCGTGTTTGGACCGGAAGTGGCGATAGAACGTCCGCAGTGACACTCCGGCGTCGGCGGCGATCTGCTCGGCCGAGGTCTCTTCGACACCCTGGGCCAGGAATCGCACCAAGGCAGCCTGACGCAGCGCCTCCCGAGTGCGCTCGCTGCGCGCTGTCTGCGCGGGCCGGACCATGGCAGTAAGGTACCTCAGTTTTTGTTATGTCAATATTGACAAAACTTATCGGCAGAGGTGAGACTTCGCCCATGATCTGGCTATACATCCACGCAATCCTCGGGCTCGCCGTCATCGGTTGGATCCTCGCGTCGAACCCGAAGATCTACGCCAAACCGGCCGACGGGCCGTGGCTGTCGCCGCTGGAATGTGTTTACTACGCAGCAGGCATCGCCTCGATCGTGCTCGGCTGGTATTTCAACATTCACTTCGTGCTAGCCGCAGGTGGCCAGGGGAGCATCGTGCAGGGGCCGGCCAGCTACCCGCACTTCCTGGCCCAGCAGTTCGCCAATCCGGCCGCCGGTTCGGGCGACCAGGACTACATCATCGCGAACGTCATTCTGCTGCCGGTGTTTACCATCGTCGACGGCTATCGGCGCGGCATCCGGCGCCCCTGGCTGTTCTTCCTCGCCAGCTTCTTCACGAGCTTTTCTTTCCCGCTGGCCTGGTACTTCGCCACCATCGAACGGCAGCGGCGTCATGCCCAAAGTTCCTTTACGCCAACCCCGGTCGACGCCTAAGCGGTGAGTTCGTCTCCGCAGTAATCACTTTCGCCAGCCTCAACATCGTCGATATGCGGCGGGAGCGGCGAGCGGGAATGGCCCGTCTGGTTTCCGCCGCGTCGTTTGGCGACATACATCGCGGCGTCGGCGGCCGCAATCAACGCCGCAAGTAAGTCGACGCTGTCACCGTCCCGGTGAGCCGGGTGGGTGCCGGCGGTGCCGACGCTGGCGGTGATGCCGAAGGACAGTGCGGCAATAACGTCACACAGTTGCTGTGCGCGCGGGCCCACCTCGTCGGGGTGCCAGATGTCGGCGATGACGAATTCTTCGCCGCCGGAGCGGCAGATGACTGCGGTGTCGTCGGTAGCGTCACGCAGCGCACGGGCCACCGAGACCAGCGCATCGTCGCCGGTGCCGTGTCCATAGTTGTCGTTGAGTTGTTTGAAGTGGTCCAAGTCGATCATGGCGATGACGAAATGACCGCGCTGATCGCGACCCTGCTCCAGGCGGGCTTTCGCGCGCCGACGAAAGGCCCGCCGGGTCAGGAGGCCGGTGAGCTGGTCACGTTCAGCCCGCTCGGCATCGGTCCCGAGCATGTGCACCACCACCTGGATGCCAAGCGGCACCGCCAGGTTGAGTAGCAGCAGTAACAAGTAATCACACAGGCCGGCGACGATGCCAAACCCCGCCGCCATTCGGATGGCTTCGACACCGCCCACCACGCCTGCGACCGCGAAGTTATAGGCCATCAAGGGCGCGGTGTGAAACAGCGCGATGTAGCTGGCCGTAGCCGCGAACGCGGCGCAGGTCAGCATCGAAATAAGGGGATTGTGCTGGGCCAGCGCGATCAGTGCGATGCTGGCGGTGGACAGCACGGCGAACGCAGTCGCCGCCGCGCGGGTTGGCCAGCGCAGGATCCACAACAGCGCGCCAACCGCGGCGCCCACGGACGCGGCCAGCGTGCAGGCCAGCGGAACAACGCCACGTGGACCGGTAGGAGTCCAGATCGTCCCGAGCGCATCGACCGACAGCCCGGCCGCGATCAGCGCGATGGTGAATCTGGCGACGGTGGCCATACCCCACGCCTGCAGATGAGAACTCAGCCGGTCGTAGTGATCGGATTGCCGCCACCACCGAGCGAGCCAGCCCATTGCGCTTACACCCCCTACGCGGTTGCCCCACCCACGCATGCAGGACGTTGGTGATGATAGTTCAGGCTGAAAGCGCTATCCGACCTTTGCTCACCCCGACGGCTGCCGGGGCGAGCCAGACCTAGACCGGCTCCAGCAATTCGGTGCCGACGAATGGCACCAGCGCGTCGGGAACCCGCACACTTCCATCGGGCCGTTGGTGGTTTTCCAAGATGGCGACCAGCCAGCGGGTGGTGGCCAGCGTGCCGTTGAGCGTCGCGGCGATCTGCGGCTTGCCGGCGGCGTCCCGGTAGCGGGTGGCCAGCCGGCGGGCCTGGAAGGTGGTGCAGTTCGACGTCGAGGTCAGTTCGCGGTAGGCGTGCTGCGTCGGCACCCAGGCCTCGCAGTCGAACTTGCGAGCGGCCGACGAACCGAGATCGCCTGCGGCCACGTCGATTACCCGATAGGGCACCTCGATGCGGGCCAGCATTTCACGCTGCCAGCCCAGCAGCCGCTGATGCTCGGCCTCGGCGTCGTCCGGGGTGCAGTAGACGAATCCTTCGACCTTGTCGAACTGGTGCACCCGGATGATGCCTCGGGTGTCCTTGCCGTAGCTGCCGGCTTCGCGGCGGAAGCACGACGACCAGCCGGCGTAGCGCAGCGGCCCACCGGACAGGTCGAGGATCTCGTCGGCGTGGTAGCCGGCCAGCGGCACTTCGGAGGTGCCGACGAGGTAGAGATCGTCGCCCTCCACCCGGTACACCTCGTCGGCGTGAGCACCGAGGAAGCCGGTGCCCGACATCACCTCCGGACGCACCAGGACCGGCGGGATGACCGGGATGAAACCGTTGTCGGCCGCCAGCCGGATCGCCAGTTGCAGCAGCCCCAGCTGCAGCAGCGCGCCCCGGCCGGTCAGGAAGTAGAAGCGGGACCCGGACACCTTGGCCCCGCGCTCCATGTCGATCAGGCCCAGTGCCTCGCCGAGTTCCAGGTGGTCTTTCGGATGGTCGATCGCCGCGGGCTCGCCGACGGCGTCGAGGACGGCGTAGTCCTCCTCCCCGCCGGCGGGGACGCCGTCGATGATCACATTCGAGATCGCCATGTGGGCAGTTGTGAACGCGGCCTCGGCTTCGGCCTGTTCGGCCTCGGCCGCCTTGACCTGCTCAGCCAGCTCCTTGGCCTGCTGCAGCAACGCCGGACGCTCGTCTGCGGAGGCGGCGCCCACCTTCCTGCTGACGGCCTTTTGGTCGGCGCGCAGCGAATCGGCCGTCGAGATCGCGGTCCGCCGGGCGGTGTCGGCTGCCAGCAGCGTGTCGACCAGGGCCGGGTCCTCGCCGCGGCTGGTCTGGGATTGGCGCACGGCACCCGGGTTTTCGCGAAGCAACTTCAGGTCGATCACGGGCTAGAACCCTACGCGGAAGGCGCCCGCCAGCGATAACCACACGACGTTACTTCTGCAACACCTGTCACGGGACGCGGTCGGCCTGTCAGAATGGAGCCAATGTCGAACGATTCCGAGCAGCAGAAGTCACCGGCCAAACGGCCGGGACTTCGGCTACCGCGAGTCGAGTGGCTGACCGCTCTGCAAGCCTCGGCCACCCGGCGCGCGCTGCTGCTGACAGCCCTGGGCGGTCTGCTCATTGCCGGGCTCGTCACCGCCCTTCCGATCGGTGGTGGCCCCGGTCGGCTGACCGGCTACATCGACCCGGTGCCCAGCACGGGCTCGAAGGGTAATGACGCGTTCAACCGCGCCACCAGCGGCAACTGCCTGATGTGGCCGGATCGGATGCCGGAAGCCGCGGCGATCGTCGACTGCAAAGACGAGCACCGCTTCGAGGTCGCCGAGTCCATCGACATGCGCACGTTCCCCGGTTCGGAGTACGGCCCCGACGCCGCGCCGCCGTCGGCCACACGGATCGAGCAGATCAGCCAGGAGCAGTGCGAGTCGGCGGTGCGCCGCTATCTGGGCGCCAAGTTCGACCCCAACAGCAAATTCATCATCAGCATGTTGTGGTCGGGCGATAAAGCCTGGCGGCAATCCGGCGAGCGGCGGATGCTATGCGGCCTGCAGCTGCCGGGCGCGGGTAACGAACAAGTCGCCTACAAGGGCAAGGTCGGCGACGTCGACCAGTCCAAGGTCTGGCCGGACGGCACCTGCCTGGGCATCGACCCCTCGACCAATCAACCCACTGACATTCCGATCGATTGCGCGGCGCCGCATGCGATGGAGGTCACCGGAACGGTCGACTTGCTCGCCAAGTTTCCCGGCGCGCTGCCTCCGGAGCCCGAACAGGACGCCTTCATCAAGGACTCCTGCACCCGGCTGACGGACGCCTACCTCGCGCCGGTGCAGTTGCGCAGCACCACACTGACGCTGATCTACAGCACGCTGTCGTTGCCGAGCTGGTCGGCCGGTAGCCGGCAAGTTGCCTGCAGCATCGGAGCGACCCTGGGTAACGGTGGCTGGGCGACGTTGCTCAACAGCGCCAAGGGGCCGCTCAAGATCAACGGTCAGCCCCCGGTTCCGCCACCGGACATCCCCGC
>Ga0209655_10000122_pt1 | contig 28329 bp, 20 predicted proteins | sample BogFormECP03_OM2_FD_188236 | JGI IMG/M metagenome (GOLD analysis project Ga0209655, IMG submission 188236) | Bog forest soil microbial communities from Calvert Island, British Columbia, Canada - ECP03_OM2 (SPAdes) (version 2) | ecosystem: Environmental > Aquatic > Freshwater > Wetlands > Bog ...
AGTCTGGATTCCGGCGAAGACGCCGCACTCGGTGGCGATCCCGGGGCCGGTTTCGATGAGAACGCTCTACTTCGCTCCCGGGCTGGTGCGTGCCGAGGCGCAGAAATGTTTCGTGATGAACGTATCATCGCTGCTGCGGGAACTGATTCTGCACGCTTGCAAGTTTCCGAAATTGAAGCGAGAGGAACCCGTGCAACGGCGCATCATCGAAATGATTGCCGACCAATTGCAAGCCGTGCATTCCATCCCGCTGCAGTTGCCGCATCCGACCGATCGCGGGGCAATGCGCGTTGCCCATGCGTTGCTTTCCGAGCCCGGCAGGCAAAGGACGCTGGCAGCGCTTTGCGAAGATTGCGGCGCAAGCAAGCGGACCATCGAGCGGCTGTTCCTGGCGGAAACGAGAATGACTTTCAGCCAATGGCGCCAGCAATTGAGACTGCTGCACGCAATGCAACTGCTGGCATCCGGAGAGAAAGTGACCGGAGCGGCCATGGACGCAGGATATAGCAGCCCCAGCGCGTTTATCGCGATGTTCCGGCGGCAATTAGGACAAACACCGCGACGTTACTTTGCGCAGTGAAACTTTCCCTGGCGCTGCCGGCGGGAAAAGAGCCGGCGGGGTGCGAACTGAGTGGTATTTAGAAAATATTGACGGCGCGCGCGGCCAGCAGCAGCACGATCGCGAGCGATATCAACGATTGCAACATCACGCCGGCTTTTGCCCAGCGCGACAGCACGGCCGTATCTGTCGGTGAAAAAGCCGTGCTGGTATTGAACGCGAGAAACAGGTAGTCCATGAATTGCGGCGACCAGTTGGGATCGCGGCCTTCTTCGTCCAACATTTGAGGAAATAAGAAGGAGCTTTTCAGTCGCCCGGTGCGCGCTTCGCGCCGCGAGGGGCCGCCGGCATCGAATTTCCAGTACCACAGCGCGAAGACCACGATGTTGGTGAACCACAGCGCCAGGGCGCCGCGCAGCAGAGCCATTGGCGAGTCGCGATGTTGCGGGATTCCCTCAACCAACCAAACGAGCGAAGTAATCATGCCCGCCGTGATGGCGCCATTGGCGATGACCACGAGAGGCCTGGTGATGTGGTATTCGCCACGACGATTCGAAACTGCGATCGGCACCATCAGGACCACAATTACTGCGAGCAATCCCCAGCCGGGGCCTACCGACAACCTTTCCGGCAGCGCGAAGTACACACCGCCCGCGGCAAGCATTGCGACGAACGCAGGCCAGCGAGGTTCGGGAGTAATTTTGGGGGCTGTAGGCATGTTGGTGTGGTGCGCGGGTGGAGTTTAGTACAGATTTCGCTCCCGCTCAAAATTCATGCGCGCTCCGCTCAGCTATCGAGATCGCAGCCCCGGGCTATGCGCATCGCTGGCCCAAGCGATTTGCTGCCCACTTAAATTAGGCGATGTTCCGTTTCGCACAGATTGTTAGTCCCCTCATCTGGTTGAATTGACTCTGCCTTCATGGAACGTGAACTTCGAGGGAAGTAGTTCAAGGCGCTGCGCGCCTTTCAGGATGGATATGAGCGCGAAAAACTTTCGAACAGCACCGGTGGACGAGCGAACCAGCGTGGACGGAAAACCGATTACGAACCGGGTATTGTTGGGCGTGCCTGACAATGAATACGAGATGCTGCGTCCGGACTTGACGCATATCGAATTGCCGGGTCATCTGAGCCTGCATGAGCCAACGCAAAATATCGAGTTCGTCTACTTCCCTAATCGCGGAATGGTTTCTCAAGTGGTAGTGACCAAAGACGGCCGAACCGTGGAAGTGGGCGTAGTGGGTAACGAGGGCTACGTGGGAGCCGGGTTGGCGGCCGGCTTAAGCAGAAGCTCGGTGCGCGAAATAATCCAAATCGCCGGCAATGGCTCGCGAGTATTGGGGAACGCGCTGCAACGCATTCTGCGGTCGGCGCCTCAGCTGCAAGTTATGTTGAACAGGCATACGGGGCTGCAAGGAATGCAAGTGGCGCAGACCGCGGCGTGCAACCGGCTGCACGATATACAGCAGCGTCTTTCCCGATGGTTGCTGATGACGCAGGATCGGGTGCATTCCGGTGTGCTGCCGATCACCCATGATTTTATAGCGACGATGATGGGTACCGATCGGTCCACGGTGAGCCTGGCGGCGTCCGTGCTGCAAAAGAAGGGCATCCTGGAATACGTGCGCGGCGCAGTGAAGATTGTGAACCGCAGGAAACTGGAAAAATCCGCTTGTGAGTGTTACGACGTCATTCGGCAGTTCGAGGACGAACTCGGATTGCGATAACAGTCCGCATAAGTGTTGGATACCCCACAGACAGAAGCCTCGCTCTCTCGTTAATGTTCGGGCCTCGAACATTCCGTCGGGTTCCGATGTGTGTTCAAAGCCAGTTGAATCCGGCGGAAGCAATACCATACCAATTCCAGAGGGGGCCATGGAGGTGAGACGTCGCAGGCTGGTGCCGGTCGAAACTAAGAATTTTCAGGGGTGGGTTTGCAGCGAATGTGCATGGGTGTTCAAACCTTCAGGGCCGCTCGGCGGCACATCAATTGACGAGATGAAAACACAATTCATGCAGCAGCGCGACAAGGAGTTCGCGGCGCATGCCTGCGAGAAGCACCCGAAACCCACGAAAAATCCTGGCTAGCCAAATCACTGGCGCGCCAATTGCGCGTGATCCACGAATCCGCGCAAGGCAACGACCGAGCGGGCTGGCAAATTGTGCGAGTGCGTTGCGGCGACGTCACGCCCAGTAGGTGCGGTCGAGCGTGCGGTACTGAATGGCTTCGCTGAGGTGTTTGGGGGCGAGAGACGGGGCGCCTTCGAGGTCGGCGATGGTGCGCGAGACTTTCAGGATGCGGTCGTGGGCGCGGGCGGAGAGGCCGAGGCGCTGGATGGCGGTCTCCAGGATTTTTTCGCCTTCGGTGGTGATGGCGCAGTGCTTCCGGATGAGCTTGGGCGGCATCTGCGAATTGGCGTAGGTTGATTTTTCGCTGCGGTAGCGTTCCACCTGGATTTCGCGGGCGCGGACTACGCGACGGCGCACACAGGCGGAGCTTTCGATTTCCACGTCGCCGCGCAGTTCCTTGTATTGCACGGCGGGGACTTCGATGTGGATGTCAATGCGATCGAGCAGCGGGCCGGAAATTTTCGAGACGTAGCGCTGGATCTGCACGGGCGAGCAGTGACATTCGCGCTTGGCGTCGCCGAAAAATCCGCAGGGGCACGGATTCATGGCGGCTGCCAGCATGAAACGCGAAGGAAAATTCACGGAAAGTGAAGCGCGCGCGATGGTGACGTTGCCGTCTTCCAGAGGCTGGCGCATCACTTCCAGCACGTTGCGCTGAAATTCCGGCAGCTCGTCGAGAAACACCACTCCGTTGTGGCCGAGCGAAACTTCTCCGGGGCGAGGGATGGCGCCGCCGCCGATGAGGCCTGCATCGCTGATGGTGTGGTGAGGCGAGCGGTACGGACGCGTGCCGACCAGGCCGCGCGAATCTTCGAGGACTCCGGCGACGCTGTGAATGCGCGTGGTCTCGATGGCTTCTTCGAGAGACATCGGCGGCAGAATGGTGGGGATGCGTTTGGCGAGCATGGTCTTTCCGGCGCCGGGAGGGCCGATCAGCAAAATATTGTGGCTCCCGGCACAGGCGACTTCGAGGGCGCGCTTGGCGGAAAGTTGGCCGCGCACGTCGCGCAGATCCACGGAATATTGGCTGGCTTCGGTGAGCATTTGCGACGTATCCACGGTGACGGGCTGGAAGGATTCCGGCGCGTTGATCAAGTCCACGGCTTGCGGCAGAGACTTCACGCCGAAGACTTTGATGCCTTCGACCACGGCCGCTTCCCGCGCATTGGCTTCCGGCACGACTACATTCTTGATGCCGCGTTCGCGCGCTGCGAGAGCCGCGGAAAGCGCGCCGCGCACGGAACGCACTCCGCCATCGAGCGAAAGTTCGCCGAGGAATACGTGCGTATCGAGAACTTTGCCGAAGAAACTTCCCTGGCAACCGGCGAGGCCCAGCGCCATGGGCAGATCGAACGCGGAGCCTTCTTTACGGATATCCGCTGGCGCGAGATTAATGGTGACCGCGTGGCCCGACGGGAAATCGAAACCGCAATTGCGCAGAGCGGCGCGAATGCGTTCGCGGCTTTCTTTCACGGCGATGTCCGGCAGGCCGACGACGGTGAAATGGCCCTCGTAGGCAGGAACGACGTCTACCTCGGTTTCGACGAGATACGCGTCAATGCCGAACACGGCTGCGCTGAATGTCTTGAAAAGCATCCCAAGATGCCTTGCAGAGCGAAATTCCAGAGGAAGGGGTCCTCTACGGTGTTGTTGCAAACAGCGTATCTTAAAACGTACCGTGATGCCAGGGATACTGCGTGGCGCGGACCGGTCGGACAGCTCTAGCCAAAGAGAGCTTCAGCTGCTGAGATTCCGCGGTTGTGGTTGACGGGGCGGTTTTCCGGTGTGTTAGGCTCGCGGGCGGAGAGGGAGGATTTGAGCGCGATGTCGGGATTTGATTGGCGACGGATCATAATTTTTGCGATTTTCATAAGCGTTTGTGGAGGCTGGCGCGCCGAATGGGCGCAGAGCAAGGTGGGTGGCGCTGGCGATGCTGTGAAGCTGAACAATCAGGGCCTGGAGCGTTACAAGAAAGGAAAAGTGGATGAAGCCATCGAGCTGTTTCGCCAGGCGCTGGCGCTGAATCCGGATTTTCCGGAGGCGTTGAGCAATCTGGGGCTGGCGCTCGACGGCAAAGGGAAAGACGACGAGGCTATTTCGGATTTCGATAAAGCGCTGGCGATGAAGCCTAGCGACGCGGTGACGGAAGGTAACCTGGGTCTGGCGCTCTATCACGAGAAAAAATATTACGATTCCATTTCCGCTTACCGCAAGGCGCTGGCGCTGAATCCGAAATTTGCGCAGGCGTACAACGGCATGGGCGCGGCGCTGTTTGCTTCCGGAAATACCGCCGATGCGATCGCGGCTTACCGGCGAGCACTGGAATTGACACCGCGTTACGTGGACGCACTGAATAATCTCGCGGCGGCGCTCGATTCCACGCAGCAATGGAACGAAGCGATTCAGATTTATCAGCAAGCCATCGCGCTGGAGCCGAATTCGCTGGACCTGCAAACGAACTACGCGGCGGCGCTGGGAAATGCCGGACGCGACGAAGAAGCCATCGCGCAATACCGGAAGATTGTGGCGGAACATCCCGACGACGCGCACGGCTGGTTCGCGCTGGGGCATTTGCTCTACAAGCAGGGCCAGCTTGATGAGGCCGCTTCCAGCCTGGAAAAAACGCTGGCGTTGAAACCGGATCAGGCCGACGCGGATTTTAATCTGGCCCTGGCATATCAGGGTCAGGGGAAAATGGATCTGGCCATTGCCACGTATCAGAAAGGCCTGGCGGTGAAGCCGCAGGAAGCACATGCGCTCTACAATCTGGGAAACGCATACCTGCAGGCGAACGACGCGGCCAAAGCGGCGGAATATTTTCAGAAGGCTCTGGACCAGCAAGGGAATTTTCCCGAGGCGGAGATTGGACTGGGCGCGGCGAAAATGCAGTTGGGCGACCTGGACGCGGCGCAAACTGCCTTTGTGAAAGTGATCGCGGGCTATCCTGAGAACGCCGATGCGCGATTCAATCTGGGGAACGTGCTCTTCAACAAAGGACAGTATCAAGCGGCCGCGGACAGTTATCGCGAGGCCAACCGCTTGAACCCGAACTTGCCGCACGCGCATTACAATCTGGGAATGGCGCTGCTGCGTTTGAAGGATCCCGAAGCGGCGCAGGTGGAATTTAAAGAAGCCGCGCGGCTGGATCCGAAGCTCATCCCACCGAAGTAATCCCGTCACCTCTTGGAAGGCGAATCGGTAAACATAGCGTGGTAGATCAGGTGCGTGGCGGAATCAATCCACTGGTCGAGCTCTGCCCTGCGTAATTGCCCGGCTTGCGCGAGCAGGCTCCAGAAGAAAGTGTCCATGGCGCGCGCGAGGCCGAGAACGTCAACTTCCTCGCGCGCGCCGGGCCGCGATTGCAGGAATTGAAACACGCGCAGCACGCGACTCGTGGTCCACTTGTGAATTTCCTTTTGTTTTTTCACCAACCCCGCATCGGATAGCGCGGCTTCCTGCCAAGCACGATATGCGCCCAGATAGCGCAGATCGTGCGAGAAAGCGCGCGAAAGCAGGCCACGCAGACCGGCACGAGCGTCCGTCGCGGCCTGCGGCTGCAAATTCAGCTGGCTTAATTTTTCGAGCAGCTCATCCATCAGGGCGAGCAGCAATTGCCGCTTAGAACGGAAGTGCTGGTAGAAGCTGCCGACCGCCAGATTGGCGCGGCGCGCGATCTCATCAATGGAGGTATTTTCGTAGCCCTTCTCACCGAACAGCGCGAGGCCCGCTGCTTTCAGGCGCGCTCTTTTGTCCAGGCTGCGTTCTTGCAGCGGCGCGGGGGGAAGATTTTCTCCGGCCAGCAAATTGGGGCGCGCGCCTACGATTTTCGCCATGGGGGAATGAGCGCTCCTACGATCGCTCCGGCGCAGCACCACAGCAGCCATCCACCGAACACGCCGGCCACCTGCGGAGCCATGTTCGGAAACAGCACCGGGAAAAATACGCACGAGAAGGGATCGAGCAGCAAAGTAGGCAACGCGACGGAGACGGCGCCGGCAATAAATTGCTGGGGCGGCAAATGCGCGACAGCGCAAAGACGGCGCACGAACCAGGCCATCAGGGGAAAACTGACGGCGAACAGAATGAACGTGCCCACTGGATCGGCGGGACGCAGCAGATGTTGGCCGGCCAAGCGCAACGCGATGGAAGCTGCGAACCAAATGACCAGGCCGGAGCGTAGCAGCTGCGTGTGCATAATATGAACCTGAATTCATATTCGTATATTGCTCGAGCAAGAGCAAGCACAAAATTGCACGCGGCTCTTGGCCCGCGTGCCTTCCGAAATCGCGCAGAAACCTTGATACACTCCGAGACATCAAAGCACCGGAGAACATCGACATGGCCACTAAGACTGCGAAGATTGTGCGTTTTCATTCTCTAGGCGGACCCGAAGTACTGAAAATCGAGGAAGAAGCAATTCCAGTGCCGGGCAAGGGTGAGGCGCTGCTCAAGGTGAAGGCCATTGGGCTGAATCGCGCCGAAGTGATGTTCCGCGAGGGACACTATCTGGAGTCCCCTATTCTGCCGTCGAAGCTGGGCTACGAGGCGGCGGGAGTGGTGGACTCCGTGGGGCCTGACGTGGACAAAAGCTGGATCGGCAAGAAGGTCAGCACGACGCCAGGCTTTTTGATGACGAATTATGGAGTCTACGGAGAAGTCGCGCTGGTGCCGGCGAGCGCGCTGGCGATGTATCCGGAGAGGCTGACGCCGGAAGAGGGCACATCCATCTGGATGCAGTATCTGACGGCTTATGGAGCATTGATCACGAATGCGCGGATCGGCAAAGGCGATTTTGTGATCATCACGGCAGCGAGCAGCAGCGTGGGAATTGCCGCGATCGAAATGGTGAAGGCCGAGGGCGCGATCAGCATCGCGACTACGCGCACGTCCAAGAAAAAAGACGTGCTGGTGGAAGTGGGAGCAACGCACGTGATTGCCACCGAGGAAGAGGATTTTCTCGCGCGCATAAAAGAAATCACCGGCGGCAAAGGTGCGCGCGTGATTTTCGATCCTATCGCCGGCAAGGGCGTGGAAGCGCTGGCGCGGGCGGCGGCGTATGAAGGAGTGATTTTTGAATATGGTGCGCTGGCGCCGGAGCCGACGCCGTTCCCTTTGTTCACCGCGCTGGGCAAAGGGCTGAGCATTCGCGGGTACACGGTGCGCGAAATACTTTCTGTGCCGCAGCGGAAGGCCGAGGCGTTGAAGTACGTTTTCGATCGCGTGGCAGCGGGCAGTTTCAAGCCGCGTATTGATAGAGTGTTTCCGCTGGCGGAAATTGTGGAAGCGCATCGTTACATGGAATCGAACCAGCAGATTGGGAAGATTGTGGTGACGGTCTGATAGCAAGTTTCAATAATTCCATATTGGAACGATAGAAACTTTGAATGGGAGTTAACGAACTCCTTATGGCCGCTTTATGACTCCCTTAGGCCCGCTTCGCTAGCTTCGTCCCCAGTTAGTTTGGGGGTGCTGCGATGAAGCGAATCGGTAGTGTTCCAGAATTGGGTTTTCCCGCCCTGGGTTTTCTCCTTCTCGCGTTTATGAGCTTAATGCCGTGGGCTCTGCGCATCGATGCGCAATCCACTTTCGGAAGCTTGCGAGGTTTGACGGTGGATGCCACCGGCTCGGCGGTGCCGCAGGCGGACATTACCGTCCACGGACTGGACGACAATAGCGACCATCAAGCGACGAGTGGCGACGATGGCGTCTTCGAGATTGAGAATCTGAAGCCCGGGCACTATCGCGTCACCGGGCACAAGCCGGGATTTGCCGACGCGCTGGTGCCGCAGCTAGCACTGGAAGCGCGGCAGGATCTTCGCTTGACGCTGACGTTCGCGGTGGCCAGCCAAAGCCAAACGGTGGAAGTGAGCGCCGTCGCCGAACAGATCAACACGGAGAATGGCACGATTGCCGGCAGCCTGCAGAATCAACAACTGACGCAGCTACCGCTGAACTCACGCGCGGTTTCGACCAGTCCGCTGGCAGCGCTTCAGCTTTCTCCGGAGGTGCAGTACGACGCGCAGGGAAATATTTCCGTGGGAGGAGCGACGTCCGCGATGGTGGGCTACTCCGTGGATGGCATCTCTACGGCCAACGTGCGGCAGAATGGCGCGCTGCAGGATGCTTATCCTTCTTCGGAAGGAATTGAGGAGCTGAAGGTGACGGCGTTCAACAACAACGCCGAATTCGCGCAGGTGGGCGATGTGACGTTCACCACCAAGAGCGGGACCAATCAGTTTCATGGCAGCCTGTTTGAATATTTGCAGAACGATGCATTCGATGCCAAGCCGCTGAATTTCAGCGAGAAGGCGCCCAAGCGCTTCAATACTTTCGGCGGGAGCCTGGGCGGCCCGTTTTCGATTCCCAAACTGTTCCACGGCAGCGACAAGACATTTTTCTTTTTCGATTACGAAGGAAACCGACGGAGCATTTCGACGACCGAGCAATATCTGGTGCCGACGCAGGCGGAACGAAATGGCGATCTGAATGGATTCATCACGGCGAGCAATCCCACGCCGTTTACGAATCCAGCGACCGGTCAGCCTAGCGCTATTTTGATCGATCCTGTCACGCATCAGCAGTTCATGGGCTGCGGCGGCGGGCAGCCAAACGTGATTTGCAATTCGGGCGCGGGCAATCGCATCAGCAGCGTGACGCAGAATTTGCTGAATTTCTATCCGCTGCCGAACGCGAACTTGAATGCGGCGAATCCCTCGTTCAATTACGAAACGCTGATACCCACTCCGGCGGATACCAATGGTTTGGATTTGCGGCTTGATCGCACCGTCACATCGAAGCAGCAAGTGTTCGCGCGTTTCAGCTGGAAGAATTTGCTCACGGATACCGCGAACCCTCTGCTGCCCAATGATGCAGACACCGAGCACAACCGAAGCTTGCTGGTTTCTTACAATTATGCGATCAGCCCCAAGTGGATCAACGAATTCCGCTTTGGTTTCACGGATGCGCTGACCAGCGTGAATTTTCCGATCCTCGGCAGCACCGCGATTTCGCAGCTGGACTTGCAAGGAATTGATATCAGCCAGCATCCCGATGGCGAAGCCTTCCCGACTTTCAATTTCAGCGACGGCAGCGGGTTCACGCCTATCGGCAGAGATCGCGCAGGCATTACGCAATCGAAGACGCTGGAGTTTACGGATAATTTGACGCGGCAAATGGGCAAGCACACTTTGCGATTCGGCGTGGATATTCGCAGGGTGAACTATCAGGACCTGATGTTCTTCGAACCGTCGGACGACTATGGACTGTTTACGTTCAACCAAGGCGTGTTCACGGGCAGCTCCTACGGCGACGCGCTTCTCGGCCTGCCAAACACTTCGTTTTTCGCAATCACGTCGCCGCAGGTGAATGCTCGCGCGATTCAATATGGCGTTTACGGGCAGGACGAGTGGCAGGTGAACGACAGGCTCACGGTGAATTTCGGGCTGCGCTGGGAAATGCTGCCGCCGTTTACGGAAGCGATTGGCGACCTGGGTAGCTTCGACCCTCGCAACAACAGCATTCTTGTTCCGGACGCGCTGCAAAAAACGCTGGCAAGTTCGCCGGCGTTTCAGCAGGTGTACACCGGATTTCTGGAATCGTTCAATGCCTGCTCGCTGGGGCACGGCGGCGCTTGCACGAATGTGCTGACGGCGAGCCAGGATCATCTGACGCAGGGGTTGCGACAACTGTATCTCCGTGACTTTGACCCGCGTATCAGCGTCGCGTTCCGTCCATTTCGCGATAACAAGACGGTGTTCCGCGCGGGGTTCGGCGTGTTCACGATCTCGACGCTGGGGCCGATGTCGTTCAATAACGCCGGCAACCCGCTTTCCGTGGTGCACACTTACGCGAACAACGTCGCCGGCCAGCCGCAATTTCAATTTCCGGCGACGGCGCCGTCAACCAACGTGATCGTCTTCGGCGGAGGCACGCTGGACCAAGCGAACGATCCGCTATTCCGCGATCCGCAGGCGACGCAATGGAATTTCACCGTCGAGCGGCAAATCACCGCGAGCACGTTGCTGCGCGCGAGTTACGTGGGAATGAATTCATACCGGCTGCCGGTTACGGAGGATTTGAACCAGGTCCATCCCAGCGCGACGCCGTATTCGCCCGCGAACACGCCTTATCCCAATTGGTTTACGCTGCTTTCCACCGAGAATGCGGGCTTCGCGAACTACCAAGCAGTACAAGTGGACGCCAGTCACAGAATGTCGAATGGACTTTTCTTCCAGACAAATTACACGCTTGCGAAAAACCTCAGTGACGCGCAAGGCGACGCGCCCAGCGGTTTCACGAGCGAAGTGGCCTACGGGCTGGCGGTTTCAAATCGCTTCGATCTGCGGGCGAATCGCGGCAACGTGGCCGGAACGCCTCGCCTGCGGTTTCAGACGAACGGTATTTACCAACTTCCGTTGGGCAAGGGACGCAAGTGGCTCAATAATTCCGGCTGGCAAAATCTGCTGCTCGGCGGCTGGGAAGCGAGCACCGTCACTTTGCTGCAGACGGGGCCGTGGCTCACTCCGATCATCAGCCCGACGCTGGACCAATCCAATACGGACATTGCCAACCGCGCCACGTTGTTGCGGCCGGACTGCGTGGGAAATCCGATTCCTGCGAGCCGCACGAGTACACGGTATTTCAACCTGAGCGCGTTTGCTGCGACGCCGGCTGGCGCAGGCCGAATCGGAAACTGCGGCGTCGGGATTTTGGAAGGCCCGGGAACGATCGGTGTTTCTGCGGGGTTGGGGAAAACATTTTTGCTGGGCGAGAAGGCCAAGCTGCGGTTTGAATCCACTTTCACCAACGTGTTAAATCACACCAACTATGCGCCGCCTGCGGTGGACGTCAGCAGCCCGCAGACTTTTGGCGCGCTGCAATCGAATCAAAATTCGGCCAACGCAGGTCCGCGAACGGGGCAGCTCGCGCTGCGTCTGGATTTTTGAGCCGCGGAAATTTCCGAGGGCGCTGCCAGGCTCTCCTTGACAGTCGAGGAGAGTGCTGCTATTTTCTCTCCTAGACGCACAAGGAGAGGCTGTGGCGAAACCGATCGATCTGCTGCAGGGCACGCTGGACATGTTGATCCTAAAGGCCGTCTCGCTGGGCCCGTTGCATGGCTACGGCATTCTGCTGCGCATCCAGCAAATTTCAAAAGAGCGCCTGGAAATTCAGCAAGGCTCGCTCTATCCCGCGCTGTACCGGTTGGAACATCAGGGCTGGATCGCGAGCGAATGGGGTGAATCGGAGAACAAGCGCAAGGCGAAATATTACCGGCTCACGGCGGCAGGCAAGCGCCGGTTCCAGGCGGAAACCGAAAAGTGGAATCGCATGGCGGACATGATAGCCGGAATCTTGAGCACCACGCCGGAGGAAGTATGACGCTTGGAAGCCGCCTGCGTTCCTGGCAGCGCACAATTCTGCAGCGCTCTCGCACGGAGAGCGAAATGGATGCGGAGTTACGGTTCCACGTGGAATCTCGCGCCGAAGACTTAACGCGCGGCGGTGTGCCGCTGCAAGAAGCGCGGCGGCGGGCGCAACTCGAGTTTGGCGGGATCGAAACGGCCAAGGAAGAATGTCGCGAAGCGCGTGGCGCAAGTTTTATCGAAACCTTGCTTCAGGACATTCGCTTCGCCTGGCGGCTGCTGCGCAAAAGTCCGGGCTTCACCACGACTGCGGTGTTGACGCTCGCGGCCGGCATCGGCGCAAGCGCGGCAGTTTTCAGCGTGGTGAATGCAATTCTTCTGAAACCACTCCCCTACCCGGATTCCAGCCGCATCGTGTTGCCGGAGCTCGTTGCTCCCGCGGGAGTGAATCTTGGCTCCGAATATATTCCCTGGGGCCAGCTGCAATTCCGCATGCTGACCCGGGACGCACATCCCTTCCAAACGGTTGGTGCCTTCCAGAACGATTCGTTCAACCTGACGGGCGCGGGTGAACCTGCTTCCCTGGACGGATTTCGCGCGTCGCAGGAATTTTTCCCGGCGCTGGGAGTGGCGCCCGAATTGGGACGCGCTTTCACAACTGAAGAAGATCAGCCGGGCCATGAATTCGAAGTGATCCTCAGCGACCGGTTGTGGCGCGAGCGATTTTCGGCTGACCGCAATATTTTGGGGCGAACCGTAGAGTTGAACGGATCCTCCTACACGGTGGTCGCCGTGATGCCCGCGGATTTCGCATTTCCACGCGCCGAAGAAATGCCCAGCAGCTTTAATTTTCCGCGAGAACCGCAGCTGTGGGTGCCACTGGCAATTCCAGCGGAGCCGAAACCCGGCCCATCGGAACTCGCGGTGATCGGACGACTGAAACCCGGCGTGACGGTTCCGCAAGCCCAGGCTGCGGTGAATCTGATTACCGAACACGTGGAGGCGCAGGACCACCGCTATGTGGGCTGGTTCAACATGCGCGTGGTTCCGCTGCAGCGGCAAGTGGTGGGCGATACACGGCTTCCTTTACAGCTGATGCTGGGCGCGGTCTGCATCGTGTTGCTGATTGCCTGCTCGAACGTGGCGAATCTGCTGCTCACGCGCTCGCTCGCGCGTCGCCGCGAATTCACGCTGCGCGCCGCGCTGGGCGCCGGGCGCGCGCGATTGATCCGGCAACTGCTGACGGAAAGCTTGCTGATTTCAGTAACCGCGGGGGCGGTGGGAATTCTGATCGCCAACGCGGGAATTTATTTCGTAAAAACTCTGGGCCCGTCGAATATTCCACGCTTGCGCGAAGTCACCCTGGACTTGCCGGTGCTGGCGTTCGCGCTGGGAGTTTCGCTGGCTACAGGAATTCTCTTTGGGCTTGTGCCGGGGATCGCAGCCGCGCGCGAGAACCTGGTGGACTCGCTGAAAGAAGGCAGCCATAAGTCCGAGGGCAGCCGTATGAGCGCGAGGCTGCGGAATGCGTTGCTCGTTTCGCAAGTGGCGCTGGCGTTGGTGCTAGTCATCTCCGCCGGGCTGCTGACGCGGACGTTTTTTCAATTGCTTGGCGCGGATGGCGGATTCAGCGCAGAGCAGGTTCTGACGTTCCAATTGCCGCTGCCGCCTTTGAAATATGCAGAGCAGGATCACATCGTGGCGCTTTTTGGAAATGTGCTGGAGCGTTTGCGCGCGATTCCCGGCGTGCAATCCGCGGGAATCGGCGAGACGGTTCCGTTGGGCGGCGAAGGCGAGAGCACAGTGATTCGCATGCCCGATCACCCGGCTGCGAGCCAAAAAGAAATGCCCTTCGCCAATTTCACGGTTATTTCCCCCGGATATTTCTCAGCGATTGGAACGCCGCTGCTGCGCGGGCGGGATTTTCTGGAAACGGACACCACGGATTCCATGCCCGTGGCGATTGTGAACGCAGCGATGGAGAAAAAATACTGGCCGAACGAAGGGGCCATCGGTAGGCAGGTGGGACCCGGCACCACGCGCTTTCCGTTGCTGACGATTGTAGGAGTAGTTCCGGACGTGAAGCACACCTCCCTCCGCGAAGAGACGGCTCCGGAAATGTACATGCTGTACAACCAGAAGCCGTGGCCTTCGATGCTAGAAATGCGTGTGGCGCTACGGACAAAAGCCGATCCCGCAAGCGTAACCGAAACCGTGCGCGAAAATATTCATGCGATCGATCCAGACCTGCCGCTGGCGAGGGTCGCCACACTAACGACGCTGGTGGACGATTCGATGTCGCAGCCGCGATTTTCCGTGCTCTTGCTGGGATCCTTCGGCGCGCTGGCGCTGCTGCTTGCTTCAATTGGAATGTACGGAGTGATTTCGTATTCGGTGCTGCAGCGCACGCAAGAAATCGGCATCCGCATGGCGCTGGGCGCGCAGCGGCGCAAAGTTTTCGGCATGGTGCTGGGCCAGGGCGCGCGCCTCGCAGGCTTGGGGATTGCAATTGGCCTGGTCGCGGCGCTCGGCGTGACGCGCCTGATGGCTAGCTTCTTGTATGGGGTTCGACCGACCGACCCGCTTACGTTCGCCGGCGTATCGCTGCTGTTGTTGGGAATCGCGCTGTTGGCATGTTATTTGCCGGCGCGGCGCGCGATGCGGGTTGATCCGATGGTGGCGCTGAAGTACGAATGATCGCGCGTGCGTTTGCTGGAATCGTACGAGCGAAGCAGGAGGAAGTATGACGGTCGTGAGCCGGCTACGTTCCTGGCTGCGAACAATTTTGCAGCGCTCTCGCATCGAGAGTGAAATGGACGCGGAGCTGCGATTCCACATGGAAGCTCGCGCCGAGGACTTGGTTCGCCGCGGTACTCCGCGGGAAGAAGCGTTGCGGCGCGCGCGGCTGGAATTTGGCGGGATCGAGAACGCAAAGGAAGAGTGCCGCGAAGCGCGTGGCGCGCACTTCGCGGAAACTTTGCTGCAAGATTTGCGGTACGGGCTGCGCATGATACGACGCGCGCCGGGATTCACGCTGACCGCGGTGCTCGCACTGGCACTGGGGATCGGAGCGAACACCGCCATTTTCAGCGTAGTGAACGCGGTGCTGCTGCGACCCTTGCCGTATGATCAGCCCGACCGCCTGGTGCAGGTTTGGCACACTCCGCCGCAAAAAAGTTTTCCCGGCATGGCGATTTTCACCGTGTCACCCGCCAATTTTCTCGACTGGCGCGCGCAAAACCATTCTTTCGAGGGAATGGCGGCCTATGGATTCGGCCGCTACACGATTACCGGCAGCGGCCATCCGGAAACAATTCGCATGGTGGCGGCGACGAACGGCTTGTTGTCGATCCTGCACGCCCGGCCGCTGCTGGGCCGCGGATTTCTTGACGGCGAATATGAGCCGGGCCACGAACACGAAGTTCTGCTGAGCTACGGACTGTGGCGCAGCTACTTCGCGGGAAATCCCGACGTCGTCGGCAAAAATATTCAGCTTAACGGGCAAGCATTCACGGTGGTCGGCGTCATGGGGCCAGAATTCGACTTCCCCATTTCCAGCGATCCGGACGCTCGCGCTCAGATGTGGAAGCCCATGGCTTGGACTGATCGGGAACGCGCGATTCGCGACAACCGCAACTACGGAGTGATCGCTCGCCTGAACGATGGCGTGACTTTGAAGCAGGTGCAGGCTGAGTTGGATGCCATTTCTAACCGGCTGGCGCAGGATTTTCCCAGTGACGACAAGGGCTGGGGCGCGATTGCTATCCCGATGCGCGATGATCTGGTTAGCGACGTGCGGCCGGCTTTGCTGATTCTGCTCGGCGCCGTCGCGTTAGTATTGCTCATTGCGTGCGCGAACGTCGCAAACCTGATGTTGGCCCGGGCGCTTTCGCGGCGCAAGGAAGTGGCGGTCCGCACTGCGCTCGGCGCCACTCGCCGCCGTTTGTTGCAGCAAGCGCTTTCGGAGACGTTGCTGCTGGCGGTCGCGGGAGGCACGCTGGGCCTGGTGTTCGCGCACTATGGCGTGATCTTGATTGTGAAATTCCTGGCGCAGCGGCTGCCGCGGTCCAACGAGATCGCGCTGGATGGTTGGGTCCTGGCGTTCACACTTTGCATTTCACTGCTCACCGGATTCGCAGTCGGTCTGCTGCCGGCACTGCGCATGTCCAAGGCGGATTTGAATGAGGCGCTGAAACAAGGCCTCGGGCGCACCGCCCTGGATTCCGGCGGCAGCCGCACGCGCAACGTGCTGGTGGTATCCGAAGTCGCACTTTCGCTGATGCTGCTGATTGGAGCGGGCCTGCTGATTCGCAGCTTGTGGGTGCTGCAGCATGTAAATCCTGGCTTCGACCCCAGTCGCGTGGTCACAATGGCGGTCTCGATTCCACCGGGAAAATTTGCCGAGCCGACGCAGCAGATCGCTTACTTCGGCCGGGTTCTCGAGCGCGTTCGCAGCTTGCCCGGTGTGCAATCCGCCGGCCTGATTGACAGCCTGCCGCTGAGCGGTGACGGGTCACACCAACCGATTTCCGTGGAAGGCCGGCCGCCTGCGCCCATGGCCGAGCTGCCCGAAGTAGATGTGCGACTCATCAGCCCCGGATATATGAGCGCGATGCATATACCGCTCTTGAATGGACGTGACGTTGCTGACTCCGACGTTGCTGGCCGGCCCGGGGCGGTGCTGATCAGCGAATCCATGGCCAAATCCTTCTGGCCGAACGAGGACGCGGTCGGCAAACATCTCACGCTGTACTTCTTTCCAGATGTGCCGCGCGTGGTGGTAGGCGTAGTGGCCGATGTGAAGATGACTGCCATGAACGAAACGCAGCCGGTGCCCACTCTATACTTCCCGTTGGCGCAACTGTCGCCAGTGAGGGGCGCAGCTTGGCGGTCAATTCCGATGAGCCTTGCGGTGCGCACGAACGCGGCGCCGCTCAGCGTGCTGCCGCCAATCACCGGCGCTGTTCGCGAAACCGATGGGGATGTGCCGCTGCTGAATATTCGCACCATGGACGATTCGGTCTCCGCGTCTTTGTCACCGGAAAGATTCACGATGCTGCTGCTTGGGTCGTTCGCCGGCCTGGCATTGCTGCTCGCGGTGGTGGGGATTTACAGCGTGATGAGTTATTCGGTTTCGCGGCGCACGAACGAGATTGGAATTCGCATTGCGTTGGGGGCGAGCCGCGCCGATGTCCTACTGTTGGTGGTGCGGCAAGCGATGTTGCTGGCGCTGATCGGGTTGGCGATCGGCATCGCCGGGGCGCTATCGCTTTCGCATCTGATGGCCAGTCAGTTGTACGGCGTACGGCCGACCGATCCGATCACTTTTGTTACGGTCGCAGCGCTGCTGATGATCGTCTCGCTCGCCGCGAGTTATATCCCTTCGCGGCGTGCGATGCGCGTGGAGCCCATGGCCGCCTTGCGCTACGAATGATCGCCGAGGCCGGCTCTCGGCTCTTTACACGGACGATGCCACCAGTTTTACCGCGGCTAAACCTTCGATGATGCGATCTAGATTGCGCTCATTTCCTACGGCCAATCGAACGTAGCGAAGCGCAGCGGGCCCGCCGTTTCCGTAACGCGCGCCGGAACCAATCAGCACGCCTTTGGATTCACATGCTGCGCAAAACGTGTTTGCGTCCGTGCTCGGCGGCAGTTCAATCCAGCAATGAAAGCCGTTGCGATGCGCACGCATGTTCAGGCCGGCGAGGGCGCCTGAAATTAGCGCTTGGCGTTCGCGTCCGAGCGCTTGTTTTTCGGCGACGAGCTTCGACACGGTGCCATCCAGAATCAACGATGTGAGAGCTTCGCCGAACAGCAGCGACGTGCCGCTGTTTAGCCTCGCGATCAGAACTTCGGCGTTTGCGCACAAGCACTCTGGAATTAAGAGGTAGGCAATCCTCAGCTCGGGAGATATTGGCTTCGAGAAACTGAAAATATAAAAGCTCAATTCCGGGACGAGGAGGGAGATCGGAGCAGGTCCGTCCGGTTCCAAAAAACGATACGCGTCGTCTTCGATGAGAAACAGAGCGTGCTGGCGAATGATATTGGCGAGAGCGAGCCTTCTGGCGGGCGACATGACCGTGCCGAGAGGATTGTGAACCGTCGGCATCAGATACACAGCCTTCACGCCATGCATGCTGGCTGCTTCGGCAAGTGCTTCGGGTAGCACGCCGTCGTCGTCACCGGCGCAGGCGATCAGCGTGATGCCGCGCTCTGCAGCCATCGCGCGAAAATGCGGATAGGTAAGTTCGTCCACCGCGATCGCGGCGCCTTGCAGAGAGGCGCCTGCGAGTGCGATAGCTATTCCGGCATGACCACCCGCGCATAAGAAGACGCGGCTGGCGGGAACGGTGAAATCTTTCCGCGACAAGTATGAGGCTGCAACTTCACGATGTTTCGCGGTGCCGACAAAGGTTGTTTCAGGCTGCCGCGCAATCGGTTCCGCCCTGTGTTTCCGCAGCGCCGCTGCGATGAGCCCGGCCTCTGTGCCGAGAAGCGGGTAGTTGAATTGAAGATCGATCACAGCGAAAAAATTCCTCCTCCGCGATGAATAATATATCAGTGGCAATGACAATCGTCGCCCACGGCTGCCGCGCAGCGTAATGTTTGGAGAGGCAAATTGGACGGGCGGGCGTGGTCTTCACAAAAAATGAAACCAGCGGCGCTGAAAGATCATCTGAAGGTATATGACTATGACAAAAGTGAAACTTGGTTCGCGGGGCGCGGTCGTCTCCCGCATGGGGCTCGGCTGCATGGGAATGAGCGACTTCTACGGCGAGCGGAACGATCAAGAGTCCGCGGCAACGATTCTGCGGGCGCTGGATTTGGGCGTCACGTTTCTGGATACGGCGGACACGTACGGAATCGGCGACAACGAGGAGCTGATCGGCAAAACCATCCGTGCGCGTCGCGATGAAGTATTTCTCGCGACGAAGTTTGCCAACATCCGGACCAAGGCGGAGCCGAATCGCTGGTCCCTCAGCGGCAAGCCGGAATATGTGCGGCAGGCGTGCGACGCTTCGCTGAAGCGTTTAGGCGTGGACCACATTGATTTGTACTACCAGCATCGCGTGGACCCGCAGACTCCGATCGAAGAAACAGTTGGCGCGATGGCGGAGCTGGTGAAGGCAGGCAAGGTGAAATATCTTGGATTGTCGGAAGCGTCGCCGGCAACGATTCGCCGCGCGCACAAAGTGCATCCGATCACGGCGCTGCAGACGGAATATTCGCTGTGGGAAAGGCACGTCGAAGCGCACATTTTGCCGACGGTGCGCGAACTGGGAATTGGCTTCGTGCCGTACAGCCCGCTGGGCCGCGGATTCCTCACCGGTGCAATCACGAAGAAGAGTGACTTGGTTGAGACGGATTCGCGCGCGACGCGCATGCCGCGGTTCGCGGGCGAAAACCTCGACAAGAATCTGGTGCTCGTCGAGCGCGTGCGCGCCATCGCGGAGCGCATGGGCGTGAAACCCGGGCAACTGGCGCTCGCGTGGGTGCTGGCAAAGGGGGAGGATCTGGTGCCGATTCCAGGAACCAAGCGCCGGAAATATCTGGAAGAGAACGCAGCGGCAGCAGACATCAAGCTGACTCCCGCCGAAGTTGCCGAGCTGGAAGCCGCCGTGCCCCACACTGAAATCGCCGGCGAACGTTATGCGACACCAGCGATGAACGCGATTGACCGCTGACGGCGGCCCTCAGCGGGAAACGTGACGGAGTTAGCTAGCGCCAGCAGTGACAGCTGAACCGGCGAATTCGAGGAAGCGACAGACCACACTCCCTTGCCGACCAAGCGATTGACTCCTTCCGAGATACGGTAGGCAAAATCTGGGACGTAGAAGTCATCCGCTCCGAATCTCTAAGGAACGCATCGACCATCTAGACTTCGATGGTTAATTACAGCTCAAAGACATCTAGACAATCTTGCCGGATGGAGTCTCGTTCGGGTAGTTGAAGAAGAGCTGATTACCGTCGGGATCATCGACCACCAGGAGACGGTAGCCCCACGAACCGTCCTTGACCTCAACGCCCTTGCTCTCGAGTTCCGCGCGCAACGCGTCCAATGCGGCGACCGCAGCCTCGTGCGTCGCCGGCTCGACGTTCAGGGAAATGAACATCAGCCCGTTGCCGATCTTGTCTGGCCAGGTGTCGGCCAGGATCAGCGCGCAGCCCTGCCTATCAACCTGTGCCACGCGCGCTCTGCCGTCCTCGTCGTGGCGCCAGGGGCTGGTGAAGCCGAGCCGATCAACGTAAAAGCGGAGCGAGGCCTCAACGTCGGTCACGTGTAGGACGGGACGCGCGAACCAGTCGGTCATAAGCGATGTATCCTCGAATGAAGATGATTCCTCCCGCGTTCTGAATTCTACGGCTATGTTAGACGCAATCAGCGGCCGCGAGAAACGGGTTCTGTTTGAGTCTCACGGCAACTCCTAATAAGACGCGGCACCGTAGAAGTGGTTTTGTGCCGAGTTTCGTTTCTCCGGCTATGGCGTTAGCCAGGGACCAGCCGTGCAATCGGTCTGTCTGGCAGTCCTCTAGCGCCACATCAAAGCGCAATTTGCGTAAACTGGAGAGTATGAAACGCGCGGTCATCATAGGTCGTGGAGCGTCAGGTAAGTCGACTCTCGCAAGACGCTTGGGCGATATTACGGGGCTGCCGGTGATCGAAATGGACAAAATCTTCTGGCGACCGGGGCTGATCGCACCACCTCGCGAGCAGTGGGTTGCAACGCAAGAGAGGCTTGTTGCTGCGGACCGCTGGATCATGGATGGTGATCTCGGACCCTATGACGCCATCGAGGTCCGGCTTCGTGCGGCGGACACAATCATATTTTTGGATTTCTCGCTCGTGCGCTGCGCTTGGCGCGCAATTCGGCGGTCACACGAGAGAGCTGATTTCTGGCGTTGGCTTTTGTCATACCGGTATCAGAGCCGTCCAATTCTCAAGACAGCGATTGCCAAATACGCACCCAATGCGCGGCTCCACGTATTTCGCAGCCCGAAGGCACTCGACCGGTTCGTCGTGGATGAAGCCGCCGCTATACGAGCCGCGTAAATCAGATTGCTTAGGTTCACACTGCAATATTTCAAACAAGGAGCAGAAAATGTCCACGAAATCAAACGCGCTAGCGATTCCGGCCGACGACCCTCGACGGAATTTGGTGGTTGCAAACCCGGATAACAGCGATGCCTTGCATCTCGCAGTCGTGGGCGACACCTACACCATCCTCCTGTCCGGGATGGACACCGCAGGCCGATTTACCTTGATCGATATGCATGTTCCTCCCGGAGGCGGCCCTCCTCCGCATCGCCACGATTTCGAGGAGACCTTTATTCTTCTCGACGGTGAACTGCAGGCTACTTTCCGAGGGGAGCAGCGAATTCTGCGTTCCGGAGAAACAATCCACATACCGGCGAACGCTCCTCACCAATTCCATAACGCGTCGTCGCAGCCGGTGCGGCTGCTTTGCATTTGCTCGCCAGCAGGCCAAGAGGAGTTCTTCAAAGAGTTGGGAACAGCGGTTGCGACGCGTACCTCTCCGTCTCCCAAAGTTGATGCAGCGCAGCAAGCAGAGTTCATCAAGAAAGCAATTGAACTGGCTCCGAAGTACCGAACCGAACTGCTCAAAGAAGCGAAGTAGGGACGATTCGAGGCGAAGCATCGGCCTGACAGTTGACTGGGACTCGTGTTAGGCGTGCGGTTTATTAGCCTCGCGCGGAGCCATTCGCAGAGACGGATTTTGCGCCGGGGGCTGGCGCGGCTTTGCCTCTGATGCCGGATACGAAGGCTTGCTGAACGCGGTTAAAACTGCGGCCACGCAGCACCGCGGTAACGATCGTTCGAGTCGCCTGAGGATCGCTGAGGCGCACGTAGCGGCAGGCGGCGTTGCGATCAATAGCCATTTCAGGGACGAGCGAGACGCCGACGCCGGCCGCAACCATTCCCAGGAGACTGCTGAACTGTCCACTTTCAAACGCAATATGGGGCGTAATGCGGGCGCGCGTACAGGTGTCAATACTCAGATCCCGGAAACAGTGCCCGTCGCGCAACATAACGAACGATTCTCCGCGGAGGTCTTTAAGGGCGAGCGATCTTGCGGAGGCGCGCGGATCGTCTTTGCTCAATGCGGCAAAAAGCGGCTCGGTGCGGATGGGGAACAATTCCAATTCCTTGTGGCGCAGCGGGAGTGCAAGAATCGCCACATCGAGTGAGAGGTCGCGCAAACCTGCTACCAGGACCGAAGTGGTATCTTCAACGATGCGCAGTTTCGCGTCCGGGTATTTCTTGGCGAAACGGGCCGCATAACTCGGCATCAGATAGGGCGCGACAGTTGGTATGACGCCCACCGCGACACTGCCGCGCAGGTCCGTATTCTGATCGGCCGCAGTCGTTCGCGCTGCCTCCATCTGCTCCAAAATCGCGCGGGCGCGAGGAATGAAGGCGCGACCCGCTTCGGTGAGGCGAATGCTGCGGCCCAGGCGGTCGAAGAGCTTCGTACCCAGTTCTTCCTCGAGTTTCAGCACTTGCTGGGAGAGCGAGGGCTGGGCAACCTGGCAGCGCTCCGCGGCACGGCTGAAGTTGCCAGTGTCCGCAATGGCGCATACGTATCGAAGCTGGTGAAATTCCATAGGGTATGCCTATACCTAAAATGGGAGTAAGGTATTGGAACTATCTCCCATTTCAATGTTAATTTAATTCCGTCGAAATCGCAGCATGGATTTCGACGAGCTTACTCGGCTGAATTTAAAAGTGTGAAGGAGAATACGCATGGCTTCCGAAGCGAAGTGCCCGTTCCATCATAGCAGCGCCGCAAACCCGACAAACCGCGACTGGTGGCCGAACCAGTTGAATCTGAATCTGCTGGCTCAGCACTCATCGCTGTCCGATCCCATGGGCAAGAATTTTAATTACGCAGAAGAGTTCAAGACCCTCGACTACAACGCGCTGAAGAAGGATCTTGCGGTGTTGATGACCGACTCACAGGACTGGTGGCCTGCGGACTTCGGTCACTACGGACCGCTGTTTATTCGCATGGCGTGGCATAGCGCCGGAACTTACCGCATTGGTGACGGTCGTGGAGGCGGCGGGCGGGGTCAGCAGCGTTTCGCGCCGCTGAACAGCTGGCCGGACAACGTGAACCTGGACCGAGCGCGCCGGCTGCTCTGGCCAATCAAACAGAAATACGGCAAGAAAATTTCGTGGGCCGATCTGATGATCCTGGCGGGCAACGTCGCGCTGGAAACGATGGGCTTCAAGACTTTCGGCTTTGCCGGCGGACGCCCGGACGTGTGGGAACCAGACCTGGACGTCAACTGGGGACTGGAAACAACCTGGATGGGGACGGAGAAACGTTATTCGGGTGATCGCGAGCTCGCGGGTCCCCTGGGCGCTACCACGATGGGCCTGATTTATGTGAACCCCGAGGGTCCGGAAGGCAAGCCGGATCCGCTGGCGGCAGCCAAGGATATTCGCGAGACTTTCGCGCGCATGGCAATGAACGACGAAGAGACTGTCGCTTTGATCGCGGGCGGTCACAGCTTCGGGAAAACCCACGGAGCCGGGCCCGGCGCCCACCTGGGTAAAGAGCCGGAAGGTTCGGCAATTGAGGAGCAGGGCCTGGGGTGGTCGAGCGCCTACGCCACTGGCATCGCAGGCGACGCAATTACCAGCGGCCTGGAAGTGACGTGGAGCAGCACGCCGACGAAATGGAGCAACAGTTTCTTTGAGCACTTGTTCAAGTACGAGTGGGAACTTACGAAGAGCCCGGGCGGCGCACACCAGTGGAAGCCGAAAGGCAACAACGGCGCTGGCACTGTTCCGGACGCACATAATCCATCGAAGCGCCATGAACCGGCGATGCTGACGACCGATATTTCTTTGCGAGTCGATCCCGTGTACGAAAAAATCTCGCGGCGCTTCTACGAGAATCCGGCGTTGTTGGCCGATGCATTCGCGCGGGCGTGGTTCAAGCTGACGCATCGCGACATGGGGCCGCGCGCACGTTACCTTGGACCGGAAGTTCCGAAGGAAGAACTGCTGTGGCAGGATCCCGTTCCGGTGGTGAATCATGCGTTGGTTGACGACAAAGATGTGGCTGCTCTGAAGGCGAAAATCTTGGCTTCGGGTCTCACGGTCTCGCAACTGGTCTCGACCGCCTGGGCGTCGGCGTCCACCTACCGCGGGTCCGACAAGCGTGGCGGTGCAAACGGCGCGCGCATCCGGCTTGCTCCACAAAAGGACTGGAAGGTCAATCAGCCCGAACAGCTGCAGAAGGTGCTGAAGGTACTGGAAAAAATTCAGACTGACTTCAACGCCTCGCAGTCTGGCGGGAAGAAGATCTCGCTGGCTGATTTGATCGTCCTGGCGGGTGGCGCAGGCGTCGAGCAGGCCGCGAAGAATGCGGGCGTCGCCGCGACCGTTCCCTTCGCACCAGGGCGCACGGACGCTTCGCAGGAGCAGACCGACGTGCAGTCTTTCGCAGTGCTCGAACCGGCCGCCGACGGCTTCCGGTCCTACCGCAACGGAAATGCCGACGCAACAGCCGAAGTCGAACTGCTCGACAAGGCGCAGCTCCTCACGCTCACCGGTCCGGAACTCACCGTGCTAATCGGCGGCATGCGGGTGCTGAACACCAACTACGGGCAGACCAAGTTCGGCGTCTTCACCAAGAAGCCAGAGGCGTTGACCAACGATTTCTTCATCAACCTGCTCGATATGCGCACGGCGTGGAAGGCCACGTCGGATGCGAACGATACGTTTGAAGGACGGGATCGCAAGACGGGCGAAGTCCGCTGGACGGCAACGCGAGCCGATCTGATCTTCGGCTCAAACGCCCAACTCCGTGCGCTGTCGGAAGTGTACGGCAGCTCCGACGCGCACAAAAAGTTCGTCCAAGACTTCGTTGCTGCCTGGACCAAAGTGATGAACCTCGATCGCTTTGATCTCGCCGCAGCCCGAAGCGCGGCGTGAGGGCGATGAATCGGCTAACGCGTACAATCTAGTTTTCGGCGCGCGCGTTGCAGCGAAAGGGTGCGCCACTCGACTTGCGCGCGTTCCTATTCGTATCGCAGGGCGATCATAGGATCGACGCGGGTGGCGCGGCGGGCTGGGAAATAGGACGCCGCGACCGCAACCGTCGTCAGAACCGCGGAAACCACGATAAACGTAACGGGATCGTACGCGCTGATGCCGAAGAGAAAGCTTTGCAGCAGGCGTGTGAGAGCAAGAGCAGCTACTAGGCCGACGCCCACACCAAGTAGCGCGAGCCGCAACCCTTCGCCAACGACGATGCGAAATACATCCTGCGGCTGCGCGCCCAGAGCCACGCGCACGCCAATTTCATTGGTGCGCTGCGTCACGGTATAAGACATCACGCCGTAAACGCCAACCGCCGCGAGCACCAAAGCAAGCATCGCAAGGATTCCGATGAGCCATGTGCGAAAACGCGGCTGCGCCACCGTAGTGGCCATGTTTTCTTCCATGGTGCGAACCTTCACCAGCGGCTGATTGGGATCAATCTCCGCGAGTGCGCTACGCAGTGCTGCGGTCTGCAGCGAGGGATCGCCTGCGGTGCGCATGACCACCGAAAGCTGGAACACCGGCAAAAGCAAATCCGCTTGGCGATAGGGCAAGTACATTTCCGCTTGCGGGTCCGTGCCCAGGCCGAAGCGAACATCGCCGACAACGCCGACGATTTCCATGGTTGGCACGTCCTGCTCGGGAAGTGCGCCGAGCTGCAGCCGCTTTCCGAGCGGATTTTCGTTGTGGAAAAAAGTGCGAGCCATCGTCGCGTTAATGATCACGACCGCGGGCGCCTTATCAATGTCGGCGCGCGTAAAAAATCTGCCCTGTAGCAGTGGCACGCCTAATGTCTCGAGATAATTCGGAGTTATGGTGCGGTACCCAGCCGCGACAAACTCGTGCGGCGATTTCGGAGGACGTCCCGTGATATTGAAATGGATGATGGAGCCGCCCCCGCTGACGGGAAGAAAAGAAGCCGCAGCGGCTGAGCGAACACCAGGGAGCGTTCTGACGCGCTCGACGAGACGATCGAAAAACTGGTAGCGATCTTGCGGCTTGGCATACGCCGTCGGCGACAGCGGAATATCAGCGACCAACAGATGATCGGGCTGAAAACCCGGCGGGACTTCTTGCAATCGGGAGAAGCTTCGCAACAGCAGCCCAGACCCGACGAGCAGCAGCAGCGCCAGGGCAATTTCCATGGCGACCAACGCACCGCGCAGCACATGCTGGCCCGGCCCCGCCGTCGAGCCACGTGAGCCCTCATTGAGCGCCTCGCGCAAATCCAACTTTGCCGTGCGTAGTGCCGGCACAATGCCGAAGAGCAATCCGGTGCACAGCGAAACCACCGCAGTAAAAGCCAGGACCCACGGATCCAATCCAATCGGCGCGCCCGGCGGAATGCTGTCCCCTGCAATCTTAGGCAGCAGTCCAATCGCCGCCCAAGCGACAATCACGCCAACGACGCCGCCGCCCAGGGAAAGCAGCACGCTCTCGGTGAGAAGTTGCCGGATCACGCGGCCACGGCTCGCGCCCATCGCCGTGCGGATGGCGACTTCCCTGCCGCGAGAAGCTGCGCGGGCCAGCAAAAGGTTGGCGACGTTGGCGCAGGCGATCAAAAGAACAAAACTCACCGCGCCCAGCAGGAGCAGCAGCGCGGGACGTGAGTTCTGCACAATCTGCTCCTGCAGCCCGACAACGTCCGCACTGGTTCCCGTGTTGTAATCCGGATATTGCTGCTCGAGCCGCTTCGTAATTCCCACCATTTCCACGCGGGCTTGTTCTCGGGATACGCCCGGCTTGAGCCGCGCGAGCGGAATGATCCCGGGATGCCAATTGCGATCATCAGGAAGCGTTTTCGCCCAAGGCATAAACGGCAAGTACACATCCGCGGGCTGCAGAATCTGGAATCCGTTGGGCAAGATGCCCACGACGGTGTAGGGCTGCAAATCAAGGTTGATGGTTTTGCCGATTATGTCTCGCGAGCCGCCGAAGCGCCGTTGCCACAAACCATAGCTGAGCAACGCAACCGGCGTGCCGCCCGCGCGATCCTCCTCCGCGAGAAAAGTCCGGCCAATCTGTGCGTTGATTCCGAGCATGGGAAAAAGCCCCGCCGTGGCCATGCGGACATTGAGGCGCTCCGGCTCTCCGGCGCCGGTCAGAGTGATGGAGCCGCTACGCGTCGCTTCCATCGCTTCAAAAGAGTGGCTCTGGTCGCGCCAATCCAGATAATTTTCACGGGAGGTGGAAATTACGGGAAACGAGCTTTTTTCCGCGATCAGAACCAGCCGGGATGGATCGCGAAAAGGAAGCGGGCGCAGCAGCACGCCGTTCACGACGCTGAAAATGGCAGTGTTCGCGCCGATCCCCAATGCCAGCGTGAGCACGGCGATTGCGGTGAAGCCAGGATTCTTGCGCAGTGTGCGCAGCCCGTAGCGCAGGTCCTGAATCAGCGTTCGCATGCCACCTCCGGTGCCTCAGCCTAGATGCAGAGTGGAGTAATCGTACCGCGACTAGGACACGTTATTCCAATTCATCCGACTGCTCTGAGCAATTTTAAGCGGCTGGACTTTGCTGGCCTTATAACGCGCGAAGAAAGTCGAGCATCGCTTTGTTGACCTCGGCGGGGCGCTCCTGCTGGGTCCAGTGGCCGCAACCCGGCAGCATCAGGGTGCCGCGCAGTTGCGGCACGAAGTACTCGAGGCTGGCAATTATCTGGTTCATGCCGCGGAAGCCCACCACCAGATCGCGGTCGCCGGCAATATAGAGCGCCGGCACGCTGACGCGAGCGTCCGCGAACGCGGCCAATAGTTCCCAGCCGCGGTCAATGTTGCGGTACCAGTTCAACCCGCCGCGAAACCCCGTGCGCGTGAATTCTTCCACGTAATACGCTACGTCCGCTTCGGTGAGCCACGGTGGCAGTGACGCAGGCTCCGCCAAGCGGGAAAGAAAACCGCCCTCGCGCGGCACCATGCCGACTTGCTGGCCGGAAGCAGCCGCGTTTTCCCGGCGCGGGGAATCGCCGGACGCGGAGTAGAGCAAAGTCCGGATGCTGCGCGAAACGTCACGCTCGAGTTCCTTCTCTGCGACACCGGGAGTCTGAAAATAGAGTTGATAGAAAATTGCATCGTCGTTTTGCGGCATCAGGCTGGTAGGACGCACGGGCGATCGCGGCCAGAACGGCACGCTCAATCCGATCACCGCCGAGAAACGATCGGGACGCAGCAGCGCGGAATGCCACGCGACGGGCGCGCCCC